>Ga0325404_1001919_pt1 | contig 22093 bp, 14 predicted proteins | sample PopdelMetagenome_18_FD_205664 | JGI IMG/M metagenome (GOLD analysis project Ga0325404, IMG submission 205664) | Populus deltoides microbial communities from Bellville, Georgia, United States - Xylem-Control-R1 | ecosystem: Host-associated > Plants > Phyllosphere > Stem > Wood/Secondary xylem...
AAAAAAATATTATTTTAATAAATTTTCAAATAAAAAACAATTTTAAAAACAATCATACATTCAAAAACCTCCTAAAATAACTTCATATATGTCATTTTCATTGAAAAACAGCAAAAGTAAAATTATCATCTAAAAGTTATAAAAGGAGTAAGAGAGGCGCCGGCGAGAGAAAATCAAAAACCAAAGGCAGAGAGAGATCACATGCACACGGGCTATGTTAAACTTTGGCTCCAACTCCATTTCAAAACCCACGTGTACCTAAGAAGCCTGTCTACCCGCAACCGGTGGAACCAGTCAAATTATCCGCGTATGAAAAGGAGGACCCCAATTGCGGTCCAGCTGCAATTAATGCCATACGCCGTCCCGAGACCACAACTTCCGTACACAGCCTAACCGGCAGATGCCGGTCACCTCAACAATGGGAAACCTCAATAATGTAAGCTGGTAGACACAAGAAGAAGTTGAAAGTCCATTCACACTTTCAAGTTGTTTCACGCTCTCAAAATCATTTTTTTATTTTTGGTGATGAATGAAATGAAGCAGAATCATAATATCAGTATTGTGCGCATAAATTCTGTGGAGAAGAGAGAAGAGAAGAAAGAGTTAACAAGAACAGCATTAAAGACAGAGAATTTCAATATGGCAAATTCTACATTCATTACACCGCCACCAACAAGTGATACTGATCACATGCCTAATGTATTTTCTCTATCAACACTACCACCACCACCACCACCAACAAGTAGCATCTTTGACATGATACCATGTGATATTAGTACTGGTGGTGATCAAAAGGCGGGGTCTTTAGGATTTATGGACTTGCTTGATATCAACCAAGATTTTGGCGCTTCTGCTTCTTTATTTGAATGGTTTAATCAGAATCCGGTTGTGGGGTCTCCGCAGCAGCAACTGTCTTTTGTCCCTTCACCGGCATCAACTGTACCGGAAACATCGGAGGTGTTGAATAACCCAGCAACTCCGAATTCATCAGCTTCTATCTCTTCCTCTTCGAATGAAGCCGGAGAGGATGCTTTCCAACAAGTTAAAGCTGGAGATCAAGAGGAAGAGCAGGATCAAGATAAGAACAAGAAACAGTAATTTTTTTCCTTTTCTTTTCTTTTTGCACTATAATATAATATTGGTATTGTTTTTGTCTCCTTTTGTCTCGTTTGTTACCGTGAGTTTCTGGTTTTATTGGAACATGAAAGTAAAGAGCGATGAGTGATCTACTGAAAGGAAAATGAATTAAAAAGACGGGTTTTTCTTTACGTTTACTGTTTTGTGGAATTTGATGCGGGGCTTTGTGGTTTGTTGTGATTCTTTTCTTTTTTTCGTTTTCTTTTCATTTACTTTCTTTCTTTGGCTTTTTTTTTTCCCTCTGAAAGCTCTGAGAGTGTAATAATGTGTTCTGGGTTTAGGTTAAAACCAAAAAAGAGGAGCCAAAAAAGGCTAAGAGAGCCGAGATTTGCTTTCATGACAAAGAGTGAAGTTGATCACCTAGATGATGGGTACAGGTGGAGGAAGTACGGCCAGAAAGCTGTGAAAAACAGTCCCTATCCAAGGTATAATTAAAATCCCTTCTTGCTCTTCTGATATGATGATACACAAAATCTTGTAACTTGGGTAGCAAGAAGTAATAAATATGCATAACCTTTTGTTGGGTGATGATGATGATAATATTGCTTTTCTTGCAGGAGTTATTATCGTTGCACTAGTGCAGGCTGTGGTGTGAAGAAGAGAGTGGAGAGATCATCAGATGATCCATCTATTGTTGTTACAACATATGAAGGACAACACATACATCCAAGCCCAATAATTAGAGGAAGTATTGGAATCTTTGCTGATTCTAGTGGTTTTGGTGCTGCAACGTCGTCTTTTGTATTTCCGCAACCTCTGTACCAGCAAAAACATGCTTCCATGTATAGCTCATCACCTTCTTTAAACTTTACTTCAAGTACTACTCGTTTTAGTCCTTCCTTTTCTCTTCAAGAGAGAAGGTTGGGGAGCCCAACTTCTTTGCTTAGAGACCATGGCCTTCTTCAGGATATTGTGCCCTCTCAGATGATCAGAAAGGAGGCTAAAGAGGAGTAGATGGGTTTTGTATTGGATATCGGTATGTAATTGAATTCTAACTTACTTATGGAGTTTTGTATTTATTTTTAGAAGATCCCACTGCACCGTTTACATGATATAGAACCTTAATTGATAATGGAAAATGATTAGCCTTGTAGCTTATATATATGGAGGGGACTAGTTGATCTCTTAGATTAATTTCTTCTTTTGCTGTATTCTTTGTATCCAGAGATTATAACAGTACGGAGATGTTGGGTTTTGTATCATTGTTGTTCTCTTTAGATATTCAATTTCTTTATATTCTTCCAGCACTTGCTAATTCTTCGTATTCTTCTTCTTCTTCTTCTTCTTTTCTTTTCTTTGGTTTGGTTGGTGCATATGCATTGATATTAGCAAAGGCTATATAGAAAATATATGTTGTCAGCAAATTTAGGGTTAGGGTTTTCACATTTAGCAAATCTATTTGGTTAATTTGAGCTCTTTTTCACCAAATTTGTATATTAAATCCTAGACTTTTCCCGGGAATGAGAAATCTAGGATGAACTTGGGGACTTGATACATGTATGCGTAGCTCAATAAGGCTAATTAAAGATGCACTATTTGTGAAAATTATGGATAAATATTTTATCGCATTGTCTTGTAACATGCATGGAGTGCAAAGTGTAGCAACAACTTGATACCACTAATCGTGATGAATTATGGCCATTTCTTCCTCTTTAAGTTATATATACACAGATGGAAAACTCGAGGCATCGAATGATGATGTGAACATAATATATTGGCCAGGGGATGGACTGTGTGGTTTCTTGATAAACATTGCTGAAGATATCTTGGCTTTCATATTAATATTGCTTTTGGAGTTGTGAAGTCTAGTCCATAATGCACTGTCTTTGCTAGGATTGTGGAGTTCATTTTACATGCCATGCTACAATTACTACTAGCGGCTAGCGCGCGGCCATCTTTTGTATCTAATTAATCCGTGGGTGTAGGAGAAACAGTACTGTATGAAAGGCCAACTTCAACTTTTACACCATCTCTTAGCTTTATTTAACATCCAATGCTTTCAGAAATCACAAAGGAAACACGCTTGCTTAGCATGCATATGTAGTAAAATAACACGTACTCACATCCTAATTTATCTGTGCAGATATATAAACATGAATTATCAAACATGCGAGTAAGCACCAGAAAAAAAAAAAAACACTTTTATTTGTGAGAATAAATACGTACAGGACCTACAGGCACAGCTCAATGTATGTATCCCTTATTAATACGTTGTTCAAGAAGCAAGAATTTGCTTATATATTAAGCATGGTTTCAGTTGCTTATATATATAGTGGAGAGAAGATTCAAATCTCGTGCTTTAGAAATTGGGATTATTTCTTGAAATTAAGTAGCTGGGCGCGCGTATATTGTTGACAACTTGTAAAAGTAAGGATAAGGTGACGTGGAATAAATTTTATTTGTCTAAAATGTCTTGTCAATATCCTTAATTATTTCCTAACTAAACCCTTGCTTTATCTGTTGAAGATTTTCATAAGCAACACCTTCAATTTCTTTCACACATATCTTAATCTACTTTTTTTCAGAAAAATATTTCTCAATCTTTTTAATGTCATGATTTACAGTAGCTGGAAATGTTGCATCCATTCACATCATACTACAAATCTCCATGACTACGGATGCATGTTTCAGGTTCCATCGTGTGTGTGTGATCTGTAAAGCGGTAGCATATAGCAAAGGCCATGACGGCATGCTGGGAGGAACTGGGTGCATTGACCCGGTCAAGTGATTAGATCACGGGTTAGATGAGTTGATTTGGATCAATCCAAAAAAAACTGGAGAGCTAAGGTGACTGGGCTAGAGCACTGGAAATCGGGCTATTGATGCTCTTTGGATTCTCTTCTTCTTCTTCTTCTGGTCAATGTTATCGCTTTCCTTCTCCACTTTATCATGGTCTGATTCATCTGACTGCTCATGCAAGCTTTGCCCTTCCTCAATCACTCCATTAAATGAAGTCCTCTTCCTGCACATTGAGAAGGATTTTAACGAAGTTTGCAAAACATTTAAGAAAGATGATTGGACTTTTAATAATGCTTTTGAATGCAAACAACACAGTTCTATTTGAAATCAGGCTATAGAAACAGAGGTGACGGCAGAAGAAAAGACAGAAATTGATGCAGAAATCGGGTTAGAGAAACATACCTGAGGGCTGAGGTGACTGGGCTAGAGAAATTGATATAGAAATCGGGCTAGAGAAATCGATTGCAGCGAGTGAAAGAAGGATTATCACAGAAATTGAGGTGCTGGGCTGAAATTGAAATTGATGACAGAAATGAGAAAATGGCCAAGAATAAAGAAAATAGAGAGTAAAAGAATGAGATTCAAACCTTTTTTTTGCAGAGATCAATGATCAGACGTTCGCTGCTCCTCTACTTCTCAGTTGAGTTTCAAAGACAAAAACTAACATTAATTAGGTTTATTGTTTCGTTTTTCTTCTATCTTCAACGTTTTGGCATTTTAGATGAAAAAAATGACATTGTTTAATAACATTGAAAATAAAAAAAATTTGATCGGGTCTTACTCGGGTTTGACCGGTGGACCGTGTCCGGTGAGTCGACCGGGTTTTTTCAAGCCAATTCCCAAACGAGTTTTTGCCTCAATCCAGACCGGTTCCAGGTCTGGATTGGCCCGATTCTGAGTCAACCTACTGGGCCGGTCCGGGTTTTAAAACTCTAAGTGGGTGTCACCTAGAAATTGTGTAAAACCCTTGCTAGCTATCAATTCTTAGGAAAACTTTCGGAAGCATGATAGGGTACGAGTATAGGAAGATGACAAATAAATAAAATAACGATGGAACAGTGAACATGATAAAGATTCTCATAATTTTTTCCACCATGATTAAGCAGTGAATATTCTTTAAATTAATGACAGGATGAAGTGTGTTTGCCTTTAAGCATCGTTAGAAAGTGGAAGAAAGGGAAAATCGCACCCATCGTGATTGTTCTCAGAAAAGAGGAGTGGAAAGTAAGAACTGTCCTTTGTGATTAAAGCCCCAAGCTTTCTAGGCAGCCACTAATTATAAGCTTCATTAATGAAATATGATCACCTGAAAAATCAACCGCGCAACACACACACACACACACGTGTGTGTGTGTGTGGTGGTTATAAGGTGTTTTTGGGTCATTAGTTAAAACGTATCCAATATCGCCAGTGGAATTTCAACTATAAATCTTATGTAAAAATCTTGAAAGAAGGGGATAGAAAATAATTAAAAGAGATTCATACTCTATACATTATCAGTAAAAAAAAAATAGATTTACATAATCTAATCATCGGGTTTCCATATTCATTTTACAACTGTTATTTATTGTTCAACAAAAAAACTAAATAATATATATATATATATAGGGTTAGATTTGATAATATTTATATTATATTAATTAGCCATTAAATAAAATAACTACCTATAAAAAACTCATCCATTCATGTTGATGGATCTAGAAAGGAAGCCTAGTTTGTTATTGATTGGAGCCCGGTACTCAAGAAATGGATTATTTTGAGAGGCCCGATTACTAAACCCTAGTTCATTAGACAAGTGCCGATCTTGGAAATTCCTCTCCGACAGAAATCAGGGCTTTTTGAGTGTCCAGTCCAACTGACCTTGTTGCATGCAAAGGGTCCTGATGATCTTTGTTCTGCTTCTAAAAGACGACGAAGGGCGTCGCCCTTAGCGGACAGGCCCAAGTGATATTTGAAAACAGGGCGAAGGGGGAAAATAGTTGCTCGGAAGAATCACCAACAAATGTAACACAAACACACAATTAAAAAAAAAAAAAAAAGAGGAAAGGAAAGGAAATCATGAAAGGAAATTTCAAACAATTACGAGTGAAGTGGGATTAAAATTTAGAAATTGCCATTTTGCTTAATAATAAATATATACTTAATGAAAATGGGTTTCTCCAAGGAGGTTGATCTTGCCATTTTGCTTAGAATGGTGGTTCTATACATAATTTTTTTTTCTTGGTTAATATCAAGACCACAAAGAAGATAAAACTTATTATTGCAGCTATTGTATCCGCACCACCCAATTAAACAACACAAATAATGGAAATTCCCTCAACTACACCTGCGCCCTGTTTTTTTCTGGGTATTCACTGTACAGATTAGATAGGATCAATTGCCTGAATTCATTGTTCCTCTCAGTAACACTAAGAGATCCTTTTCTTTTCTTTTCTTTTCTTTTGTTCCCAGTTTTGATGCCAAAAATTAAAAAAAAAAAAGAAGATGCTTGGGCTTTCAGACAGTAAGTCAGAGATTTAAACAAGCATCTGCATATGATGAGTTCATGAATGGAACAATTCAGCCCCTCAACAGAAACAAAACCCACAACTCAAGCTTCAGTTGATTCTAACAAACTACTGGGCCCCTTCCACTCAGCATACTAAGGAAATTTTCAAATCTGATTGAAGCATTCGGTAAAAAAAATTGAAGCACATGGGTTAGGTTAGTTCATGCTCACCATGTCCTGTGCACTTGACCGCTTCCAAGTCCTGACAAATTCGTCCAGTAACCACTAACCACCCAAAACGTGAAATTGCTCCGTCTCTCCTTTTTCACAGCAGCAGCTTCTATATAAGTGAAGCTATTAACCCCAACACCACTTCACATACATCCATACAAACTAGTGCAACATGGCTATGGGCTTAGCCATTTGTTTTATGATGCTTATTAAGCTTGTAATTGTGTTGGCAAAGACACCAACCACCTTGAACACAACATGTGTTGGTGATATTGGTGTCTTACTGCAGTTTGGTGTTTACCAAGAATCCTGCCCAGAGGCAGAACCTATTATACTATCTTGGGTTCAAAGTGCAATCTCCGAGGAACCAAGAATGGCAGCTTCCCTGCTTCGTCTTCACTTCCATGATTGCTTTGTTAATGCAAGTCAAGTTCAATTTCAGAATTATACATATTGCTTCTCTTTATCACAGCTTCTATTGTAATTGCAATGATCATGATGCACATTATGTGTTTTGCAGGGATGTGATGCTTCAGTGCTGCTAGATGATGCTGAGAACTTTGTGGGTGAAAAAACTGCACCACCCAACTTGAATTCACTAAGAGGGTTTGAAGTGATTGATGCCATTAAATCTGATCTGGAATCTGTTTGTCCTGAAACAGTTTCTTGTGCTGATATTCTCGCAATCGTTGCCAGAGATTCTGTTCTTCTAGTATATCTTCGCCCACTCTTCATGTTATAAGAAAATCTTACTACTATCTTTTAATGCTTTGAGCTGATCTCACTTCTACTTAATTTGCAGTCTGGTGGACCAGGCTGGGAAGTCCAGATGGGGAGGAGGGACAGCTTGACTGCTAGCAAGGCAGCAGCGACTAACAACATCCCTGCTCCAAATTCTAGTGTAGCAACTCTAGTGGCTAATTTTCAGAAAGTCGGACTCACACAAAATGATATGGTCGCCCTCTCAGGTAAAATTCTTGTATCCCAATGCATGAAAGGACACTTCTGCCTACTGAACGAAAATGACAGTCTAATTGTAATTTGGCAGGTGCGCACACAATGGGAAAAGCGAGGTGCTCAACTTTTAGCTCTCGGTTCCAGAGCCCTAGTAACTCCGGTGGCCCTGATGTTAATATGGACTTCGTTCAGTCGCTGCAGCAACTATGCTCAGAAACTGCTGACAGCACCACGACAGTAGCACATCTTGACCTGGTGACCCCAGCTACATTTGACAACCAATACTACGTTAATCTTCTTTCAGGAGAGGGATTGCTTCCATCAGACCAGGTTCTTGTGGTTCAAGATGATCGCACACGTGAGATTGTAGAATCTTATGCGGAGGACCCGTTATTGTTCTTTGAGGACTTCAAGAATTCCATGATCAAAATGGGAGCCTTAGGGCCACTTACTGGTGACAGTGGCGAAATACGTGTGAATTGTAGGGCTGTCAATTAATCTTTAGCTTCTTGAACTGAGGATCATATGTAAGCAAGATGACAAATTGCATGCGAATAATGTAGCTCAGATTAGAAGCTTTATCTATAAAATATAAATATAACATGTATCAATTTGTCAAAAACATGTGATTCAACTACAATACCCCAAAATTAAAGTTTTATTAGCACTATAAACTATAAACGAAAAGAAAACGGTGATTTGATGTGTTTCACTGTTTATCTTCTTACATTAGCTTGTTCACTATTTATAGCTAATATTTATAGTTTAACGAAAATCACAAATTAAAAATACTGTAAATAGCTTGTTCACTATTTACTTCTTAAAATGGTCATTGCACTTAATTTCTTTTTAATTTCATCATTTCAAATTCTGTTTCCATGATTTTATATCTTAATATATATTTCTATTATATTTCCTATCAAGTGTGTCGTAGAATATTTGAACGTTAAACTAAAGATCTATTTCACAAAATACAATTTAAATTTGTTGTAAAAAAAATTAAAAAAATAGATATCAAAATTGATACTGATAAAAAAACATGATTGCTTTTGCAAAAAGTACAGAAAAAAAATACATTTTAGTTTATGAAGTTTTGAATTATACATGTATAGTTTCTATTATTTTAGATTTTTATATCATAGTTAAAATTTTTTTTTGTCATAATTTAGTTTTTAAATCTTGAAAAATAAGAGATAAAGTCGTGTTAAAAAAAATAAAGAGAGAAAGAGTGGCTGATGAATCATGTTTTGGCTATTAAAATAATCAAACTTGATGTTAATGTGTTTATTTTTTAAAAATAAATTTAATAGGGTTAGTTTCTCTCTCTAAACATATTAGAAATTAAAGTAAAAAAGACTCATTAATTTGTTTTTTATTTAGTTTGATTATGAATTTTTAAACTAATTTAAGGATGTCTTATGCTTCAATACATATTTATTAAGATTTTTAGGATATTTATTTTAAAACTAAAATAAGTTTAGAAATAAATTTATAGAGCCCAAATACTCGAATGTAGAAACGAGCAACATGCAACTCGTCTCTTTAAAAAAATACATAAAAAAGTCAGGCTAGTTGACGTCGCCTTCAAGACCCGTTCATGTCTAGGCTTTTCTTTGTAGGTCAAAATTCGGCAGTGGTCTTAACAGAAGTGAGCATGAAAGCAATTGCGTCAAAAAGTAGATAAATAGAGAAGAAGAAGCTGGACTGAAGTGACAGTTTATTTCACCGGAATGTTAAAGGAAAATTTACCGAAGCCACGGAGCTTGAAATCTTGGGCCGACCCCTGGACCACCAAATGCAGGACCACCTCTGGGAGGGAAAAAAAAAAACAAAAAGGCAAGAGAAAAGAGCCCCACCATTTATTTTGTGAATTTCATTCAAAACGCAAACAAGAAAATATACAAGTAATCCAGAGTGAAAGATGATCTCAGCTGAAAAACCTTGAATCTCCTCCAGGCCTCGGCCTCTTAGGATCCGCAAACCGGACAGTTAATGGTTGCTCACAACCGTGAACAGCTCAAAGAAAATGAAAGAACATATAGGAAGCACAAAATATTATATTCAGAAAACATAAGATTATAAAATATTTTCTTAAAAATATTTTGAGATATTAAAACTTGCAAGGAACAGCTGATTTTTTTTTTAAAAAAAAACAAAACTTAATTAATTACACAGAATGGAGTATTAGGATAAACTCGTGACCATTAAATAGATTTTTTAATAATAAATTAAAAAAAACTAATTCAATTCAAAATTTTAAATTATTGAATAAAGTCACAGAAATAATTTTATATTAAGTATGCGACGCTAACAAACTTAGTTCGTTTTCCATCCCCATCTTATACAACGCAACACAGTTTGCGTATGCTAGCACTCGACTCCAGCCTGGTGTGCACCGTCGCGGAATGAACCAAAAGCATCCTGTCTCTACTGACTTCGATCAGCGACAAATGCTTGGTTGGGTGATTGTATCTAGCTACGACTCTGCGACAAATGCTTGGTTGGGTGATTGTATCTACGACTCGGCTTCGTGATGGTAGCGAAATCTGGGCTACTACATGTGAAGTGATGTGCGTGCTGGTTCGAGTAAAAAATTTGCAGCTCAATGCTACTGGGAAAACTTCCCTTAGGCTTAGGCTTGCTTTGGAGAACAAATCTGAAATGTTTCTTCCAGCTCCAACCAGAAACAAATTCACAAAATCTCCAATAGAAAACAAAAGAAAGTCATTTACCAAGTCAACAGACGAAAGGAAGAAGTGCATAAAGTCCAAATAGATCACTCACAAGCTGTTTCATCAAAATTAAGCAATAACTCAGAAGGTCAAACAATAGCCAGGCAAGGCTCTGATGAATACTTGTGGTCATGAAAATGTACACCATAACATAGTGAAGGAAGCAAGACTGATACACAACTGTTCGGTGGTCTCGTAACATGTGACAATGAGACCACCACACCACATATTTTAATTGAAGAAGAGAGGCAAGCTGCCAAGTGCACATTGCTGCCTAATATAAATAGCCAATGGCACTGTTGTGGCAGAATATATGGTCTTGCAAGAGAAAAGGAAGGCACGGGAGAAACACCTGAGGAGATAGCTTGAGCTGCTTGCTTTCATTCTCTGATTTCTAGCTAGCTCGTTCACCGTTCTCTGATTTCTAGCAGCTTGTTGATGAATGAAGAAACGACGGCTCTTGAAACGGGAATGGTGGTGTTCGGTTATTGTTATTGAGGTGTCATTGTTTGCAGAGAGAGATTTTGCAGTTTTATCTAATTAATTAATTAATTAATTAAAATATAAATCAAAAGAAAAGAAGGGTGTGAGTTTTTTTATAAAGAGATCAAGGACGTGTTTAATGATGGAGTTTAAATTAATTTTCATAAAAATGTATAGTATCTCTTATATAAAAATCATAAGAAAGTATTAATTTAGTATTTCTTTTAGATAAAAAGTATTTTGAAATAATATTTTAGCCGCCGTATCGAACAAAATCATAAAATGTGAAATTCAAGTGCAGCTAATGCTCAATGACCTAATTAAGAGGCAGGCATGGAAAACTAAAGCAGCACCTCTAATTATAGATCAAAGACGATCAGTAAAATTGGAGAAATTCAATCTGACTAGAGGTCACCGTTGCCAATTCACTACTCCATGCCAATAAATCTCAAGATTATCATAACAACGCCTCCTGCCCAAGGATCCAGGAGAACAAGAATCTCAATGAAGAAATTAACATAGCAGAAGTACAAGAGATTATTATTTCTTTGAACTTGAACTTTTAATTCTCAGCATTACCCAAAACAGATCATGACAGAGCAGAAAGAACGGAAGGCTCTGACTGGTAATCAAGAGATGATACAACAAAGCATTTTTTGAAAATCATTCGTTGCAGTTTTTCATGGGTTCCTAACCAGGATCTTCCGTTCATTTATCCCATGTTAATACTCCGCTTACTATCAACTGGGAAGGAGTGCTTCGATATCACCCTAAGATGATCAAATGGTAAGAGAGTTGAGCGAGAAAATCAGCGAGAATCCATCTCAATCGGATCTTTCAATTTCCAAGCACGAAGTTTCTTGCCGATCTCTGAAAGGACACCGAAGCATCAGCAGCAGCCTTTCTAATCTGATCGTTGTTGTTCATTGTTGTCCTTTCTAGTCACCGCTTCAGCCACTGTGTAGATGTATGGCTCTTTCAGAACCCCCCCCAACCAATTTTTCCGCAGTTTCAAACTTTCAATCTCCGAGATCATCTGGTAATTTGATGGTTTCTACTGGGCACTAATACCAACTAATAGGCGGTCTTGGAGATTGAAATTGCATATGATTGCTAATTACATGTGGTTTTTGTAAATGCATAATGCAAGTACAACTAATATATTTCAAATCTAAAAAACAAAACAATGCAATGATTTCTTGAGATATTATGAAATTATAAAAACAATAAAAAAGACTTATTACTTTCTATAAAATAATTAAATCAGATAATTTTTTTAAAAAATATTATATTAATTAAAAATACAATAAAAAACAAAACAAATAAAAAAAAAGGTTCGGTGCTATTCGGTTGGGAAGGCCATGCCGGTGCGCTTGGCTTAAAAGACAAAAACACAGTCCGCATGACACTCTCTTACTTTTTAAATAGACACGAGACGTCGTTTATCCAATCGTGTATTTTTACTAAGCGGATAACATGCATTCATTGTTGTCTTTTTTAGTTATCTTCGGTGATACAAATAATAATTAAGGTTCGCGTGTTTGACCTGAAAACTCAATTTTTATTTTTTTTAATTTATAAACACTTTTAAAATAATACATGGCTTCAAACCATCCTCTAATCACTGTAAAAAAAAAAATCTCTTTAAATACAAAACTTGTTTTACTTTTCTCATCGTGTTTAAAAAAAAACACCGCCTTTATTTAATTTCAATCTCTAAAATAAATCCATTAATATAAAAATCAATTTTTTCATGGTTAAAATATGACCAATCAAGCCTTTTTTTTTTGTTGATTCTTTGTTTTCTCTCTCAATATTTAAAAATTGAAACATAATAAAAATAAAAGTTTTGAATGAAAATATAAAATCTTAAAATATCACAAAATTAATGCATCAAAGTGAAACCATGTGTTTTAAATAATGCAGTTATAAAAAGGATTTGTTTTGTTGGTTGGTGTTAGTTTTGATAGTTGTTTGTCGTTTTAATTTTTTTAACATTGTTTTGTAAAATGATCATTGATCCAGTACGTACCAAAATGTTTTGTGACACTTCACACACTTAAAAACATGTGAATCCAAACAAATTTTAAAAAATAAAACATGACAGCATAGCCTGCGAGGACCAAATTAAAAAAGAAGAGAAGTTTAACGAAGAAAGCAAAATAGCTAAAACTTTTTGGGGCCAAGAAAGTAAAAAGGTGTGGGTATAGTGAAAAAGAAAAGCCCAGTATGCAGATTGATGCCCACGGAGTAAATAAATCAATAAATAAAACAAAAGGAAGGCCATTACACAGCATAAATTGGTGTTTGAATGTATGGTAGGAGATATTTTTAAAAATATTTTTTATTAAAATATATATTAAAATAATATATAATTTTTTAAAAAAATTATTTTTAATATTAGCATAATAAAATAATATATATATATAAGTATATTTTTGTTTTTCAAATTTTACCTAAAATATAATACCAACTAGAAGCTGCTCCTTCACAGTTATCATTGCAAATCCTTTATATTGCAATTATAATTATATTATAAATATTGATATTGTTCTTAAAACTCTATATTCTTCCATTATCCACTCTCACTTTCCTCTAAAATCTTTTTTTTTCTTTTTTCTTTGGTTTTTAGAACTATTTGTAATATAGCAGTGGTTTTTTTATAAATTTTTTTTAAAAAAATTTATATTTTTTTATTTTTTAAAATTTATTTTTAACATATAGAATAAATTAAAATAATTTGAAAATATAAAAATTTAATTTTAAATAAAATATTGTTGTTTTTATAAAGTTACTTTTGAACCGGACTTCCAATTATGTTAAGGTCAAGTTTTACACAATTAAACTAGACGCACTGCTTCTCATTCTAGACGGAGTAGTACTAAAAAGGCGAAACCATTTTCTCATTTCTCTTGGCCTCCTTCCCTCTCTCAAGTCTCAACACTCCGAGCTCCCTCGTATTCCCAGAAAAATAAAAAACCCGCTTGACTCAATTTCATCACTCTAACCCAGGTATACTTATTCTTCACATTATATTGAAAACCCATCTGTTGTTTTTTCATTTCAAAGGAGACGATGTTGTTAGGGTTTAGTTAAGCTCATTTTTGTATCGGCTTTTATTTATTTTACTCTTCCTTTCTTTGCATGCTTATTTTAGGGTTTCTAGGGGACTCTGAGATTTTGACCGAGGGAATTGTTTTTAGGGTTTATGGGCTGTACTGTACAGTACTAATCAGTTTGTTTATTTTTTTTTATTTTTAAATAGTGAAAATGGATATTGATTCTAAGCTCAACAAATTGGATATCAAGTCTGGGGATGAAGCCTCATCATCAACACAGGTGCAAGTGGATTCTAAGGTATATTATATTATACTGGCTTCCAAAACACTTCTCTTCCTTTCCTCTATTTTTTCCTTTTTTTGATGTCTAAGTTTGTATTACCATGTACATATTCAAGGAAAGATAGTCATTTCTTCTTTGTTTTTATGATGCTGCTGTGTAGTGAAAATCTGTAAGCAGAACCTGGATTTTATTTTTCCCATTTCCCCAGCTGTGCATAACCTGAATTGAAAATCTGTTTTTGTTTCTGGTATTTTTCTTGGATTTTTTTGGCAGTGTTGTGAGAAAAGATAAAACAAGTTTAGTTTTTTTGTTTATTGAAGAATTGTTTGTGATATTGATTTCTCAATGTTTGATTTTGATGTGAAGGGAACTGCTGAAGACAAGGATGAATTAGCGGACTCAATGAATAACTTGAATGTGGAAGCATCCTCATCTGGGCAGGTGGGACCTACATTCAGAAGAAAACCGGTTATCATCATTGTTGTTGGAATGGCAGGTAATTCAGCAAGTTTTTTTCGAACAAGTGTTATATTTGTTATTTCATTTTGAAAATCCCTGCTGCCTGCTCTTTTTTCAACTCATCCGCAAATGGGAGTATATTCATAAAATGGGCTTGAAGATTGAAAGCAGTTACTGTATGTGGACAGGTAGTGGAAAAACAACTTTTCTTCATAGGTTGGTTTGCCACACACAAGCTTCAAGGATTCGTGGTTATGTGCTCAACCTTGACCCTGCTGTGATGACTCTCCCCTATGGTGCAAATATTGATATAAGGGACACTGTTAAGTACAAGGAAGTGATGAAGCAGTTTAATCTTGGACCTAATGGTGGAATCCTGACTTCTCTTAACTTGTTTGCAACAAAGTTTGATGAGGTAAAATCTACCTGCAGCTTTTTTTCCTCGGACGGGCTTATTCTTCTCCCCTATCACAAAGTACCTGTGATTTTGTTTTTACTATTTCACTAAACCTTGCAACTATTGACTTCAATGTGAATTTCGGTTGAATATTGAGTGGTCAGGTGCATCATTTTCATCCTGATAGACAGCAGTCTATGTGTTAGCTAGTGGATAGCATTTTGGGCAGGGGTATTGGACCAGCACAGCCTGTCTTGCAATGTTTTTTTCCCTGCATGTGGATTTTTTCACCAAGAGTTTCATACTGTTCTCTTATTTCCAATATATCCTCACCTTTGTATTTCACATTTTCAGGTCATTCAAGTCATTGAGAAGCGAGCAGATCAGCTTGATTATGTTCTTGTGGATACACCTGGTCAAATTGAGATTTTCACTTGGTCTGCTTCTGGAGCTATCATTACCGAAGCTTTTGCTTCAACCTTTCCAACTGTGGTTGCTTATGTAGTTGACACACCTCGTTCCTCAAGCCCAGTAACTTTCATGAGCAATATGCTTTACGCTTGCAGCATCCTCTATAAGACGCGGTTGCCTCTTGTGTTGGTATTCAACAAAACTGATGTGGCTCAACACCAATTTGCTATAGAGGTATAACTTTTTTTCTTCTTATTTTGATGCATCATGGCTGATGTTATTCTTATTTGGAAAAGAAGTATTTTAAAACTATTGGAGAGAGTTGGAGGCCTAGCCAGGCTGCAGCAGTGCTCATATGATTTTGGGTTTAAGCCTTGGAATCCATAACATGTTCATAAATTTATCAATCAAGTAGCTGAAATAATACTTGCAGGAAAGATTTTTATCGTGCCTATATTTTCAAGTTCAGTTATGATTGAAGCTCAGTAACTATGTAGAACCAATATCAGAATTAAGGATTGGCGGGGACAGTGTATTCAAGGGATCTGAAACATGACTAAACAAGAAGTGTATTGAAAGCTTCAAGGTTTTCAACCAAACCCCTAGCTTTTAAGGGACTGTTGTTTGACAATAGAATGCTATGCTTGCAATTTTCCATACCATTGCTTTCCTAAGTCATTCTCTTGATTTTTTTAATTTTTTTTTATCAGTGCTCTCTATTTATGAGCACTACTATTGATTTTTCTTACATAATGTCAGGTTACGATCTTTGCTTTTTATTTTTAATATATCCTTGTTCTGAGAGTTATAACTTGCCCAGTGGATGGAAGATTTTGAAGCCTTTCAAGGAGCAATGAGGTCAGATGATTCATACATGTCTACTTTTTCTCAAAGCCTCTCCCTAGTGCTAGATGAATTCTATAAAAATTTGAGATCAGTTGGGGTCTCTGCTGTTTCTGGAGCTGGAATGGATGCCTTCTTCAAGGCCATTGAAGCCAGTGCTGAGGAGTATATGGAAACTTACAAGTATTTCCTTTTAGCCCTTGACTCCATAAGTATAGTTATGATAAATTATTTTCTGTCAACTACCAATATGCTGCTATCGCGTTTCATTTGTCTAACCAATGGATCTTGATGATCTCAGGGCTGATCTTGATAAGAGACGGGTAGAGAAGCAACGTTTGGAGGAAGAGCAGCAAAAACAGAACATGGAAAAGCTGAGGAAGGACATGGAAAATTCAGGGGGACAATCTGTTGTTTTGAGCACTGGTTTAAAGGATAAAGCCCGTCAGAATAACATGGTCGATGAGGAAGATGAGGAGGACATTGAAGATGATGATTCTGAGGTGTTTACTGAAGAAGATGTTATAGATGAGGATGAGGATGAAGATGAAGAGGTGGCCAGGTTCTCTTTCTAGTTCTATGGTTTTGATACCACAATGGTAAGACTTTGTATAGGACTTCTAGGTCTCACATTCTCCACGGGTATTCTTCCCTAAAATTGACTTCCCATATGCGCATGTGTTTTGAATCAGGCATTTGCATTGTTGACCGCAAACTTGTTTATAACAGGCTTAAGAAATGGTGATCAGTTTTGTCTGATTTTTCTGTTTGTCCTTTTGTTCTCATTAATCTTCATATGCAGGAGATGGGTTTTTGCCATACAGGAGTTAGTAATTCTGTAGCATTTCAACTTGCTACGCTTTTCATATAACGTGAAGTGCATGAATACATTGCTTGTGCAGATGTCTTGGATTTATAGGAACCTACACGGACTGCCCACCAAGATATCTGTTTGCGCTATTGTTGCTAAAGATTTTGCTCGAAAGCTTAATGATACGAGCCCTTTATGAACGAATTGGCCGTGGAATACATTAGATTTTGCTCGCTAGCTTAATGGTACAAGTCTATGTAATCTGGCTGCAAAAGAAATTCATGAATTCCTCTTCTCTTGTCTGATGGTTCACGTGAAGAATTTGCACTAGATTTGTAATTATAATGTCCTATCAACTACAACACAGTTCCTTTGAATCTATGAAGCCGAGCTGCGTTTTTCTAAATAAAGAACTCCTTGAATTATTTCCCTCGCCAAGGTAGTTCTGATCTTATTTACTAAAAATCCTTTGTGCAAGTAAGCATATTTGTGTTCATGAGATCCACATTTTACCACTTACTTCATTTTGTATGGAAATTAAATGAGATTTTTTTTAAAAAAAAATATTTTTCTTTCTCCCCTCTCTATCTCTTCTTTCTTGGAATATGATCGAGACAAGCTTTTCACACTAATTTCCATATAAAATATTAAGTCATAAAGTGTGGATCTGATTGATATTTCAAATGATTGTTCTTTCTTAAAAACCGGACATGTCTGTTCGGAAGATAATTTTGTTTGTATAATCATTATTCTTCTTTTTCATTTGCAAAAAATTAAAAAATGTTTAGACGAAAAAAATAATAATTAAAAAGATAGGAATTTGTTAACATGCGAACTTGAAGAGAAAAAGGAACGAGGAAAGTTATTGAAAGGAACAATGAACCAATACCGTGCCTTATAATTTCACGATCATTGATTTTGGGAAAATTCATTTTGAAACTGTACTTGAATTTGCATCGTTGACCGGTCCAAAGAGAAAAGAAAGTAATTTTTTATTTACAAAATATTAAATTAAATAGTTTTCTACAAAATAAGATATACATAGTGATTTCTTCATCGGCATGCTATAATATTGCATACTTAGTGGCTAATTTAGTATTTGTTTTATTATTTTAATTTTAGAAATTAAATTCACGCTATAAATTAATGCCTTTCATTTTATATTATGATTCAGATGACATAAATTCGATCTAATATATAAGATCATAGCTATTGTATATATTTTTGTTGGGTGATTCTTTAACAAAATTCTTTCTCCATCTTATATAATTTTGATGGACGAACACGCCAGAAAAGAAAAGAAGAAGCCTTGGATTTTTCTTAATTCGGGTACTGAAACTGAAGTAACATGCCAAGAAGAGAAAACATAACCTAAGGTATGACTCCTGCTTCATGAGTTAGTTGCATTGTAGTCCTTCCGGATGCAGCAATGGCTAGCTACACCTCATCCTACTGATGCCAGGTATGGAAATCTTCATTTCTATCTGAAAGGCAACGTGAGAAAAAGAAAAAAAAGAGGCTGATAAAAAACCGCGCATGTTTTGGTTGTTAGATTCATAACTCGCTGCAGAACTTTTTGTTTTTAGGGGTTCCATATGGGCTAGCAAGAAGTATAATCGATGAAAAAAAAACCCCAGAGCACAAAATGATAAGAACACGAGAGAAGTCTAACAGCCGTTTATGTCAATGTCTAAAATTAAAAACAACAATTGCCAAGATCCACCGACGGAGGAGATAATGAAAGGGATATATTATTCATAAGGACTCTTCAAAACTCTTATTGCCACGACAGTGTGTGAGAGAATGAAGCTATGCATCCTCTTCATTTTGGAGGTGGGAAGAAAATTTCCTCATTCATTCTCTTGGAGCGGAAAAGCTGCTCATCATCAGGAGATACTTTGAGAGACGCCTCTAGCACTTGAGGAGATAGAGCCTTCCACACAGAAGTCCTTCCAGCCAAATGAGTGAATATAGGACTGCAATTATCATAGAAACATAATTATGCTCTCTCTTCTTCTTCTTTTTTAATCAATTATGTCAGTGTTAAAATACAGTATTCATCTATCAGGAGGCAAATATGCAATTAGCTTTAGGTGACAGTGCATGGAATTGAAGAGTATTGAGTAAAACTTACTTGGGAGTGGTGATGATGGAGAACCATGACATCCCATCTGGATCACAAATCTTTGAAACAACAAAGAACCTAGGAACAATGAACAAATGACCTGCCTTGACTGTTGTTTCCAAGACCCTGCGGCCATCGACCCCGACAACTTGAACACGGCCACTACCACTGACAATGTATGTCACTTGTAAAGCAGAGTCACAAGAAAAACCAGGAGAGCACATGGCTTTTCCATCCAGTCTAACAAGATCAGCACCAAGCCCAACTTCAGCAACCAAAGGAAGGTTCTTGGTATTCAAAAGAACAACCTTTCCACCATCCTTAATATCAACATCTAGTGGAGCTTCCTCACAGTTGTATACAAAGCCCTCACGGCTTTCCTTTTTGGGTTCAGGCATCTTAAAGGATCCATCAAGCTTGACAATGCCTTTGGCTGTCTGGTTTCCAACTAGGGTCTTCACAGCCTTATCATCCACATCCCATGCTCGGCTCACGAACTCAGAAGAGAAGCCAGTGAAAATGCCATTGGAGCCAGTCAAAAAGAAATCGGTGAATTCACCAGTTTTGTGGGCTGTAGAGGTGTCACCCAGGAAGAGAACTACAAGTTCAGTGTCCTCTTTGTTATACCACCATGTAACGACACCGAAAGGAAGAGCAATAGCATCACCCTTCTTAAGGGCAACAACATTCTCTTCTTTCTCAGGAAGAACAATACCAGCTACCCCATTCCCTACAAAATGCAAAACGAAAACAGGGTCATACCAAGCAGTAAAATTCTCCTCTTTTATTCTTTTTATTGAATCATTACCCCATTATCCTTTAAACAAGAAAAAAGTTGTTTTCTTTTCAGCGTTTATAAAAATCAATAGATCTTCCAAAACTTTGCACAAATCTTGCACCAAAACCAGTACTAATATAAACCATATTCACTATAACTTCTTTTTTTTAAATCCTCATCCATTATATGCTCACTACGTATTGATTTGTGGATTAAATAGGCATCATATCAGACAGAAACCCAAAACCAATTTCAATCAATCTTTTAAAAAAATGAAGAGAGTAATTAATTAATACCTTGAAGAACATAGGCAACCTTGGCAGAATCAGAGTAACGAGGAAGAGCAAAACCATTCTTTTCAAGGGCCAGCTTGGCTGCACCTATGTTCCCTTCTTTTAGCATGGCAAGCTCAGCTGGGCTCCACGCATAATAAGATCCACCATCTCCTCCATACACCTTCTTGCACAATTTTGGTGACAGATCAACCTCCATTCTTTCTAAGCAAGATCTAAACTCTCTCCCTTACGGTAATTGATATATTGTTGGATATGAAGGTTAAAAGACTGAGCAGAGTGTATGGTATTTATAGAGATGATGTACTAAACAGATAGGTATAATCCTGGCGTGATAACGACGGATAGAATCACGCTTAGCAGTTTGTTTTAGGTGTTGTGAGATCATGAATATCAAACTATCCGGTAGCCCACCTTAAATTTCGCACAAAAATCGTATCCTTCTATTCTTCAAATGCTTTCTCTTCCTGTAAAGTACTTATTTTTCGCGTTACAGTTCAAAACCCATCGTTTTTTTTAGAAAAAAATTTGTGGCCTTGAATTGAAACGTAAAGTGTTTTCAATATCCCTCTTCTCTTAATATTTCTTTCTTTTCATTTGCCATTGAAAATCTCAGATTCTTTTGTCCATGTTATTTTTATTTCATTTCAATAAAATAACCCCAACTACCCGTGCTCTTTTGTCATTTCATCTAGAAATTAGAATCATTGCGCAAGTAATTAAAGTGGGCCTGAAGATTGAACATTGATGTGTTTGGAAAGGGAGTGGCAACCAACTTTTCCTTTATAGGTTGGCTTTAATGATGTTCAAGTGGATGTGGATACATGAGGGAGAAAATACCAGGTAAAAATATTTTTATTATTTTTAATGGATAATGAGTTTTATTTTCAATTTTTTTGTAATTAATAGAATATCACTTATTACTTTCTAATCACCATAATTTTTTTTTATTTCATTAAATTTCATGGGGCAAAAAAATAATTAATAAGATACTAATAATTATATTACTCTTAATTTTAACATTATAAATTTTCTCGCAGTGTTGTAATCTACGAATACTTACAAGGGAAACATCAAGGAGAGTGGGAGACAGTGTGGTGGAGGATCGATTATTGAATGCTGATAGTTCTAGTTCATCTGCTGTTGATGCTACAAATAGTTCTCAAGAAACTTCAAAAATTACTGGTGTCGAAGAAACTAACACAGTACGAGGATTCCGGTGCTGAGGCAAAATTAGAAAGTTTGTCCTTTCTTGCCGCAGTTGATGTCGCAGTCAACTTTGTTTACAGATTCGCTATCTTTTCCAGTTTGGCTTTTAATAAAAAAGGGTATCCATTTTTATTTGGTATACTCTACTATTTTCAAACACAAATTGCTGAGCATTTTTAATTTATTTACACCCTTCTTCCTCTTCCCTTTTATCATATTTCCATATATGTGCATGGTGATCAAAGTCTTCCCCTACCAGTGAATAATACAAGGATGATGAACACTCTGGAATAATTAATGTTTATATTTAGAAGGATTAAGCTAATCATTAAAATTATGAAATGTTTTGGACAGGATATGGCAAACTGTGAGTATGCTTCAATACTCAAGTTTATGTGGGATCGATCACCACATAAATAATCTCTACGCTAGTATACTTCAATATAATGAAATCTGTACTTCTGATTTGTTATCATTGCATTTTTTTTAGTTTTCACCATGTCTTATTTAGAGAGAGAAAAATGTTTGTAGAGGATATATATATATATATATATATATATATATATATATATATATATATATATATATATAAAAAAAAAAATAAAAAAAAAAATAAAAGAATATAAAAAAAAAAAAAAAAAAAAAAAAAAAACACTCT
>Ga0325404_1001920_pt1 | contig 22088 bp, 8 predicted proteins | sample PopdelMetagenome_18_FD_205664 | JGI IMG/M metagenome (GOLD analysis project Ga0325404, IMG submission 205664) | Populus deltoides microbial communities from Bellville, Georgia, United States - Xylem-Control-R1 | ecosystem: Host-associated > Plants > Phyllosphere > Stem > Wood/Secondary xylem...
TTGACCGTCCAATTCCAGACTCATTCTTCTCTTTCACATAAATAACACCAAGTCACCAACTACTATCCATCCTTCCGTTCCCGACTACCAATGTTTATCATCGCGTCTCCCTCTCTTCTTTTCAGACCTTCGGCTTTTTCCAAGTCTTTGTCTATGAAAATCATGAAATTTTCCTTCTTATAGCGTTGGAGATCAAAAAGTTTTAGCCCAATAGAAAGAGTCACAAGGGAGAAAAATAAACCAAAAAAACATGCCAGGTTCGATGGGGCTTGGTTTCATGGCTGCCTTTGCCGTTTCAGGAAGTGTAGTTCTCATTGCACGTCAAGTCCACAAACGTCTCCTCTCTGATTTCATGAAGAAGATGGAAGTTGAATTAGCGGGTATGTGGTGATCTTTTTTCTCCTTTTCCTTTCAAGTTCTGTTTTTTGTTTTTTTTTACCCTGATAAAATAGAGAAACAAAAAACTAAAGGGTTGTCAACCGACAGGATCAAGGAGATCATGTCAAGACAAGAAGAGAGTGCGATTTGCAGACGATGTCTTGGAGCCATCATCAAATAACAAAGAGTACCGTAAGAGACACACCAAAGGAGACAACGAGGTCTTGAAAATGGAGGATTTTGTCCTAGACCAGAGTTTGATGGCGCAAAATTGTTAGAGGCCATGCCACTTAATAGGCAAAATTAACTTGTATAAAGCAGTCGTTAAATATAAATCCCTTAAAGGGTACAATTTGTAAACCTGTTTATTGTCTTCAAAAACTGCTTCGATTATCCTGGAAGCTGGTTTTTCTTTCATCTTGTAGATTCTGGAGTTCTCTACTCTGCAGGAGGGGTAGATTTTCAAGCTGTACATCTTGAGATGTGAATTCAATATAACTACAAATTATCCTAAACAAAATTGAAAATCTAGTGACTAAAATCACCAGATTCTGTCGATGTTTACGGTTTTTCCATCGAGTTGGTTGCCCTTGAAATTAATGAAGGGGGACAACCTTTCCGTTATGTATAATTACATTGATACAAGTAAGCATTAATTAAAGCAGCATTTTCAATTCTCAAAAAAAGAGGAGGAGATTCAAAACTCCTGTCTTTTCCTTTTCAGTGCCTCGAATTTCTTGATGGGTTAGGCTTTTCAGTTTTCACAACGATATAAGGGTGTTTCAGGGGACAAGGCTTAGAAGTTTACTGCCATATGGCGTTCATCCTGTGATTGACAAGCATTCATCTGGTGGATTAGGCACAGTATGCCATTGATTCTTTTTTCTTTTGAAAAAGTTCTCAACCGTTGTTTCCACGAAGAAGAAAATGTTTAAAACTGGTTTCAACTTTTAAGAACGTCAACTGTGCCAAAAATTTATAGTCCTCTTGATTACACCATGTCTCAACGTTTGACTAAATTACAGGAAACGAAAATTCATAGAGGTAAAAGCTTGCATGTTTCATGCAAATGAACTGTTTTCACTCTTTTTAGCAACCACAAAGAAACTTCATGAAAGAAAGTATATTCCTTGCATCATTTTTTCCCACATTCTTGCTGGTTAGTCAACTAGCTAATAATCTGCCTCTTTTTCTAGTAATAGACAATGCATTGCTGGTCAAAGAAGCTGCAATCCATGCCCAAATCTTCACAATACAAGAGCTTGTACAGTTGTTTTGAAATTCAAAGCCCAAGAGACTGCCCCTGTACCAGTCCACATTATTTTTTACAGCTAAGTGCAGCCCATATGAGTGGTTGCAGAAATTATCCTCTTTGCTATTGTTTTGGGTAAAAATCATAGTTTCGAGCTCCAATGTTCGCAGCTTGTTAAAGAAAAACTAGTTTTGAGTCTTACTACCTTCTTTCCTATGCATTTCTTAGGGCTTTTGGGTCCAACACTTTAATTTTTATACCTAAATACTTACACTGATATTATTAACAAATTTACCATTTAATCTATATGATAATAATAGACTATGCCAAATTAAGTTTTAAAAACTTTTATTGGTTTTGAGAATAAATTTTACTATATTTGAATAAATATAAAAAAATAGAATAGAATAATTAAATAACTAATTATTATTATATATGATAATAATATAAAAAACTTTGATTCCGATTAAATTTGTCCCATTTGACAATGAGTGTTACTGAAAATGCAAAATCTAACATGTTGAACCTTTCCAAAACTTTTTCAATATAAGCATTTTGAGATATTTCTAATATCATTTGAAACCTATCTCTGTGAATCTAAATGCCAATGACATAAAAGGTTTTTTTAAAATTATTTATATTAAATTTTTGAGAAATAAATTGCTTTATCTCATATAACAAACATAAGTCACTACTTGCAAGCAAAATATCATCTACACATAAGAAAAGAAAAATATATTTTATCCCCACTAACTTTAAAATATGTACATTATTCTTAAATATTCTCAATAAAACCGCATGAGGCTATAACATTATAAAATTTAATATACCATTGTCGGGAGGCCTTCTCTAGTCCATATATAGATTTATTTAGCTTATAAATTAAATGGTCATTTATGTCATCACAAAAACCTTCAGGTTGATTCATATATATCTCTTTATCTGAATTTTCATTTTCAAAATATTGTTTTCACATTCATATGATGTAGCTCTAAATCATAATAAGCTAATAATACAATTGTTATTCTAAATGAATCCTTCTTAAAAATAAGAGAGAAGGTTTCATTATAGTCTATGCCTTCTTTTTTAGTATAACCCTCAGATAAAAATCTAGCTTTATATCGCTCTATATTACCAAAAACATCTCTTTTGGTTTTATAAACTCATTTATAGTCAATGACTTTAGATCTTTCTAATAATTTGATGAGGTATCAAACTTGATTTTTTGACATAAACTCTATTTTTTCCTTCACGGTATTTTACCATAGAGCAAAGTTTTCTTCATTCATAGCTTGTAAAAAGTTTTTTGGATTATCTTTAGATCTAATATCAAAGTCGGACTCTTGAAAATATACAACATAGTCATTAAAAATTATTGGTCTTCTTGTTCTTGAAGATCTTGTTAAATCAATTTTCTTATATGGGTTTATCTCATAAAAAACTAGTTGCTCTTGATGTCATGAATTTTAAGAAAATAAACTTTAAGGACCAAATTTGAACCTGAAAACAAATATCTAGCCCTTTTGTTTTTTTGCCAAATTAGGCACCAAATTGGACATACAAGGTAAAAATGACTAGTGTATATAACACATGTGCCAACAAGTTAGATAAGTCACAACTCTATGACGATGTGTGTGGCGGCCACTAGGCTTTGAACACAGCCTTTCATGGTACCGATAAAATCATCACGGTGGGTGCTTCATTATCTGGTGGTGTGTAACGACAAATGTCCTTTTTTTTTTCCTTTCTTCTCCTCTCTTATTTCCTTTTATCTCCTTGATTTCCGCACCTAATTATCTTTTATCTTTTTTATGTCAAACTTGGTTATCACTTCTTTTATTGCTATTTCTAGCATAAATTATAGTGAAACAATGGGTATCAAATTTTTTTTATCTTTTTTATGTCAAACTTGGTTATTATTTTTTTTAATTTCGCAAAATTAATGCTGAGTAAACATTGAAATGGTGTTTGAAATTATGAACACGTGAAACAATGCGCGATGAAAGAAATATTTTAAAAAATACAACGTAGAAAAAAAACACAATCCATTGCAAGTTGCAATAGAAAACATATATTTTTTTCTTTTTTGCAATTTGCAAGTCTCAAATGTCATCTATGGCTCTTTCAAATTACAAAATTTGAAAGATCCAAGATTTAATAAAGAGAGAGGAGAGAGGGGGGAGTAAAAAAAAAAAAGAAAGAAAGAAAAAGACCTTATAGGCATACTGAAAATCCGATGATGAGACCACCGGTACTGTTGAAAAGATATTAACGAGACAAACAAATGACATCAGGGAAGATAACCAATGGTGACTGGAGTGTGCCACACGAGTGGCCCAAAGACAAGTGAGCCCTTACATCTTCGGACGGCTCGTGTGTCCTACTCCATTCATTATTTGTGAGTTTCTTTGGTGTTGTTGGACTCGTTTCATTGAGATCTTTTAAACGATACTGTTGTTGTCGTCATCAGAGTTTCGGTATGTCTTTATGGTATTTTTATTTTTTTATTTTTTTTATTCTTTTTTTTCTCTCTCCTTTCTTTTTATTAAATATCTTATGTTTTTAAAATTATAGATTTCATATGTAATTTTATAAACTATATTATTTTTCTAAATATTTTATAATATATTTTTTTGAACGCTAGAAACCAAACCAAGCCGTTTCAAGAATTTTTAGTACCAGCCAGCAGCACTCAGATCACATCATTCTTGTTGAAGTGCCTTACCTATCATCCGTGTCATTCCGGTTTACGTATCACAATTTTAACAATTGATTTTTAAACATGAATAAGCAAACCACTTTTATATATTATTTTGAGTCATTGTTAAATGTTAACTAGTTGTTTAAATTAAGTTAGCTTGTGGGGGTGTTTTTTAAAAATATATTTTTAATTAAAATATATTAAAATAATTTTTTTTTCCTTCAACACGTTAAAACCATAAAAACATTTTAAAATATTATTTTAATATTTTTCTAAAAATAAAACTTTTAAAGAAGAAGTTCCAAAAATATCAAGCAGAAAATTAGACATGAATAAAGTGTTGATTTAACGATTAAGACACTGTTATATTTCTGTAAAAGTGAGAGCATAAGTTTGATTTTCAGAAAGCGTTTTTATTGGGATGGGCAGCCACGAACCTCGAACGATATTATTCTTACTCTTTTAAAAAAATAAAAATACCCGGGTAAAAAAAAAAAACAAGAAATTAGGCATCTGCCGGATTGAAACGTATAGAATTCATATTACAGCTACGTAGAAGACAAGAAATCCCACGCAATTAGATACGGATTAATTGTAAATTGCAATAAAGTCTGTTCAACTAGTAATAATTATAAATGATGGCCCTAATATCATTTCTTTAAAATTACTTCCGATTCATAAAAGTACGTACAGGGACCAAATTGACCATTTCTTTATATTTTCTTTATCTAGTTTCTTCGAGAACCTTTATAATTAATTTTTTTATATATATTTTAAACATCATAAATCAAGTGTAGTGTACATATACTTCTCAATAAGTCAATGGTAAATAAGCATGTTAGTAGTTTATTTTGATAATACATAGACATAAGTAGTGTTTTTTATGGAAAAAGAAAGTATAATGAAATTGGATTATTTAATAACCCAATCAACAATATTGCAATATAATTTAAAAAAAACAAAACTTAAGGAAATATCAATGTTGTCATTTTATCTCACATAAAAAGATTAAGAAACAATATTCCATATGAATGTAAACTATATAATTCTAAATAATAAAGTTTTAAAAATTATTTTAAAATTTTTTTTATTATGCATTGGAAAGATATTATCTTTTTTTTAAAGTTGAAATATTTAAATAAAAAAATTTATTATTTCATATTGTAAAAATATAATTTTTTTTTCTTGTAAATATAAAATATATATACTAATGAGTTTTTTCCAGACTCAACCAAGATTCTGGATTAACTTGCAGAGCCGATCTGATAACATAGTCTTTATAGCATTTTGTATGTTAATAATAAAGATCATAAGATAAGTTTTCACATGTTGAAACTAATTTTCATTTGATTAGAATATTCACCGGAAAAAAAAATCTTGGATCCTTTTTAGAATTCAAACTCTGAATAATCAAATATGAAAATATGATTTAAAAAGAAATATTATATTTAAGATAATATAAATTTTGTAAATTAGTATAACTTAGCATCATGCTTAGGTATTGCTTAGGTTTAGCTCCCTTCAAATACAATTTACCTTCATTTTCCTAAAATGGTTTAAGTGAATTAGAGAAATCTCTCATTTTAAAATATCCAATGGCCAATTACAATTCAACTTTTTTTTTTTTAATTATTCTTTAGCCGTAAGAAGCTATTTTCGTCACTCTCTCAAAACCAAACCAATAGCTCTCTCAGCTCTCTCAGCTCTCTCTCTCTCTTGAATAATATATATCCGTTGTACGTCTAGTGATCTGAAAGCATCTACAAAATGGATGATGAAGATTTGGGACTTAAGTTCTCGACCAAGCAAATCTTAATTTATCTTGAAATTAACCCGAAGAAATCAAGCGGACAATATTGATGGAATTTCTTAAGAAGCTTTCTCGTGTATATCTTCCTTGTTCCCTGTATTTATTTAGAAAACATGCTTGTTTATATAAATAAAGAAGAAGAAGAAGAAGAAGAAGAAAGAAGGGTCTTAATTACTCTCTTTTGTATATTAAAAACTAGAATGAGAGACAGTCTCCTCGAACCTCAAAAGAGGTGGTCTTTTCAGCATGAGATCATAAGATTTCTTTCGAAGATAAAATTAATGTTTGTTTTTGAATTAAAGAATAATAATAAATAAATAAAAACCCTACATAGATATTGATGAGATTTTGTGGGGTTGTGCTTTTAAAACATATAGTAAATTAAGGAGTAGTAGAAGGAATAAACCATTAAAGGACTCTAAGAACTTATAAAAGGAACTTGTTTTTCAATTTCTCAGCTTCATCATAATCAAATCCCTTTTTAATTAAGATCTAGACCCTCGATCGTAAGAGATTTTGTAAAGTCATAAGATTAACTAATGCTCGGAGAATCATGAGAGAATGAAAATAGAGCGTGTTTTCATGATGATTTTTCACAATTTGAAGTGACAAGTGACACATATAATTTCTGAGTGGAATCTGAGTTTCGAAAAATGTTTTGTCAAGATGACAGAAAAGTGTTTGGAAATATTACAGAGACACCAGCAACATTGCAGTGTTTTCCTTCACAGCTGCCAGCTTTCTACGGCTTGAGCAGGAGTCTTTTTTTTAGCCACACTGAACTCCGCCTTGAGCCATCAAGTACGCTACCGGCAGCGCTTTCTTTCTGGCTAGACAAGTCCACTGCTTGCTTCCCTCCTGCACTTTTATGGCATGCATGATGTGATCACGTCTTATTTTTGCTAGCTTTTGCCAGCAGCAAATGACTTATATGGGCTGGACCCTCAGCCCAGCCCACTTAAAAAAAAAAGTTATTTGGATCATCTGACGGCCCAATAAGTGAAATTGCATTTTCACCATGCTAAAAATACAAAAAAAATCAATTAATAGGTATCACAACAAGTTTGCGATTATTCATTAGAATTTAGCTAAAATTTCATTAGGATTTAACCTGACAAGATAAGAATCTCCTTACTAAGAATGATTTTTCTTAAACTTTAAACAAAGTTTTCTAGACTTTAGAATGATTAGGTTTTAACTTGATGAGATAAAGATCTTTTTATCAAGAAGGACTTTTCTCAAACCTTGGAATGACTAACGAATAGAAACACAACTTAGGACAAACAACAAAGTAGCTTTTCATAGGTATGGTGCATCAGAGGTGATATGTCTTCCCCTTATATAATCAGTCTCCTTATCCAACTCTCGCAAATTATTAGATTTTTAAATAACTATAATATTAAATAGTAACTCTTTTTTTCTTTTTTTTTAATTGAAAATAAACAATAATTTCTTGTTTTTTATCCATATCTATCTTGATAATCCTGATCTATAAAGACAATTACAACAAAACCATACACATGCGACGGTTATGACTCAGTGTGCAATGCCCATTAAATCTTGCCAAGGGCAACTTCTTGCACGATTTGCAAAACTTGCTCATGAAAGTTGAATTTGAATATCGTTAGATTTGAATAATATAGTTGATGGGTTATAGATTTAATTTTTTTTCTTTTTATTTTTGTTTATTTCCCTTGAAGTTGATGTACAGAGTAATTAATAGGTTATTACTGAATTATCACTAGTTTCTTACCATAAGATTTTCTGAACACGCAGTGTATTCCTCCAACAAATAAACAACGCAGTAAAATACAAGAGTAGTTGATGAAATGTCGGAAGGCTTGCTTGCATTTTTATTGGTGATGCCGATCTTTTGATATCTATGATGCGGATAGCTAGCTAGATAGCAGATAGGTTTGTTCATTCAGTTTTTATTTATAAAAATAATTAAATTAAAATTTTATAAGATATATAAAAAAATCAAAACTAGTTTTAACTAACTGGTTCCGGTTTGATTCAATTTAATTATTTTAAATTAAAAATCAAAACCGGTTCCAACGACCGGTTTCGGTACTGTTCGATTCAGTTCGGTTTGGCTATTTTTTATTAAAAACTGAAAATTATATTTTTTTCGAGCTTTTTTGGGCTTTCTAATGAGTTTTTTCCGGTTCGGTTTGGTTTATTTTTTAATTAAACAGGGTCGGTTCAGTTTTTTTATTTTAGGTTTATGAAACCGTATCGAACCGAAATTTTTTTAAAATATTTTAATTGATTTATTTATTTTTTTATGATTTAATTTTTATGATTATTTTTTTATTTTCTCAATTTAACCGAAAGTATAAATAATTTAGAGATGAAAGAAAAAACAAAGTTTGTTTGGACTTATTTTCATGCATGACAGCTCGTTTTTTCACCGCTTGGATTTATTTACCAGTCAGATTGAGTTTACTAACCTTGAATTCAAATTTAAAATTGAAAAATAAATGCAAATATTATCTGAAAAATAACTTTATAGCACTCCAAGATAATTATATCGACTTGGAGGAGCACGTGCACGAGACTCATAAATATGCAACACACAGAATTAATGAGCCACTAATAATAGCTTATAAAGCACTAATTGAGACTCCTTGTGCTTCTCTATAATGCTAGAGAGCACGAAAGGGAAGTTAGTTATCTAAAATAAAAGTTAAATAATGTTCGCTGTTCCCTAATTCATTTTTTTTTCCAAGAAATCTTATAATTTGACACATAGTTTTGAAATCTGGTTCGATTCGACGGGTCGAATTAAAGAAAAAATAAAAAAAGTTATGACCCGGCTGACCTGGTAAAACCTGGTCAAAAACCTGGTTGCAACCTGTTGATTTTTGTTTTTTTATTAAAACGATGTCGTTTTGATTTTTTTTAAAATAAAAATTGATCCGGGCGATCCGGTAACCTAATCAAAACCCGAAACTCGGCCTTGAACCAAACTTTAAAAAAATCAACAAGACTCTCATATATTAAATAAATGAGTTGAATTTTTTTTTTATGAAAAGTGAATTAAAAAGGAAACTTTCGGTGAAATTAGTGGGATGACTAACTCTACACATATTCTGACATGTTGACTCCCCTTCTAAAACCTCTTTCAGCTCTATGTGCTATCAATCCCTTGTCCTAAAAAGAGCCCTTTTCCCCCTGTAATTAAATACATAAAAACCTCCACAGCTCATCAGTGAGTCATCGTCCCTCTGAGTTCAACACCTCTCATATCCCACCAAGAAAATAGGAAAGGAAAGAAGAAAAACCATCCTCCTTTCTCTCTCACGCCCTCAACTATTAATTCAATCTTTGTGTCCCATATTTTACACCAGTACACTGTCCTGTCCAAAGAAAGCAAAACCCTCGTCAAAAACAGTAAAAACACCCTGCAAGCTAAAGGAACAGTAACGAAAATCAGAGTCAGCGCAAAATTTGCCTGAACTTGAGACTCTTTGTCCCTTTTTATTGCTCTCTCTTACGAATATATTACCAGTTCTTAGCTAGCTTCTAGTTTCTGCGGTGTCATCCAAACCCATGGAGCCAGTACGCCAGCTTCCTACTCCCTAATATCTGCAGAGGGTCATCTTTCTAGAGACCCTTTCCTTTCTTTTCTGGCATCCTCTTCATCTTCTTGAGTGGATTGGATCGGATTCTCTTTTAAAAAATTATTGGTTTTTGTCTTGCGTTTCTATAATCAATTGTTGCGGCTGGAATCAAGAGAGCATTTCGTCTCAGCTTCATTTCTTGATAAACATTATTATTAACATTAGCGACAAACGCAACTCCAACAATCAGTGTATTATGCCATTCGCATCTTCTTCATCTTTGACAAAGCGCCGGCCCCTTTTAAGACACGCCAACTCCTCTGGTTCCTCCTGCTGCAGCGGGCGTTTAGGTGAGATAGCGGGAGGGACAACAGCAGAGTGTGCAGCGATTTGTTGTTGTTGTCCATGTGGATTAGTTAACCTTTTGGTTCTCACTATCTACAAGATTCCTGCCGGAATATGTCGACGTGCTTTGAAAAGAAAACAACGGAAAAAACTGATCAAGAAAGGCCTTTTTCCCCCGCGAGGGAGGGGTTATGGCTGTGGATCATGCGATGATCCGGAATTACATATTCATCCAATGGCTCGTGTAGAGGATTCATTGCGAGAGTTCGATGGTGAGGAGGCTGTGAAGAAGGAGGAAGCTATGCTGAGGTTGGAGAAGGAGATGTGGGAGACCTTCTACGGTACTGGGTTCTGGAGAAGTCCTTCACAAAGAGAATTACCAGCTAAGAGGAGTTCTCCAAGAGAGACACCCAAAGCTAGACTCTAAAGGCTAATTAAATTTAAGAAAATAAATCATGAGCAGAGCTCAAGATTTGGTCTTTGCCTCTTTTTATTATTTACTATTGTTTTTACTTTTCACCTGTCTGCTAATTTGTTTTTAATTATTACTATCGTTATTTTACCTTTACTTCCTTTTTGTTTTCTTGTGTTTGTTTGTATGGTTGTGGGTGATTTTTGTTGTGCTGTACAGCTAAATTGGAGGCTACAGAGTGTTGAAGCTTGAAAGGTTTTGGTTACTTACGCTTAAAATGGCCTTGGAATGCCTGTCTGAGACTACCTTAATTTCTTATGTTAGATTGTGTTTAATTAAGGAGCAGTTATGTTTTTTTTTCTTGCTTGCTGGCACTGGCATTTTTTTTCTTTTTTGGCAAGTATTGCTTGACGATGTTGGAGAAAATTAGAGAAGTTTCGAGACTTGTAATAGATTAAAGCTAGTTTTTTAATCCGCGCTAAGCTGTGGATCGATTGTTTGTTTTTTTTTTTTATAACCCGAGCTAATTAAGATTAATTTTTAAAACCTACAATTCAAAATATGAGATGCTAATAACTCCATAAAACCCATATTAAAACAAATTAAAAAATTTAATTCTAATGAATCAAATAGTAAGTATTGAAAATGATAAAAAAAAATAGTCAAGTTTGATCATTCTTTTTATGATTTAGTCAAAATAACAATTAAAATATAGATCAAATTTGAGAGATGAAAAAAATTAAAAATTGATAAACTGAAAATAATTTTTAAATTAAAGTAATTTATTCAAATTAAAAAATTTTAACTCAAAAAAACAAGGCCTCAATATAAAAAAAACAAATTGAATGGTTGTTGTGAAGTTTTTTAGAGCCAAAGTTCAATTCGAGGAGGAGAAAAAAAAATCCAATCAACGAGGATTATTATACTCGTGCTATCTAGAAAGGTCGCTACTGCCAAGACAAATAAAAAAGAATAGGAATGACCTTTATTGTTAATGTAAGTTGTAAGTTGATGCGTGTCTTTTGAAGATGACGGAGCGGCTTATACATGTCAAATATATAAAATATAAAAAATATCAAGTTACCCTTGATCTAATATAAAAATAACAAAAAAATAAAGATGAAAATACAAAAAAACCATAGTCTTGTTTTAAAATTTTTGAATCCAACGGTAACATGTGTTAATTTAACTGTTCTTTAAGAAGTGTAATTTCAAAAATGCTCTTGTAAGTTATTTTCCTTAAAAAAAAATATGAAATGATCATAATGCCCCTAATCAATTCAAAAATAACTAATAGAAAAAATCCATTTTCCTCCTCTGTGGCCAATTCATTGATTTATTTATTTTTTTATTAAGGATAAAGGTGTAATCTCGCTGTTTCAATCCCGTTAAATATGCCTTGTGTACAGTAGTTTTTGTCCCTACAATTAGGTCATGACTCTTGTGAATTAAAGATTTGATGGTGCTGATACTAAGACTGAAAAGATAGAATTCATCAATTGGAGGCTGTGTCTGCTACGATCTTTGACTTTTTAATTTATATAATTAATAATCATGCTATCAAGTTTGAGATAAGCCCTTCTTCCATAGAATTTGAACAGTGTTAACCAACGCACAGCTAGCTTCCATGGGAATGGGGTCAACGTTATTGATTATAAAGAGAAATGAGATGCACAGCTCGAGGCTTAACGTTTAATGGATGCTTGAAATAGCATAATGTGAGGATAGTTCTTATGAGGCAATTACATGCTGTCATGATTATCCGGATAAGAAGTGAACTCTGCTGAAGATTAGAAGGTTTCTTGACTGCTGGATCTTTTTTTCCTTGACCACAATGCCTTTGCATAAACTTAACTCAGAGCAAGCGACAAGCACCTATTTCTTAATAATGAGAGGCCTGAGTCTGGATCAGGTCTGAACAGGTAGTCTTTGGCCATTTGCATCAGAATGGGACCCTCGGGTCATTAATGTTTCAATAAAGTTTTCCTTGGATCATAATATTTTGCAAACCATGCTGTTGGAGCATCTTTAATGATAATAACGATGATAATAATGAAGCTCGTGCGTGCTTTGTTCATATGAAGGGCAACTAAAAATCCTGCAGATCTTCACAACGAGAGCTTTCTTTTCAATTATCTAATCATGGGGTCAATGAAAATTGATTTTGTTTCAGAAAAAAACAACGATAAGAAGCTATACTGGCTAGATTACTTGACATCCACAAATGCAAAGTAAGATCACGCCATCACGCAGATTGCAATTCAACTTGTAAAGCTAAGAAGATTTACTGATACTGTGACTTGTGAACAAGCTCACCGCATCTTTATTAAGAAAAGGAGGGATGTCACAAGCTCCACCTGATTTTACTCTCTACAATGATGTCTAACTCCAACTCCCCTTCCATGAAGATGATCTAGATATCTTAAGTTTATAAATTTTAGGATCATTAGAGGTTTATATAATTGTTAATTTTAAAATCTATAAAATTAATCAAGATACGTGTAAACTAGACCGAATACCCACAATAATTAAAAAAAAAAAACTACACAAGTATTGCAGAGTAATATGTACTTGCTCTATGCTTTTACTAGCTTTAGAGTTGTCCCTTCTATTATAATGTCAGTGTCCCAGTCTATATTTTTGCTAATCCCACGTGGTTCGGAGTCTGAACTGCAAGCCCCAGATGGGTAGGGCGTGTACACAGTCCTTTTTGTTGCTTATGGGACCAAAGACCCTTAACCTGTCGTGAAGGCTTGCACTGTTTTGGCCTTGTTGCCTCCAACTATCATAGAGGGAACGAGAGGAGTGGTGTGCCTGTATTGATGTTTCACTTTTACTGTCCCACAAGCCAAATTGCAGTTGTCATGTATAAAAAAGAAGGCACTCTTGTAACATGCACCGGTAAAAGATTCCACAAATTATACACTCGCATGGCAGCAATCTCTCAGGGAAAAACAAAACATTCCCACAAAAACAGAGGTTAGAACACTGCGTTAGATGAGATGCTGATTGAATTTGCTGGCTCACAGTAGTGTGAAAAGGCACACGAGAATATGAAAAGGAGTAGATCTGAAGAAATTACAGAGGCTAGCTTATTATATTATCACTGATCTCCATCAAATTGGCTCACAATAAGATATTCTTAAGATATCACTTTGGCACTCAATTGCTTTATCTGTTTAACAAATTTGTCGAACCAAAGCAAACTTGGGAAACTAAAAAGAGAATGATCAAAGACCGAAAGTTAATCCTTAATGAAAAAAAAAAACATTCCATGTACTTAAAAAGGTGGTCTAAATCAGATTCCAAGTATCATTACATTGAGCTATTATACCATATACCGTATCATGTAAAGTGAGGTTCATCATTTTTGTGTCAAGATTTCTATTGTATTTCCTTCAACCAACAAGCCATTGAGAAAGAAAATAATCACTTTGGCCCATTTATGCACCTTTCTATTTGATAGGAGAATCCTTTTTTTTTTAAAATATATATATATATATATAAGCTTCTCTTATCATTTACTTGACACTCTTCTTGTCTATGTGCAAAATTGAAATGCCCCCATCAACTTTCGGCTCTTCGTACCCTTATATTTTGTGAATTAAAACACTTCCACATTAATTCTTGATGGAAGGATGCTTTAAAAGTAAAATGCCATGAGAGCTTAGTATAACTGAACACTTTTGAATCATTTGAGAGGTCACTAGCCAAGATGGAAAATGAATTGTTCATTCATCATCATTAACTTCTTTGTTTGTGGTATGAGATAAATACAAATTACCATAGCATTTTCATAGATTGAGAACTTCCAATATTATCATCATATATTCTGAATTTCCATAAATTGTTATAATGAAAAATATTGAGTCCGAGAACCATCCTATTTATTTAGTGACCTAAGATATTTATAGATCAAATATTATTGTTATATCAAGATGAGTGGTGTTGTAATACCTTAAGGTGCGTGTTATTGTAGTAGCTCATGGTGAGTATTATGATGTAATTGATTTGTGGAGAGATTGGTGCTAAATGATGTGACAATAAAGTTAATTTTGACACTAATATTTGTTGACATTTAATGTCGTATATTCATATTTTTATATATTTTTTTATGATAAAAATAAAATAAAAAATAAACTAATGATATACTTGTTTTAGAATAAGTTTTAAAAAGATTGTATATAAAGAACATATCAACAAGCATAATGAATTTCATAAAGAAATCAATAAGAAAATCCATGAAAAAAGCATAGTAAAGACTTAGATTAAGTGTTTATTTTAGTGCTCATATAAGTCTTTATATCCTACTTGATATCACAATTAAAATAAATTCACACACTTCATTATACATGCATTAAATGCTTGTTAAATAATATGATATAATCTAAGATAGGCGGTTCTAAGAATTCACTAAGGTTAAACTATTAAAACTGGAATTCTGCATGAACCGGTCGATCGTTTATTCATTAATGATGAACACCTGAGAATTTTGCAGAAACTAACTGACCGATTGGCTTGATCGTTTGAACCGATCAATTATTTGAGCAAGCAATGAGATCATAATGGAGGGCTTGACTAATTGAGAAGTTAAGAAGGGGTTCCAAACATATATGATATACAAGTTATTCTAAAAGTAAAAACACTTTAAAATCATCAATTATTGATTATACTCTAATTTGTGCTATTAAACCTTAATAATCTAGCATAAGAGTATTCAATGTCATTATCACTACATTTAAACACCTTTAAATCCTATAAATATTATCTTGTGAGATATAAAGATATTAGAACTTTCAATTGTACTATTCACTTTATTAAGAGAGTTAGTTGTGATAACAAAATTACCCTTGTAAGTTTTGAGAGTTGGGTAAAAACTATTGGTATTTATGAGGTAATTTCATCAAATAAAAAATATTAAAGAGGGAATATCTTCAAGTAGTGTAAAAAGCTTGGTGTGAATTCATCAAATGACTATTGTACTCTTGAACTTAGACTGGTGAAGGAATACAATACCTAAATATGGTTTGGTACTTGAGATATAGATATATGTTTGTCGAACTACGTTAAAAACAAGTTTGTATATTCCATTCCCTTATCTTTTTACTTTAATTATATTGTTGGCTATTGTGTTAACTTAAAATAATTTGTGTTATTTGTTAATATTGGTGATACATCTAATTCATTGTTTCTCTTAGAAGTTAAAGTTGTTTTAATCTTTAAATAACAATATTTATGTTTGTTAGATATTAATATAAAATTCTCATCTAACAGTTTATGTTTTTTTTTATTAAGATGGTTTCTTGATATGATATTAAAGTTTTAATGACCAAGTAATCAGATTAAATTATAGACCTGTACAAATTTAAATATAAAAAGCCTTCATCCAGGGGATATAGAATTTAAATCTTATTGATTTAAAAATCAAGGTATTGTATTGATACAACATCTCTCTCTATGTTTTTTTATTTTTTAGCACCCATTCCGATCCTAATTATTGAATTCAATTGAAGTTCAATAAAGTCTAATAAGTAAATATAATAAAAACTTAGCACTTTAAATTTAGTTATAAAACTTTAAATTATTGCAAAAAATAATAATTAATACTCATTAATATGTTAAACAACAAATTAGGAAAATAAATTATCCTTCTCCCTCTCTAATTAAAGCACTGCATCATCTCTCTCTCTCTTATCTTAAAAAAAATCACTATCAATAAATAAACAAACAAACAAACACCAGCATCACTAATAAAATGCGTGGAGATCACCACAATAAATAAAATTAATTCACGTCACTAACATCAAAATCTATTGCTGTCACCAATAACTATCATTGTTGTGAGTTCATAAGAAGAAGAAGAAGAAGAAGAAGATGGTGATGAGGATGAGGGGTTTGGGAATAACGTGAAGGAGTCAGAGAGGATTATTGTCTGTTAGGGACACCAAATTTAGGTTGGCATCTTCTCACTTGCAAGCATTTGTAGAAATATACTTGAAATTAATTTATTCCTTTTTAAATGTGTCTAGATTTTCAATATGCTATGATAATTTATAGTTTTTTTTTTCCTTGAACATTTGATAATTTAATATAGTTTTATTTATTTATTAATGTTATGAACTATATTATATATAATGTGTATTTAATTCAATCGCCAGGATAGCTATATATATACGAAAGCTAGGATGTTGTCAGCCAACAGCTAGCGATAAATAAATAAAGTTAAAATAATGCGAGAGTCGTCCCTATACAGCTATGCTCTCCTGCTTTCCTTAACTTCGTCGCAATACCAACTTATTTCTTAATGATATTCCTATTAATTAATATTAACATTAACACTAACAATAACAAACAAACAAATACTAAAAAAATAATTACATTTTATTGCATCTCTTCTCACAAAATATTATTTATTAGAATAATATTTTTTTTCTTTTTTCTTTTTTAATTAAATCCTTACCTCTTGTTTATAGGATTCAAATTCATAAATTTTTTTTAAATTTACTTTTTTCAAGATTTAACGAGTTAACTTGATTGGCTAAAGTTTTTTTTTAATTGATTTTTTTTTAATTTTATCATTTAACATGGATTAATTGTAAATTGAGCTTTGTGATTTGTTTCGGTTTGTTTTCTATAAGGTTATTCTCATCTCATTACGTAAATTACGGGTTTGACGGTTCAATCTAGTTTGACTCGATTTATTTTTTTGTGTCTTTTTTTTAATCAGTTTTATCTTTCAACACCGGTTAATTAAGAATTAAGCTTCATAATTTGTTTAAATTTTTTTCTATTAGGTTAACTCGGTCTAATGACCTGTGTCGTGAGTTTGACAGGTTAGCTCAGGTTGACTTGAGTTATTTTTTTAGTAATTTTTATAATTGAATTTTTTCAATTATATTATTCAACATTGAATTTATTAAAAAATAAAATTTATAATTTATTTTTTATAATATTATTAAGATATCATAATCCGGCGTACAGATTCATACGCAATGAATTAAGAACGTTAAACTTTCAAAGACAAAAATGGAAAAGTTTTTCTGGGCACATGAAGTTTCTTTATCGAAGCCCAAAGACCATGTTGGTTGCAATCTGCACAAAAGTTGTTTCTGGGGTTTGTGCGTGCATGTTGACATGGAAAAGCTTTCCTGGACCAGCTCTGCTCAGCTCACTTGAGACTTTGCACAAGAATTCAGCTTCTTTATCGAAGTTCGAAGTCCATGTTTCATGGCCTTGTAGTAGTAATCTGATTGCTTTTCAGATCTCGAAAAGAAGAGGCTCAGAAACTAGAATGGGTGGCTCTCTCGACGGAGTCCTGCAACCTTTCAGTGAGCATACAGAGGAAGCCTAATTGTGTAGATTAAGCCGAGACCATACAGCCCATGACCTGACCTAAATTATTCATTTTAGGTCATGGGCTGTATGGTCTAGGTTTAATCTTTAGTAGGCTTGTAGCTTTAGAGCAAAACAGCAGCATGTCCAGTTGAAAACCTTGCAAACTGAACCATGATTGGCAAGACCACTAGGCATCATTCTCTCTCAGCTGAGCATTATTATATATATATATATATATATATATATATATATATATATATATATATATATATATTAAAAATAAAATTGAAAGGGAAGGTGAAAACATGTTTTCCTAGGCACGATGCTTGCGAATGGGAGCAGTGTTTTTAGTATCTCAGTGCTCTTAAAATAAAAAATCATAAGGCTCTCATGGACGGATTTTGTTTTTCGTTTCCATATATAAGTGCACAATATAATACTTAATTACCCTTATAATCACAAAACCTTTAAATAGAAATGAAGGATGTATTAGTCTTTTTATTTTAAAAAGCACAATAAAAAAATCTAACTGCCCTTAGTGTTCAAATTTTTACGAGCAAGGGCATTTTCATCATTGTTTTATTGGTTTTTTAGTTATTATTAGGTTTAGTTTAGAACAATTTGGTATTTTAATAAATTAAAAATATTTTTCAAAAGAATTAGCTGACGCGTCTATTACACGCGTTAGAGCAATAGACCCTTCGCTATCTTTTGATATTGCACGTGGTTGAATATGACAAAAACATGGTTTTGAGGTAGCGTCCAATTTCTCTTGGCGGTCCCTCCATAACTTGACAACATGTACATTAATCGAACCTTCAGTTTCGCAACAACAGTTATTTTGTTTCTTTATTTTCTCTCTCTTTAATTTTTGCGTCATGCCCTTCAATTTTTAAAATTAGCCTCAATTTTTGTTTCATAATGATTTAATCCTTATTCTTTTGATTATATTTGTTTTACTTGGAATAATTTATAAAATTAGAAATTTTTTATTTCATCATCGTTCAATTTTTTTCATTTGTCAAATTTAGTCCCTATTCTTTTAATTGTTATTTATCTAATTTGAGATAATTTTAGAATTATTTTTTTATGATTTTATCCTCTATTTTTTTCCTATCATATTTTATCATCATTCTTTTTATTGTTATTTTTTTTCTTTGGTAGATTTTTTAAATTGATATTTTTTTTTTTCAATTTCATCCTTTAACATTAAGTGTCTATTTGTAAGTATGGTAGATGTTGTTCTTCAAAGTACTTTTCACTTAGAGATGCATCAAAATAATACTTTTTTAATTTATTTTTTACATCATCACATCAAACACAATCCAAAAACACACAAAAAAATAATAATAAATTGAAGCAAAAAAATTCAATAGTTTTCTAAAGTATGATTGGACCGCAATGTCAAACACCACCTAAATTTGTTTGGATTAGATCTTTTTAGTTGCGCTCGTGTCTAGGATTTCACGGGTTGCGAGTTTGAGAGATCAACCTAACTTTAAAATATTCGTTCGGGTTTGCTTGGGGTTTTTTATCATCTTTTTAAGCTTATATTTTTTTTTAATTTTAATCTTCAACATTTATTTAATTGGAGATTGAGATTCTTTTTTTTATTTGCTTTATATGTCCTTCATTTTATCCTTATTGTTTTTTATTTAATTGGGTTATCTCGGGTCTTTATATTTTTAATCATTTGTTAATTTTTTTAAAAGAAATCTTATTCTTGAATTAAATAAAACTAATTGAATGAATACAGGCATAAGATTATCATTTCATAATATTTTGTTAGGTTTTCTTTCTAGGTTGTTGCTCTAGAGTTTCATGCAACTTCTTTTGGTGTTGTCATGTCGCTTTTTGCAATGAGATTTGAACTGTCTTGGTGAACACTTCTAGTAGTGGGCGGTGTCAATGGTGGAGTGACGGTGAGTCTCCATTAGGTTTTTCTATATTCTCATTTCGGATATGATATTGATGGTTTATCTTTTATAGTTAGTTATTGCCAAATATTTTTTTATGATTTGTATGTTTCTGTTCCCTACTTTTTAAATTAGATTATTAGATTACCCAATCTTATTGGATCTAGTCAAGTTAATGACTCGAGTATCGGGTTTTTCTTGTTTCTTTAAAAAAAAACTATCATTGTCTAAGCATTATTTTTTTTGTTAAAAAATTCTTAGATGGACTCGCAACATAGCACGAGCCACCAATCTAGCACTAACAGTTAAAACAGAATGGGGTTGGTTCTTATATATATTGTAATTATTTTTTCTTCATTTTTTTCAATTGCAACTTTAAATGCTTAATTTGTCAAACTTTATTAAGGAAGGAAAAATTTAATGAAAAGGGACCAAAGTGGATAACACAAAGAAACCTCATAGCCGACCTAAACTTTAGGGGAAATTTATTTTTTCTACCTTGATAGCACATCAATTTTTTCAAAATTCAATTTTGATCCAAAAGTTTAATTTTTTTTATTTTTTAGTCCACGAGTTTCAGAGAGGAGAGAGAAAGTCACTTGATTCCGGTTGAGGAGAGAGAAAATCATTGGTTGACACCGATTTTAGGAACGAAATAAGATGATATTGGTGTCAATGGGTTTCATTTGATGATGGGAGCTCGATAGTGGTTGTTTTTGTCTTTGAACATCCTTAGAAAATCTAATTGGGTTTAATTTATATTTTTTTCTGATTGATTTTTGGAATTTTTTATAAAAGTTATTGGATGGTTTATAAAGGGTTTTATGATGTTTTTTAGATGTTTTCATGTAAAAAATAATTGACAAATGAAATTTTGGGTAAAACAAATTATCTCCCTTGATTTTGCAGCTACCCCTGTGGTGGTCATAGTCCTTTAATTTTTCTCTTTCAATTTCATCCTTGAATTAAACACACACACACATAGGTAAATAAATTAAAAATAAAACTATTAAATCAAGTGGAGTCCATGACTAGAGTCACAAACTTGACAAGGTGAGTCGTGAAGCTCATGTCGATCCATTATATTTTTGTCTCAATATTTTTTTTAAGAAAGATGCCGAAGTGAAAAAAAATTGAAGCATTTGATTTATTTTGAATTGGTCTTCATGATTTATTTTGTTTTAGTTTATTTAGGGTCAGTTTATTCCAAGTTGCTTTTTACAAAATTATCATGGTCTCATTAACTGGGTCACATGTTTAGTAAGTTAACATAGATTGATCTTGGTAGATTAAATATGTAGCAGTATCAATATTTTTTTTAAAAAAAATATATCATCTTGATTTTTTTTCTTTATATTTTTTTTCCTTTCCAACTTCATCATTTTAATTTTTAATCTTTTCAATTTTTTGTATTGTATATATAGTTAAAAAGAGATTATAAGAAAAGTTATTAAACATAGTGGAATCCTTGACCTAAATTATGGGTTTAGCGGATTAGGTTACAAAATTTGGATCAATTCAATATGTTGTTGTTTTAATATTGTATTTTTTTAAAAAAAATACCATATTGAATTTTTTTTAAGTATTTGTTTAATTTTGAATTGATCTTCATGATATCTTGAATTATTTTCTTAAAATCCAAATTACAATATTACAACATCCAAGTTTTCTTTGAATTCCCATGCTTTTGTTATTTTCTTTGATTTTATTTTTTGCCCTTAAAAAAGATTTCATCCACCCTGTAGCATAACGTGTGAAGATGACTTGTTATACTAACAACTAAAAAAAGTTGAGAGTTGGTTTTATTATTCATGTGAAAAATGATCTAGGTTAATATGTTTTTCAATTATTTTGAATCAAATTCATGCTGTATCTCAATGTGACGTCGTGAATTTGAGACTTGGGAGAGCCATGGTTTTTCTTAACTAACAAAAAAGAGTGAGGTTAATATGTTAATTCAAGCATTGTAGAACAAAGTTGTGCCTTAACTTGGTTGAAGCACATGATGCATGTACAAGGTTGCAGGTTCGAGTCGCATTAGGTATGCTACTTGATTTAAAATAAACACAGATGATTTATTGTTTGTGTTTTTTTAATTGTTATTTATCTTTTATATATATATATATATATATATATATATATATATATAAAGATGGGCCAATCACGTCCCTCAAGCCCACGGGCCTAGGTCTTTAGGCCAAGCTCAGCTCGACGCGGTTAGATTTATTTTTTTTAATTATTTTGTCTTTTTTGTTTTTGGATTTTTTTAATTTTTTTTCAAACTTATTATTTAGAGGGTGATTTTTATTCAATTTTATATATATATATATATATATATATATATATATATATATATAAAAAGATGGGTCAATC
>Ga0325404_1001924_pt1 | contig 22064 bp, 6 predicted proteins | sample PopdelMetagenome_18_FD_205664 | JGI IMG/M metagenome (GOLD analysis project Ga0325404, IMG submission 205664) | Populus deltoides microbial communities from Bellville, Georgia, United States - Xylem-Control-R1 | ecosystem: Host-associated > Plants > Phyllosphere > Stem > Wood/Secondary xylem...
GTTTAAAATATAATTACAAACAGTGTAGCCATGCAAGCTGAGGGATGTCGCTGACTCGTAGCTAGCTAGGATCTTTTGGTCTTCTGCTTTTGTATTTAGCTTTGCGTTTTAGCTTCTCTGGATGTTGATGTTTGGTTTTGGAAGCTTCCAATGCTGTATTAACGACAAGAGTATTCCTTTTCTTCCCTTGGAATCCCATTCCAAACAAGCACGCAAGGACGACGGGCTCGTCGAGAAAGAAAATCCAATTCCAGTCTTCTTACTTTCTTTAAATCTCTCTCGTATTTATCCGTTAGATTGAAATTCTATAATTCAAGTTATAGATTTAAATAACAATATAAAAAATAAATTAAAAAATATTATAGAGTTCAATCATTAATAAACTTGATGTTAAAAAATAAAAATGAAATTAATAAAAAATATATATAGAATGAAAAAACAATACTATTAAAGTGAATAATATTTTGTAAGGAGATTTATAATAAAATCCCATCTCTTTTCATTTTTGTTATTTTTTTATAATAAAATTTAAAATAATTTTTTAATTATTATCTTATCAGAATATACTGTTGAGAACAATATAACATATTGAGTTTTTGTTTTGTTCTGGAAACCAGGCGACAAGTTTTCCTGCTCTTCAAGACCTCTCCAGGAACCACGCTGAACTTTAGCTGTTCATGTTAGATCCCCCGTCTCCTTATCTTTCTTTTTCTCGCTTCTCTGTTTGTTTTTTATTTTAATAATATTTTTTTATTATTTTTTAATTATCAAATAAAAATAAGGCATGCTTAAGCTAATTCGGCTCTATTGTTCACATGTCCAGCACATCTTACTTTCATGTTCCATGCACTTTTTTAACACACACATTTCACCCTAGAGCGTTTTTTGTTTTGACAAGTAACTTGTTTTCTAAGAAAATATGAATGACTAGTCACCTCAACCTAGCTAGACCACAGCTATTAAAGTCCAAACCTAGCAGGAAGTTTGTCACGACTTTATTATAAACATATTGCCATGTCTTAAAGGATTTGTTTCAGTAAATGGAGTTGGAGTACAAATAAATAAAGAGTACTATGTTTTCTTTGTATTCTTTCATTGCTTCCGTCTATTCTTAATGGGAGTATGATTCGATATTTGACGTTTTACATATATTTTTTTCCATTTAAACTAGTTAGCATATGTGAAGGAACTTAAAATTTTGAATTATAATTTTGAAACCTCGTATGTATTTTTTTTACGTTTTATTTTATCGTAACTTATAAATCTCAGGGCTTCTATTGAAGATATACATAATTGTTAACTTCAAAATTCGTGAGATTAATCAAAATAAGCGTAAGTTAATCCAAATAACTACATTAAAAAAAATATATATATTATTAACGTGAAACATCGTAATTAAATCAAACCCAAGAATGATTCGTTATCTTTAATTGTATAAGATACTATATAATACTACACACTGACTTCTTAACGAGGACAGAAGAAAACTTGAAGTAAAAGTAAAACCATTCCCAAACTTGGGTTTCGAAGTTTGAAACATTTGAAAATTCCCTCAGCTTCAAGCAATGTTGCTGTAAAATCCGAAGCTCAAAATTGTGGATAAATTGTGCACGTTCCCAAGAAAGTGGACATTTAAAGCAGTGGATCTGAGACTATTCTCTGTAAGATGCTTGCACAGCCTCTTGTTGTTGTTATTATTATTATTATTATTATTTTAAGTGTTTTTAGTTTGAAAAAGAAATATTATTTAATATTTTTATAACAATTTTGATATATTAAAATTAAAAAAATTATTTGAATAATTTTCAAATGAAAAACTAGCGAATGCGTTGGATGTTATCAAATGTTGGAAATGTACTGCAATCCAGCCAATCTTGACGCTGCAGCCAAATCTGTTCAGACCATAGTCGCAGCTGTCAGCACATTAAAACTTACATCTTGAACTGCCACGTGTACGACTGAGATAACCTGCAGGTCTAGTCCCACCTTAGCTTTTTGCAAACCACGCAATTACCTTTTGGAATTTTTTTCTCAGAACAGCAACATACAATTTCTTTTTATAAATGAGTGACTAAAAAAATATTTGAAAAGAATACTTAGATTCATAGATTAAACTATATTGAAAATTTGCGTTATTTTCAATTGTGCAGTCAATTTTTTAAAAAAAATATATAGATTGCGTTATTGGAACATTATAACCTATTTAATTCCTTAATAAATTATTTTGTATTTTATGAATTTTGTGAAGATTGTGTTTCTAGAAACATTGCAACCACTCAACAACACAATCTTCACAAAATAAATAAATAAATGAATGTCTAAATTTAAGATTTTCATTCTTTGTGCTTTTCCCAACCTTGCAACCTTCAAAAAAGATTTTTCAAGAAAAAAAATTAAATAATATTAAAAAAACACCTAGCAACTCGAGATTTAATATGAATTATATTTAAAATTAAAACATTAACCCAATTCAATTTGATCAAAGTATAATTTAGTTGATCTAAGATTTAAATTTAATGCATAAACTATATATATATAACATTTAACTCGTTTGGATTGAGTTAATTTTTATCAATTAGATGATTAAAATATTAAGAAAAAAGTAAATAAAAGCTACTTATCTTTAGTCTTTCACTAAAAATATTAATAAGAAAAATAAGTGGGTTGATCTGATTATCCAATAATTTGAAGTATAAGATTGTTTTGATGAAAGACTAAAACCATGTAATTTCAATAATTCTTAATCAAAACAACCTTTTATATATATATATATATATCATTTTAATATATTTTTAAATAAAAAATACTTTAAGAAACAATCTCTATCGGATTCTCGAATAAGTTTTTAATTACTTTTGCGGCATTTTAACTAGATTATTATTCCTCTTAGAAAAAATCTAATTAATTTTATACCATGATAAAACATTTCACCAACCTTACATTTGTTTATTTTGTGAAGCCATTTTTTTTTTCAATTAAATAATTTTAAAATAACTTGGAATACGGAAACTCAAACATTGAATTTTTGAACACAAGGTATCTTATCACAATATAGAGCATTATTTTCAAACAAAAAAAATGTGGAATAAGTTTATCTTAGATTAATATTGTCAACAAAAGTCTGACAACCCCAACGGCTCAAATTCCAGTTTAAACAAGCATCTATATTTCTGACAAATACTTCTTGAACCCAAAACACGCATGTATATTTGTCTTCCAGCTTGGTTTTACTATCATATGGTTTTGTTTGTAAATTCTCTCAAGTACGTGGTCATGATACTGTCTAGAAGAGTAAAAACACACGCGCTCGAGGCTTCTCAATTAAAGTTTGGGATCAAAAAGTTTGCTATTCTTATGATTTTAGATTTAAGTCATGTGGTTGCTAATATTAATGATCATTAAAAATTTATCTAATTATTAATTTTAAAATTTATAAAAATTAGTTGAGATATATACAAACTGATTCGGATAAAACTCACGCACATAAAGACAGGGGCAATAATTTTAGTCTTCATCTTAGTCCAAGTCCATGCTCGAAAACGATGTCGTTTCTTCCTTGACAGCAAATCGACCTCTTATGTTTTTTCTTGCAAGGTGGCGTCAGAGTGACTGGTTCAAAGATTTCATTTCACCTTCAGTAACTGTCGTTTCTCTGCGCTCTGCCTCTCATCTCATCACGTGACCCAGATGACTATCTAACAAAGCAATAATGTTTTTCTCGTGTGCTGCTTACCCTGCTTGCTGTTAGAATTAATTACTCATGGCCATATATTAATCAGTTACGAAGAATATTGACCCTTCGATCATTCAAATGCCCCCGAGATCCTCCCAGATTTCATGCACACGACACTCGAGATGCAGAACTCGACCAATAAATGGTCATCTTTAATTTTCTTTGTTTTTTTTAATATTTTACATATATAAAAAATTATATGTAAATTGTTTTTTTGTAAAATAAATTTTTAATATTTAACTTGAAGAATATTTTCCATGTGAAGAATAAATGTTGTGACGCTGAAATGAAGGATATCATGGAGGAGATGATCTTATGGCTGAAAAAAAAAACAATATATAAATTTATGAGTTGAAAATATTTTGTAGTAAATAAATTAAATTTAAAGATTAATTGTTAAATATTTTTTATTAATCAATTTTTTTGTAAAATATTTTACAAGAAATAAATATAAAATATTTTAAAATATTTTTGATAAGATATTTTACTTAAAATAAAAAGAAACACCCTTGGCCACTCTTGGTTGTCTCTTTGATTTAATAGATTTTGATTTTGTTAATAAATCACTTCATATTTTTTTTTAGAGAGCTTTAAACTAGGGTTTTGGGTGTTTGTGTGATTAGAATTGTTTTTTAAAGTATTTTTTTATTTAGAAATATATTAAAATAATATATATTTTTTATTTTTTTTAAAAATTATTTTTGACATCAATACATCAAAATGATTTGAAAACAAAAAAAAAAATTAATTTAAAGTAAAGAAAAAAATAATTTAAAAAAACATACTTTTAAAATATAAAAACAAACAAAACCTCCCGTACAACATAATTTCTTTCTGGTAATGATATTTTTTTATATATAAATTGAGATTAAATTATTTTTTAACTTAGTTTAAAGAAGCACTTATATTTTATTAAATTTCTTTAAATGCCGACTTCAAGTTTATACTAAAAAAATCAATGAAAAAATATACCTTTCTAGAAACAATCTTTTAGGATCATTTCATGCAACATATCCCTTGCATCTTGCTATAGTTTTCTTTTTGTTTAGTTCCATTTTTGGCATGTGATATGAAGAAGGGTGCATGTTTTTACTGCTAGTCGTGTTTTTAAAAAAATTATGAGTTTTTTTTATTTTAAATTAATTTTTTGATATTAATTTAATATGTTGATGTTAAAATTTAATTTTAAAATTAAAAATTATTATTTTAATATATTTATAAATAAAAAATATTTTTTAAAAAAACCATTACATATTATTAAAAAAAAAATAGTAGTATTTGCTCTCTTGGACTATATAGGTAAATTTAGAGTGTGACAAAGTGGGTCCGTAGTTAATAAAATGTTTCTATTTTTCAATTAAATTACAAATTTCTATATACTTAACAATATATATACCATGAAAGAAAATTCGATAATTTTTTTAAACTATGTTAGTCTTTTTCACGCGCCAAACCTCAAATTTGAGAGCATCCATTTAAGTTCATGAATTTGAAGCTTTTGTTATTTCTCCAAAAGAAAATATGCCTTAATTTTAATTTGAAGTTATTTTATAAAATACTGAATACATAAAAATGGCTTAAACAAAATAATTTGAAACGAATGATTAATATTCAAAAACTCATGAAGGCTATCACTCACCTTCAGGCAATACACAGCACGATACCAGAGCACCTCTCCTAGCAACAATAAGCCCACTCTCATGCAATCACTCCCGAGTCCCTTCGCCGGAAAACTCACTCAAACACACTTGCTCTCACTTTCAAGTTTCAACCCTTTTTATATCTCACACCAAAGCACGCACCCATCGCCTGCCCTATCTTGAATCCCAAACCCAACTCCATCACCACCGAAGAAGAAGAAGAAGAAGAAGAAGAAGAAGAAGAAGAAGAAGAAGAAGATCATGCTTCTCTTCGTTTTCCTTTCCATCCTCTTCTTTCCTTCCTGTACCCTTTCTCTGAACCAAGAAGGGCTTTACCTCCAACAAATAAAGCTCTCTCTTTCAGACCCAGACTCAGCTCTCTCTTCGTGGTCCGACAGAGACACCACCCCATGCTCATGGTCCGGCATCAAATGTGACCCAACAACAAGCTCTATCACGTCCATAGACTTGTCCAACTCTAACGTGGCTGGCCCTTTCCCTACCCTCCTTTGCCGTCTCCAAAACCTTACTTCCCTATCCTTCTCCAACAACAACATCAACTCCACTCTCCCTTTAGATATCTCCACGTGTCAAAATCTCCAACACCTTGATCTTTCTCAAAATCTGCTTACAGGTACTCTCCCCCACACCTTAGCTGACCTCCCTAACCTTAGATACCTTGACCTTACCGGAAACAATTTCTCAGGAGACATTCCCGATACTTTCGCTCGTTTTCAAAAGCTCGAGGTTATTTCTCTCGTTTACAATCTCATCGACGGTATAATACCGCCTTTTTTGGGCAACATTACAACTCTCAGAATGCTCAATTTATCGTACAACCCGTTTACGTCGGGTCGGGTCCCTCCCGAATTTGGTAACTTGACAAACCTGGAGACTTTGTGGCTCACTCAGTGTAATTTAATTGGCGAAATACCTGACTCACTGGGTCGACTCAAGAAACTCAAGGATTTAGACCTTGCATTCAACAATCTTGTCGGTTCTATCCCGGGTTCACTCACTGAGTTGACCAGCGTAGTCCAAATTGAGCTCTACAACAACTCGTTGACGGGTGGTTTGCCTCGGGGGTTGGGGAAGCTGACTGAGTTAAAGCGGCTCGACGTGTCAATGAACCGGTTAACTGGGTGGATCCCAGACGAGTTGTGTCAGTTGCCGTTAGAGAGTCTCAATCTTTACGAGAATGGCTTTACAGGGACGTTGCCTGCAAGCATAGCTGACTCACCGAACTTATACGAACTCAGGCTGTTTCAAAACGGACTCACTGGCGAGTTGCCTCAAAATCTCGGCAAAAACGCGCCGTTAAGATGGATAGACGTGTCAAACAATCACTTAACCGGACAAATTCCGGCAAGTTTATGTGAGAATGGCGAGTTAGAGGAGATTTTGATGATATATAACTCGTTTTCAGGTCAAATACCGGAAAGTTTGAGTCAATGCCGGAGCTTGACCCGGGTCCGGCTGGGATATAACCGGTTATCCGGCGAAGTGCCAGCTGGGCTTTGGGGTTTGCCTCATGTTTCGTTGTTTGATCTTTTCAATAACTCATTTTCAGGTCCGATTTCGAAAACAATTGCTAGTGCTGCAAATTTGTCAAAGTTGATCATTGATATGAATAACTTTGATGGGAACATACCGGAGGAGATTGGTTTTTTAGCGAATTTATCTGAGTTTTCGGGGAGTGAAAATAGGTTTAATGGATCATTGCCTGGGAGTATAGTGAATTTGAAGGAGCTTGGAAGTTTGGATCTTCACGGGAATGCCCTTTCTGGTGATTTACCGGATGGGGTTAATTCGTGGAAGAAAATGAATGAGCTAAATTTGGCTAGCAATGCTTTTTCTGGGAATATTCCTGATGGAATTGGAGGAATGTCTCTGCTTAATTATCTTGATTTGTCGAATAATAGGCTTTCGGGGAAAATCCCAATTGGTTTGCAGAATTTGAAGTTAAATAAGCTCAATTTGTCGAATAATAGGTTGTCAGGAGAGATTCCGCCATTGTATGCCAAGAAGATGTACAAGAGTAGCTTTATTGGGAATCCTGGTTTGTGTGGTGATATTGAGGGGTTGTGTGATGGGAGGGGTGGCGGGAGAGGTATGGGTTATGCTTGGTCGATGAGGTCTATTTTCGCACTTGCTGTGTTTCTTCTTATTTTTGGTGTGGTTTGGTTTTATTTCAAGTATAGGAATTTCAAGAAAGCAAGGGCTGTTGATAAGTCGAAATGGACTTTGATGTCGTTTCATAATCTGGGTTTTAGTGAATACGAGATCTTGGATTGTCTTGATGAGGATAATGTTATAGGGAGCGGATCGTCTGGGAAAGTTTACAAGGTTGTGCTTAGCAATGGTGAGGCTGTTGCAGTGAAGAAGCTCTGGGGAGGCCAGAAAAAACAGGGTGGCGATGTTGATGTTGAGAAAGGTCAGGTGATTCAAGATAATGGTTTTGATGCAGAGGTTGCAACTCTGAGTAAGATTAGGCACAAGAACATTGTTAAGCTGTGGTGTTGCTGTACTACCAGAGACTGCAACCTTTTGGTGTATGAATACATGTCTAATGGTAGCTTGGGTGACCTGTTGCATAGTAGTAAGGGAGGGTTGTTAGATTGGCCAACAAGGTACAAGATAGTTGCTGATGCAGCTGAGGGACTTTCTTATTTGCACCATGATTGTGTTCCCCCGATTGTGCATAGAGATGTGAAGTCTAACAATATATTACTGGATGGTGATTATGGAGCTCGGGTGGCTGATTTCGGTGTAGCCAAAGTCTTTGATTCTACTGGGAAGCTTAAATCCATGTCAATCATTGCAGGGTCTTGTGGTTACATTGCTCCAGGTTAGTGATTGACGTTCTTCCTAACTGGTTTTGCTACTCCTCTAGTTTTGATGTGTGTGAAGATGATCTGTGCTGAAATTCCATTTTTTTTTAATCATGTATTAACCCACACTGATTTTTCCTATGTTTCTAGGACAGCAATTATTATTAGGGATATTTTTTAGGATTTGATTGCCAATTCACAAATACTAGTATTCTCATAATTTACAAGTTCTCAACTGACAAATATATTAATGGTCTGTCATCCAATTCCAGTAACATTTGCTGAATACAAAGTAAATTATTTTGATTCACTTGATGCAGAGTATGCATACACCCTTCGAGTGAATGAAAAGAGTGACATCTACAGCTTCGGTGTGGTTATTCTCGAGTTGGTAACCGGTAAACGCCCAGTCGATCCGGATTACGGGGAGAAGGACTTGGTCAATTGGGTATGCACCACTCTAGATCTGAAAGGAGTGGACCATGTTATTGACCCAAGACTTGATTCTTGTTTCAAGGAAGAGATATGCAAAGTCCTCAACATTGGCATACTCTGCACTAGTCCCCTTCCCATCAACCGCCCATCGATGAGAAGGGTGGTAAAAATGCTGCAAGAAATCGGGGCAGACAATCAGTCAAAGACCGCTAAAAAAGACGGCAAGTTGACACCTTATTACTTTGAAGATGCCTCAGATCATGGGAGTGTAGCTTAAGTAAACAATCAAAGTTTTGTTGCCAACATGGACATGGAAGGAGCACTTAATTATAAGCTCCAGTTTTCTTGTTTCTGGGCTAACTTCCCAGTTTTTACCTCCACTTTGGGGTTGGTGCTCTCAAACTTGGAAGGACAATTTATGCAGAGAAGGTAAAAGAAAGGTGGTGTTAACGTAATCAAGGAGTCGGTGATGGTATTGTACACTGTAAAAAGTAATTGAATGTAATGAAAATTTCCTTCCACCAAATTCGATTGGCTGCGTGCATTCGTTAAAGTTCAGTCGTTGATTGGGTGATGCTCAGTGTTAACTATTTTTGGTGTTTTCTCTCTGATTTTCCAAATCTTACCATTGCACGTTACATGGAAGACCCCAGAGATCCTGCAAATCCTGTATCTTCGCCGGTGTGCCATGGACATTCCAAGTTCTTATACCAAAACCCCTGTTTAGGAGGATTTGGAAGTTTATTACTGGTTTTGGCCTGCATCTACCAGGGTGGTCTTTCATGGGCCCTTCCTATTTAGGAGATAGGCTGGCTGGCTCCTTTTGGTTGCCGTTTGTAGCTGTAGTGACTGGACTCTATTGAGTACGTACTTATTATTATTGAGTAGCATGAGGTATTTTTAATATTTTTTTTCTTATAGTTTTGATATATTAATATTAAAAAATAAAAATAAAAATAAAAATATTTTAATATATTTTTAAAAAACACAGTACTAAAATTGTCAGTCCAGATGGCAACAGCAAGCAAGGATTAATCAACACTGGTTTTGTGCATGTGCTGCCATTTATGGAAATCACCATCACCGGGTGCATTGAAGTGGGGATTACAGACAGATTTTTCTTAGAAACAGCGATGGCAATTGGTGGGGTGAGGTTTGTTGTTTTCACATCTGCACATGACTCGGTACCCACCCATAATCATCACTCGGCTTCTTTACCTGTTGGCTGTTAGGCCCTCGCCTGACCTACCTGGGTTTTTTTTTTTTTTTTGAAAAATTGTATCTTTAAATCTTTGTACTTTGTAGCATCTCACAAAATCAAATCTGTATAAAGAATCTTACCAGTCAATAATCTTATTTTCTAAATTACGTTTAAAAACACACTAAATCTTTAATTATTAATGTGTTTGCATAGATGAATCAATCGCATCTTTTATATTTATAGCTATTGTATATAGTGTTTATTATTAGTTAAATATTTTCTTTTCAAGGACATAGGTGGTTTATCTATATAGATCAGTTTAATGTACATGTCTTATGACAAGCACCTATATATTAGTTCTTGATATTTTTTATACCTCAGCTTATGAGAACAATTTTTTTTTTTTATATAAAGAAAAGAACATACACTACAAGATTTAACAGTTTTACCGACGGAATTTTTCCGTCGGCGTAAAACACATATTCCATCGGTAATTAATTTACCAACGAAATCATCGATGGAAATGCCCCGTCGGTGAATCTTTCGTCGATAATTTTTTGTCCGTCGGTAAATCCGTTGGTAATAAAAAAATATTATTATTGACGGATTCAATAATGGAACAACGTCGGTAATACTTTTTTTATTACCAACGGATTTACCGATAGAATTACCGACGGAATTTCCGTCGGTAATTATTTAAAAACATTTTAAAAAAATCATTTTATAAAATTATAAAATAATTAAATTAACATAAATCAACACTGTATAATATATACTCAAAATGCTTGAAAAAAAGAATAAGAAAATCAACTCAAACAAATTTGCAACAAATAAATAAAACAAAAAAATAAATTCAACTAAAAAAATCCATATGAAAAAAATAAAGTTGCAATTGCTAAAAATTTAAAAATCCTATAAATAAATCAACTAAAAATTGATCTCATATGGAAAAAAAATCTCACAACAACATTTATACAATTATTAAGAACAAAAACAATTAAAAATAAAATAAAATCATGAAAAAAGAAAAATCTTACCTTAATGTAGTTGCAAGTGAACCTAAGGAGAGAAATTTTTTTTCATAAAGCATATTCATTAAAAAAAAACTAAGAGGATCAAAGAAGAAAGAAGAAGAAGACATACTTGAGCATGGAGGAAAAGAGAAAGAGATGAGGAGAGAAAATAAGAGAAAGAAATAGATATTAATGTTTTTTACATATAGTGAAGAAGAAGAAGAAGAAGAAGAATAATAATAATAATAATAAGAAATGAGTCTGTCTCTTGTGAAATAAGGGGATTCAGGCTTTTTATTGGAACACGTTAGAGACGGATTTACCGACGGATAATTGAATATTAATATTTTTTTCCGTCGGTAATATTTAATTTAAATTTTGAATTTCGTAACAAGTTTTCAGAAATCGCCAACAATTACCAATGATTTTTCAATCCATCGGTGATTCCGTCTGTAATATTAAAATGAAAATTTTAAATTAATTGGATTTTTTCAGAAAACCGTCAAATAACACCGACGACTTTTCAATCCGTCGGTGATTTTGTCCGTAAAGAACAACAATTAACAGTGTAATTGGAAAGTGAACAGTTTTGGAGCTCTCTGGAAAATACCGACGGAATTTTCCATCAATGATTCCCCTTGTAATTGACATAATGAACAGTGTTCACAGTTTACCAATGAATTTATCGACGGATTTTACAGACGAAATAAATTTTGTCGGTAATTCCGTTGGTAAAAATAGCACGTCATCATTTTTTTTTTGCTTTGTTTTATTTTTTTTCCCACGGTAATTCCCTCGGTATATACCGAGGGAATAATGCCATCGATAAAATCCCTCGGAAATTTACTGACGGAAATATTCCCTCGGTATTTCCGTTTGTGTTTATCGATTTTCTGGTAGTGATAATATGTATCAGTTTATATGATTTTAATAAATATCAAGTATTTAAGAGAGCATTGATCATGAACATTTTAGGAACAATACTTTAATACAATATGAATTTTATAATTATAACAATTTTTTAATTTTCTTTACAAAATATTTTTATCCTATAATCATCACTCGACTTCTTTAGCTGTTATCCATATATTTTTGGAACCTATTTAAGCTTTCACACTAATACATCAAATTTCAAAATTGTCTTTTGTCAAATAAGGACAATGAAGTGGGAAGTTTGTCTTGGCCATGTCAAACAATAAAAAACAAACTCTTGTTCCATTTATTAGAAGAAAATAATGTGGTGAGAGTTTATGAAAAACAATGCAATAAGCAAAATTAAAGAACAAGAAGAAGATTTGAGAGAATGACAATCTTATTAAGTGTTTTTGTTTTGTGTATTTCTCTTTACACTTATTAATTATGCTTTTGATTACAAGCCTATTAATAGATCTCAAATCCTAGATAAACAAGAAATTAAACTACTAAAAGAAAATTCTAATTTGAACAAGAAACATAGTTCTGCCGACTTAACTAGTCGATCGTTTTCTGAATTGGTTGACCGATTTAATTTAATTAAACTGGTTGCTATATATGTTTCAATTGATTGACTGGTTCCAATAAGTCAACTGGTTTAACTAATTTTTTAAAAATATGATTTATTTTCAACATTAGCAAATTACACATCCTGATAATGGCTTGGGTAAGTACATGAAATATTCATGACTGAACCTTGGATTGATGAACGTGCAAATGTCATCTTTCTCAAAGAACATGAGCCATTGCGAGGAAGAATGGGTTTCCATTTCATTAGAAACCATGTCCCAGTGGTTAGGAGGAGCTTCTGATCGAAACAGTCTGCAGGTGGCACTAAAATTATATTTTGGGCAATCAATGAAGCAATTTCTGAAGGAAGTTTGAAAAAATCGAATCCATGAATAACACCTCTTTCCTCCACCAGATCGTTAGCATTTGATTTTTCTATATCTTGAACTTCCACACATTTGCCTTTCCCTCATCTTCATAAAATCTACCATTTGCAGCTTCTTCCTTTACTCTATTTTGACAGAGGTAGAATTGAGTCATAAACAGGAATTAAAGGTAGAATTATGATGATTAAGAGATTCATTCTTCTTCATAAACAGGCAATGTTTAGTCTTTGGTAAAATAATATTTTTATTCCTATGTTTACAATAATCCCGATGAGGTTTTTGGTAATTTGTTTTATTAATTTTTTAAATTTACCTCCACATATATACAAAACAATTAAATTTATTGTATTGTATTTCTTATTGTGAATTGCGAATAACAAATATAAAAAAACTATATAAATATAAATATCGGTTAATTAGTATACTGTAAATTAAATTACACATCCTTCCTTTACTTCTTGGCTCAAATTAACCTTAGAGCCAACAATTAGAGAAATTTATTAAATTTCTTTGGATATAATTAACATGTTGATGTGGGGATGCACTCTTAAAATTATATAGAAAAAGGACTTAATCTCGGTTAACTCATATAAAAGACTATCTAAAAGTTTGAAAATTTGACAAAACCTCGCTTTTATACTAAAAAGTCTTTATTTACTATTTAGAAAAAACAAAGCCAAATTAAAAAGTTTTGAAAATTAGAGAAACAACAACAAAAAAAACTCAAAACAAAATCGAAAGAAATTAATTAATTAGGAAAATTAACATTTTTCCTATATTGAAAATAATTATATCCTTTTTTAGTTTAATTTGTTCTTTAATTTTGTAAGTTTTTAATTTAACTATTTCTTTTAAATTTCAAATATGGACATTTGAGCACAAAAGTGTTTTTACAGTAGATTCTTAAACGTTGAGGGATTTATTACAAATTTTTAAAATTTTGAATGGTTTTTATAAATTTATAAATAAGAGATATATAACATTGTAATATACCCATTTGCATACTTCTTCAAAAATAAATTATTTTGTAGTATATATTAATTACCTGATGTGAGGCATTACCTGGAAAGATAGAGACAAGAGAGACAACCGAAAGATTCCCATCTTTTATACAATATTTTTTTTTTAAAAAAATCTAAAGGTGAAAGGAAAGTCATTGTAACCTAAGACACATAAATCCATTCATTGTGATAGTATAATTACTAAATTGTTTATTGATTATGATTTTATTTTATTATGACATAATTATTTTTTTATAAATTATATGTGATTAGATTGATTATTTTATTTTTATTTGTACAATTCAATTACTAATTTAATCTTATATTCTTGCACTTTCAATTTTTCTAAAATAATATAATTAATTTGATGTTATTAAAGCAAAACTAACAAAATTCTCACCCAAGGTCTTTTTGTCATTTTATATTAATTTTATTATAAATTTTAAAAAGAAACAAGCTTTTTGTTTTTTTTATATTAAAGAAATTTAATATAAAGCTCATTAACAAGAATTTAAAACTTAAATATTTTTAAATAAAATAAAAAAATGCTCAATTTACAAATTATCAAATATAAAAATACGAGCATAATAAGATATACGAGTTGATCGAGGTATTAAAATTCTTATCTATCACCTGATATGTGATATCTATTTTTTAAAATTTTTGATCCATTATTATATGTAATATTTATATTATATCCGACTTTAATAGATATTTAAGTTTAATAAAATAATATAAATATTATAAATGAGCTATTTTGTTTTTTTAAAAAAACTCCTAGAAAAAACTCAATTCCCTTCTTTTGGCTAGATTGCAGGACAAAACACAAAAATTGATTCCCACAAAGAATACCAATTCCTCGACCCTTTCTATTTCCTCCAAAACCATCTAAGAAAAAGTTATTCAAAGAATCTCCATACGAACAACTTCACCACAATTCATTCACGCAGCCATTATTTCAGTCCCATAAATTTGACCAGAATTAAAACTCTACAAAATGTAATATTATATACATTGCATGTGACATCCCCCTTGGATGTGTCACATGTACTGATCTCATGACAAAATTTCTATCCTCCTTGATTTCAACATTCACTAACCATCTTCTCCCTACGGTATGCATATATACATTTGTCCATCGCAGTAAATGGCGTGAAAAAGTAAGGACTCGGACTCATTCTCCTCATCCCACTATCCATTTTCTTCTAGGCGTACACCTTCTCAACTCATCTCTGTAGTCCAACTTGGTCCATTGTTCATCTCCGAGCTTGCAGAAGATAATCATAGGAAGTTCGCGTGTAAATATCATGATGGTGTGGGTGGTTTCATGACTTGGAGGTGCTGACAAAATGCAATGTCCAATTCTATCATCGACTTCTATTAATTAATGTGGTAGCTCTACCTTCTCCTAGTGCTATTGGATTCCAAAGAAAAAATGGTTTTCAAAATGGGACACGACACACCAGCTACGATATGAAGCCAAAACATAGTTGGTGCGCAACTCCGGGATTCTCCTATGGTAAATCTTAGTTGGGTTTAACAAAGCCAGCTTAGTCATTAGCAAAGCCGAAGTCAATGAAGGTGTTATTATAAAAAAATTTAAACCTCAGGCTTGATAATGAAGTTATCTCATAAAAAAACCGACTTGCCATATAAGTATTGCATTGGAGGATATATCATATGAAGAAGATTTTCTTCAAGTTGCTAGGTTTGCTCTCTGTAGCTATATATTGCCATGAGAATAAGCAAGCCAGGGATAAGGCTCCGGCATAGGAAACCATTGATGTTCGAGACTCGTTGCAGCATTTTTTTTCCAACTAGAAATTGTTCTGATCAATTGGGCTTTTATTGTGAGGGAAAACTCACGAGTTTAATAGGGAAATTTTATTGGGTGAGAGAAAAGTGATGAGTGTGTAATCTGCAACCCTTCTATGAGATTCCTGATTATTGCATTTTGCAGTAGCAATTTGGCTTTTACTTGTAGGATTGCAAATTTTTCTCGCAATTATTTTCACTATCATACAAATATTTTGTTATGAACATATAAGGAATCAACGTTAATACCCACATTAATTTTGATGCTGAATTATTGAAAGGAAAATCCGAAATTAATTAAACCACGAACCTATTTAATGGAATATATTTGTAGCATCAAATGTGTTTCCATAAATTCACACTTCATTAAGCTATTCATGAACATAATAATATTATAATACTCTATTTAAAATAAAAACTAGAGTCAAAAAAAAAAATCGGAATTTTAGGTTCAAATCTATTGTTTTCCAGAAAACAATTATTTCCTTTTAGTGGAGAAGAAAAGGTGCCAACTTTCTTTCCTTTTTTCTTTATCGATGACACGTGGTTGAGAGAGAGAGAGAGAGAGAGAGAGAGAGAGAGAGAGAGAGAGAGAGAGAGAGAGAGATGTTCTCTTTAATTAGGTTTTGTCTTCTTATTCAATATGGAGTTTTAATTTTGATATTTATTCCAATCAACTTTATGCCATCATAAATATTAATTGTGACCATATCTTATTTATGTTAAATTGGATGTGGATGACAGCTCTATGCGAAATCTTGTTTAAATTGGTTTTGAGGGCTTATTAGCGATTGTGATGGAAATTAGATGGTAGGATTTGTTGTCATTTATTTTTGGATCTCACATAAATATAAAAAAAAAATTAGAAAAGAGAAAAAAACAGAAAAATAAAATACAAAAAATTGAAAATTTTGAAAAATTAAAAAAATATATTAGTGAAGAGAATATGAAGAACACTCATAAATTTACTAAAGACTGGTTGGAAAGGATTAAACTATATAAAGTTAGAAAAATTGACAATTCAATTTTGACTAATGAAGACCCTAATTATAAGAGAAAATTTAATTTGGGAAGAAAAATCAGAATTGGATGTTTATGAATTCAATTGGAGTTTGTTAGGGTTTAATTGAATTTATTAAGGGTTTAATTGCAATAGATAGATTTTTTAGTTTAATTTGAGCTTTAATTGGAATAAATTAAAGTTTAGGGGTTAAATTGCAATTTGAAACGGTAATTTGGTCAAATTAGATACTTAATTGTATAAATATTGAAGTTTCATAAGCAATTAGGGACTTGATTGAAGAAATTCAAAACTAAAAACCAAATTAAAAAAGACATGAGACTTCAAGAACTGAAATCAGCTAAATTAAGGGCCAAATTGAAGAAAATTGAAAGATAAATGGTTAATTAAGGGTCAAAATACACAAATTGATAACCAATGACCGACTTGAAAAGGGCACTAAACTTTGAGGCTGACAATTGAATTAGACAAGGATAAAATTGCCCAAAATTAGAAGTTATAGAGTACGTAATTAAGGATATGATTAAGAAGATTTGAGATTTTAGGGACTAAATTGAATTTTAATCAATCCCAAATTAAAAACCCTAATTTCTTAGTTGCTAACTTAGACTACATGTCATCTGGTTCATGTTTAAACGCATAGTTTGGAATAGAGGGCAGACGACATGTTCTTATTTGGGTAGTTTTGAGCTGATCAAGTTGACATCTTCAAACGAATGAATGTAAAACTACATACTTCTAAATTAAAAAAGATTAGATTCAAATGAAAGGTGTACACCTTCTTTATCAACTCCAAGTGATCTTAGATGATGTTTACATCAGAGTTATTCTGGCAAAATCTCGAAAGTTGTCAACTTAATTAGCCTTGACTGTGAAACCTTTTTTGTGAAACCATTGATTTTTTTTGTGTGTTCACATTTTAAACCTTGTTAATGAGTTCTTATTAAGGGTTGAACATGTTCATCTTAAGATCAAAAATCTAGAAACAACTATTTGGTCTGGAAGTTTAGCAAAACCACCAAAATCTCCAAAACCAAGTTTGTTGCGAAACTAGTAAGTATAAAGCTTTCAACTATTAAAACCACTCCAAAACCATCCCATTTCAATTAAAGAGTCAAGCATTGATCAATCATAATTTATCCTCGAATGAATCCATTAAAAAACCCTAGCAAAAGCCTATAAATATCCACGAAAAGCTAAAAGAAAATGAGGGAAGAAAAACATTGATCAGAAAACTAACTGTAAAGGTTCAAGAGCCTATCATAAAAATTTCTTAAGATTTGAGTGTAGTAAAGCTAAACCTTGCAAAATAAAAGTAAAGGGGCAACAACCATTAGTGAACTTTGAAGGTATAAACTTCCCCAAACCTAGGAGGTGATATCCATGAGGTACACCTCTAACTCTCCCTTGCATGTTAATGATGTTTTAACTTGTTTTAGTGCTATAATGTTTTTAATTTTTATTTTGATTAATGCATGAAAATATTAGTTTTTTCTTGTTTAATATTGCTTTGAGTTGTTTGTTAATTTTGCTAAATGTTTGGATGATTTTGAGTGTGTGTGTGTGTGTGTGTGTAGATTTGAAATCTGTCAAATAAGACAGTAGGGCTGTTGATATTTTTTTTGGGTTGCTAATGCATGTTCTAGGCTCCTGAGTTTTGGCCAAGTCCTTTGGAGTGTTAAAATACTAGTTTTGAACATCAAATTATTGAATATGTTTGTTGTTTTAATTTGGTAGTTATAGGAATTGGGATATTAGGCAAGATTATGATGATTTAATGTTGTTTGTTATGCATGCTAGTTCAATCATATGTAGCAATGATAACGTGTTTTTATGAACAAAAAAAGCTTGGTTTCGGGGATTGGAATGTATATTCTGGGTTTGATAATAGCTAAGGTGTTTCTGGGCATTTTTGAGTTTTTTGTTCTTCGTGTTCTTGAGAAGAACATTACTTTGACTCCATGATTTGGACTATTTTTGGTCCAATTCTTTGCACCAACAACTTCTTCAAGTTTGATTAACTAATAATATAAGTTTAATTCATATCAAGAAATGTTTTTTTTTTTTTTTTCTGAGTTTCAATCCTAAGGTTTTGTTTTTGTACTTAAACTTATTTTGATCAAATCATGATTTTTGATTGATAATTGTTGATGTTTGATGCTTGATTATTGTTCAGCGATTTTCCAACATGCTATACAAAAAAAAAGAGAAAAAAAATGAAAATCATTGAATTTCTTTGAATTTCTATCTTTGGTTAATTTGTAGTACATAAGCTATAGATAAACCTGTTTTCTTTAGACATCCTTTAGACTAAGTTCCTGACTTAAAAAATTAAGGTTCGTTTATTGTAGTGATCCGTTATGGATACACTGATGAAAATAGAAATATCATAAGATCATAACAACCACATAAAAAAAAAACAATGCAGCCCATTTCAGTTAAGGTATACTAATATATTTTTTTATAGAACCAGTTTCTTAATTAATCCCTGAAAATTATTTAGGGTTTTTTTAATTATAATATTAAATAAGTACTCTTTATCTAGACAAAAACTTCTCAAACTTGTCCAGGAAATGTCGTCATGATGTCATGCTACGGCGGAGGGTACAACAAGATTAGGATTTGCAGGTTACGGCCCTAACTTACTTTTAGAGCCTTTTGCTTTGAAACATGGTCTGATGATTGCTTGAGATCAGGTTATAGACAAGTCCTTTGCAATTCAGATTCTATGGATACTTTGCAATTCCATCGTTTTGGAGCAATTTTCATGGACATTAATTAAAGATCTTCTGCTAGGGAATGAGAGGTTCAACTTTGTCATCCTTTGAGAGAAGCTATACAAATTTTCTAGCCAAGCTAGGAGCGGAGAGCATGTCTGAGTTTCATATTTGAGATTATCCCCCTCCAAGGATATTTCTCCTTCTTGCAGAATTTATGAACATCAGAGTTATCGTAGAGGCAATTAGTTTGTTCCTTTTCTTTTCATTGTAAAAAAACATTAATTGTGACAACATATTCATGTCTGGAAAGTTTATTCTCTACGTGGCTGAAAAAAATTTGATTGTACATGCGACTCTGCTTTTTTGTTAATTGATTGTACAATTGACATGCTACTGTAGGGTTTGTTTACATTTCACTGTATATTACAAAAGTATAGAAAAATAAATAATTTAAAAATTAGGTCAAACCAAGAAACAAACCCTGACTTAAAAGCTAACCGGTCTTTAATTGAAAAAAGTACAAAGTAGACGGCAGCCAACCGTGAACCAACGCAACTAAACTAATGGGATAGGCTTCCAAATTTCCTACCAAAATATCTCAATTTTCAAAGCATACGCACAATAGATTTTTAGATACCTCGTTTCCTCTCTAACCTTTCTGTTTCACTTTCTAAACTAGCCCTCACAAACATGAAATCAATCCCCATATAAAATGATCATTTCTTCGTGCAGCAGTTTATAGAGAAGCCATCTTCTCTGCACAAACCTTCTTTGCCTCAAGAGGGATCATATACAGTAATTTCAAATTACCAATCAATATCATATATAGTCCAAAAGAGAAAAACACTATAGCCCAGATCACAAATTATGAAATCCAGCCAGGAAGTTGCTTATTATTTTATCTTGTCTCTTCTTGCAGCATCTGTTGTCATTCTTTGTTTGGTCCTGACAATCTTTTGTCGAAAGATCAAACCGATAGAATCTGAAGAAAGTCTTCCAGCCGCCAAGATTTCTGCACAGGGGTATCCATTAACAGATATTGATGATGCTACTGAAGGGTTCAATCGTCGAAGAATTATCGGCACCGGTCGTTTAGGCACTGTGTATGCAGCTGTATTGCCAAGCGATCAAAAGCCGGTTGCTGTTAAGAGAATACACCCTTCTCTTGTTCTGAGTAATGCTGGTTTTGGGTTCACTTCAATACTGAAAACACTCTCTTTGGCTCGGCATCCTAACATCGTGCCTATACTAGGATTCTCTCAGGCTCCTGGTGAGAGAATCATTGTAATGGAATTTGTTAGTGCGGTGAGTCTGGATTATTATTTGCATGAGAATTCTGATGGGGCGTCATCATTATTGGACTGGAGCCGGCGTTTGAGTATCGCAGCCGGGGCGGCAAGAGGACTCGAATACTTGCACGAAGGGATGGCACCAAATATTGTTCATGGGTGTTTCAAGGCATCAAATATTCTACTAGATGACAAGTTGTGTGCTAGGGTTAGTGATTATGGGCTATCTTCATTGGCACCTTATGAAAAGAGGGGGCTTGCGGGGTATGTGGACGATGAGCATTGGAGGAATGGAAGGGGGGAGGCTTGCAAGGAAGGTGATGTTTATGGGTTTGGTGTGGTTTTGTTGGAGCTGTTGAGTGGAAGGAGAGCCGAGGAAGGGTTACTTGTTAGATGGGCATTGCCTTTGATTAAACAAATGAGGTTTAGTGAGCTTTTGGATCTTAGACTTGTAATGCCTTCTGATATGAGGCCAATTATTAGATTGGCCAAGGTTGCTTCAGCTTGTGTTAGCAATTCCAGGAAGAGTAGGCCTACTATCGTCCAAGTAGCTACTATTTTAAACAACTTGGAGATTGAGGTATGTGCTTGATTGCCATGGCGTATTACGAAGAAAAAGTCAATTTTTGAAGGGGCACCAATTTTGACTTTTGTCAAGTATTTTTTTCTGCAGATGTATATCCAATTCAATTATGTATTTATCATACAAAACCTAACTGTTGTATTGAGTGCATTTCTCTTTGGACGGTCGTACGTTGCTACATTTCTCTTTCAACACCAACCGACTTTGAACAATTTTAGAGACTTTTCTTAAATGTAATAAATTGATTACCAATTTCGAATAAATGCAACCTCCACCCTTTGAGCCAACTAATACGGTCTAGAAAGGTTTGCTTTCGTTGAGGGCAAGAGGAAGAAACATGAACGAGAGGGAGGGGAATTCGTGAAAATATATTAAAATAATATTATTTTTATTTTAAAAAATAAAATTTAATATCAATTTATTAAAACGATTCAGAAATATACATATTTTTAAATTTTATCTAACCTTATTTAAAATATAATACCGAACAAGCTTCATCTTAATTTGTTAATTTTGTCATGGGGATCGATTTGGTAATCACTCGTGAAAAGGGACTCGTTTTGTTTTCTTGGAATTTGTCTTTTCTTTCCCTAGAGTGAAGATATCCTCCGATTATCTTTAGAAATCTAAACCAATTTCTTGAAATTAAATTATGAAAACCCTTTAAGAAAGGATACGTTACCTTTTTCTATTGGATAATCGTTGACAAGTGACAGCTCGTTGTCGCCGAATGTTTTTGTTATTAACATATAATAATAATAAAAAAAGAGAGAGATGTAGAATACTAGCAAACTATTGAGATGATCGGTTGACATGTCATTTGTTAAATTATATCATGATATATATATATATATATATATATATATATATATATATATATATGACAAATAATTTAATGTATATTTTTTTATTTT
>Ga0325404_1001926_pt1 | contig 22061 bp, 18 predicted proteins | sample PopdelMetagenome_18_FD_205664 | JGI IMG/M metagenome (GOLD analysis project Ga0325404, IMG submission 205664) | Populus deltoides microbial communities from Bellville, Georgia, United States - Xylem-Control-R1 | ecosystem: Host-associated > Plants > Phyllosphere > Stem > Wood/Secondary xylem...
ATTTCTTTTATGCTTTAAGTCTTTTTGTTCATTGTTCCGCATCAATGGGAATAAAGAATGGTGAGAACAAATGGGTGGATGTAGTGGTGCAGGAAAAGGCTAGGGGAAGATTTGAGTTTGATGTTTATAGGACTAGTAAGGGTTTCAAATTTAGTATTTTTAAGGTGGAATTGAAAGCAGATCTGAAAGAAAATTTGAAGAATAACAGAACATTGACTGCTGCTACCCTCACACTAGCGGATTGAAAGAATCACTCCTTAAATAAGAACCTAAGATGAACCTAGGGCTTAAGGAATCACTCCTGAGTGAAAGCATCACGCTCTCAAAGAAAAAGGCTTCACTTTGTTCATAGTAGATCTGTCATAATCCAATTAAAAGACAGCGAGCAGATATATATTTAGCCTTGAGTCAGTACTAATCCTAATTGGTCTTGGATTCCTATGTAAGAAAATGTAATGATTCCTATAAGAAACATAAACAAGTCCACTTTATAAGGACGAAGAAAACAATAAAACAGGAAAATAAAAGTTTGATCATACTACTGAAATTTCCAGCAATCTGTAAAATCACAGAATGGCCCTTGACCTTTCTAACTAGGAGCAGCCTCAGCTGGAACTGAAATTGGTTTGAAAAACTTAAACCAACTCTCATAACCAATCATATAAGCCTTCATCCCACCAAATTAAAGCCTGAGTTGAAATCTCTTTCTGTTCCTTAAACACGCACCCAAAGTCAAATTTACATCCCTACGCTGCATGATGTAGTCAGCCAAATCAAATGCTAAGAAACTAGCCCAGGTGTTTTTCTTTTGTGTGCTTTGATGCTTCGACATATGATGATATGCACCCATAACAGAAGGTGCTAATGCTATTAAGGAATTGACTAGGAAGAAGTAATAATAGAGGAAAATGTTGCTTAGCATGATCATGCATACAAAGATCCTCATTGAATTTCACTATGCTTAAGAGAACTATTATGCTAGTATGATATATAAAATCTCACAGGAGATGAAGACGAATATCAAACCTTTGGAGGGTCATCACATGCAACAAAGTAATTTAAAGTTCCACCAAGTAGACCAATGCCATCTGTATTCAAGATCGTAGTATACTTGTGAATTAAAGAACAAGAACAAATGATCAGGCATCACAAAAACCCAGTCTTTGTAAGAGAAACTAACCTTCAGTTAAAGTACCTTTACCAAATTCATCCAACAGACACAAAGATCGTGAAGTTGTTTGCCTGAAAATTTGTCAACATGAATCCTTATGGTTGCAAAGGTGGATTCTAAAGATGTCTTATAAGCTTCCAGCTACTAAGCATTCAGATATTTTAAAAAAACTTCAGCACTCCAACATTCTCTATAACACCATGTTGAATTGGCAGACAAAAGAATGAACGTTATGATAAGACATCAACAAAGTCTAGGTGCTAAAGATTGTGAGACAGTTAACATGAACAATGGCCTTTAGTTCTGAAATGTGAAACCATCGTAATTGACCTGATGCTAGTTTACCTTAGCATCAGTCCTACTTGATGCAGATCTATCATAAATGTTGATTGTTCTGCAGTCATAAGCTTGCTTCCAGTTGCACAGAATATCCTGTTACAAGAGAGTAGTCTTTTGCATGATGATTGAATACAAACATCAACTGTTATTCTAAGAAAGATGCTGGAATCATGAAGGTCAGACACCTATCAGTCAATCCCACAGTGGCAGCATCTGCTGGTACAAAACTTCCGATGTGAGAAAGGAAAACAATTAAAGCAACCTGGAAAACAACGCTCATAAAGCAAAATTTGTAATAATGCGATACAAAACATAAACTCATCAATTGCAACTTGCATGAAAATAGACTATCACAAGAATGGACAGCAAGATGACCCTCAAGACTAATTGCAACAGAAGCATCAACACCATGGACTTGACAGACATCCATAGAAATATGGAGATGGTGGAAACAAATTGTCATGATACACATGTTGCTGCTAGCTGAAGTGATCCACTGAACTTGCACTTTATAGTTCAATAACATGTTTGATGATGACCAAAACATTGTACCCTAAATAGTCATTTCTTAGGTCTGTTGACTTTAAATGTAAACTGACACACATAGGAAGATGCTGCAAAATGTATCCATTTTTCTGACAACTGCTGAAGCAACCGACTAATAGATTTTATTTGAAAGATGAATCAAGCCCCAAATTTGAAGGCATCACAAAAAGCATATGACACAACACCCATATTTGCAGGTGCATCACACATACATGCGCGAGTGCACCACACAGATATGCGCGTGTGCACTCATACATGCACACAGAAAGTCCTCCCGATAATCATTACTGACCTGCTTTATATATATACTCTTCCCGGAATAATTTGGACCTGTGATGATAATGATCCTTTCTGAAGCAACACAAACTTAAAATTTCAGCACAAAAACTAGTATACCTTAGTTTCTTACTGAAATGGAATAGACTTTGTTGACATCAATGTCATGATTAGTGTAAATTTACCATCATGAAGAATCTTTGTATCATTAGGAATAAATGTGTCTACTGTCATTTCCTGCAAAACATGTCTGGGTGTAGACTACTCATTAACACCCTCAATCAGTAGATCCAACTTTTTAAGGTTTTTATCCAATGAAAAGCAGTTCATATGATCCAATCAACTTTCACCTTCCATTTTGAATGTCAAGCAAGTTTTCTTCAGTCAAAATAGGCCTCACGTAATTGTTTTGATGAGCAACTATGGCCAGTGACAAAATGCTAAATGTAAACATCATATAACATGGTTAGTTATGCATACAAAAAGAAATTTACATATATGATGAGAGAGAGAGGGGGAGAGCTGGTAGCTAGATGATTCTTACCAATCAAGTTCAGCCGCAAAATTTATAGCCTTAAGCAGATGGTCAGAAAAGAGAAGCACATGAGAAACCAAGTCCCTAGTGATTGCCCTTTCCATATCTTTCCATATTAACAAATGAACAGCTTTTAAAAAATTGGAATAAAATATATAAACAATGATGTGCGTTGACATTAAAAGTATTTGCCACCATTCTATATAATTTCAATATAAGACACATTTACACATTTTCTTCGCACCAAAAAGCATGTGCAACTAGTCTTCTTCTCTTAGCCTTGAAGACTATCTAATTATGTACCAGATAACGGAGTTTAGCACTCACTAAGTTGGATTGATGGACCATAGACTCATCTGATAGCATCTTTCACAACAGGCATTACATTGTTTGTATTTTCTCACAAACATTTATAGAGAATAACTAGTCACTAACATATATTTAGCAAGGTAGAGTAAGATTTAGAATGCACACCAAGTATCTTGTGATAAATGTCTCCCAGAAGTTCATCCAATTCTCTTGTCTTTGGAGTACGATAGAAATATCTTTTAGTCTCTCCATCAACATCGGAAAACTATATTGATAATATATTTTCATCAGCATATGTCAAATACATTTTTTGAATGAATATTATTAATCAAAAAGAGAAAACAAGCATCGACTTGCCATAAATTCAAAATCTTGAGGCTTCAACAGTGAGGTTTCTTCAAGTTTCTCTTCAAAAATACACAGCAAGTACCCTATATAAAGGAAAGCACATATGTAAAAGGATAACAAGCTTAAAATAAATAAGATCAGCTTCGCATTGGATAACTCATATTGAACATCTGTTTGGAAACAACATCTATCCTCCATTTCTATGAGAAATGAGCTAAACCAATTCGCACAAATTCCTGTAACATGCTTAAAAACAGAACTCACAGAATTCCTTCCAAGCTAAGATATCCATCTTCCACTACTATGGAAAATAAAATCCACAATGTATCAAGCATATTAGATGCCAAATGTATGAAGGCCAAGTTCTCTTTGGATCACAGCTGGCATTGTTGTGTTTTCAGCAAAAACTTAAGGCTTGGTTTCACTACGTGGTTGAAATCAATTTGATGCTTATGATGGTTGAAACACGGGTTCAACCACATAGCCAAACGTACACTTAAATCCAACTGAGATGGTAAAGCTGTTTACGGGGAAAAAAAAAAGTTTGGTAGTGTGCCATTGAAAATGCTCGTCATTTAAAAGAAAAAAAAATATAGGGTAAGATATTAAATCATGAATGATATTTTTGTCCTTTATCAAAATAAAGTAACAACTTCACGAGTATCATCAAGTTAGTGCTTCCCAGTATTCTACCCAATCTAGCTTTCTTTCATCAAAATACACTTTAAAAATTAGCAATCACTTCTCGTAACCAGAAGCAATTTGGTCTTGTGGTGGCAAAAAAGACTTTTCATCATGTGCCAAACCCCTTGTGTTTCATTCAATGTCTAGCTCAAAATGTAGCAACTTTCATGCAATGGAAGTGTTCTTCCTTTAGTTCCTAGTGGAATGTAAAGAAGATAAAATGTGGTATCACGATTGGAAACTCAGATTTTAATCATCTGTAAATGACATGTATATTTACTCTGGGTAGTTCAAATTAGTGTTTCAACACAAACACACTGCATAGCGAAATCTTGACCGTTTACTTTTGGGAGATTCATTTACTCATTATGTAACAGAGGCAGTATAAAAAGCCATCATTCAAGTATATCCAAGGCATTAGACAAAGTAATATCACATAGTGAAGGCAATTATAATCAGGGATGAAATCTAAAAGAAACTTTGAATTAGTCATACAAAGTTTTTCAATAGCAGTATAATACAGAGCTTCCGACCAACCTATTTGATGTATGTAAACAATACAAGGAACAAGCTTCTCTTTACCCAAATGGGGTAGTTGTGCAAGCTCCAATAAAGTAACCTACAAAGGAGTTAATCAAATGGATCTCAATGTACATACAATTTCAATTCCTTACTCCAATTTGATCCATGTACAAATCAAACAACTTACCTTGTGCAGAAAATCTGGAAGTTCTTCATAGATTTGCCTAAGCTCATCCAACTGCATGTGAAAGAAAGGCTGAATTATCAGAAACACAGTTTGAGCACAAATGAGAAAAGTCGAATCCTAGCATCAAGGTTTGGGCAAAACAGAAAGAAATCCTATCATCTCGATGGTGGATTCAGTAGTGGGGAGAAGTGGTCATCTTAATATATTTACTGAAGAAATAGAAACAGGAGAACATAGAGTAAATGATTAAACATCCATTTCTTAAAAAATCATGGCCCAGAAATCACAACTAATCTGCAACCTCATCACAGAAACCTTCTTTCACTATTGTCCCGTAACCCTTCTCTTTACTTCTATTAACATCAATAACACCAATCACCTGTAAAAGAAATCACACGTTAGAGCATGACCCGCAAAATGATGGGAAGTGAATTCAACTCAGACATCAAGAAAGATGAGATGCAGTATGTCCCAGTAAAAATGTTAGGTAATGTCAACACATAATTCCAGCTGATATAACATATTGTAATAAATCACAGCAATTGTAACATCTCAGTAATGCGACAAAATGAAACGTGGATAATAAATTGCAGAATAAAAAATCAACGCCTTTCTTCTTGAGTATCGATTTTTGTTGAAGATTTCTGTGCAGATCCCTGAACTTATAATCTTTAGACAGCTATTTGCACCTTTCTTTTTGGTACGGTTCCCAGGGCTGTTCTTATTTTTTGGACTCCTGTGCTCACTTTAACTCATTGAAGCCTTGTACCCCACATGCCATGGCTTTTTCTTTAATCATGCTACCAAATGTACAGTATCTGTCCCTTTTATTCCAATTAGCCTCGCCAATAAGTCATATAAATATCATTCAAACAAAGCTCCGAATAATAGATATGGAAGTATTAAAAAAATTCTTATTTTAGGCTACAATTACACTTGATTAAATAAATGAAATGCCATGCATGCTGGAAGAATATAAGGGATAGTCTTAACTATATAGCTGAACACAGAATTATTGAACAGTACATGTTCTCACACCATCTATTTTCCAGAGAGATTTGGAACTCCATGTCATTCAGGAAAAGAAAAGAAAAAAAAAAAAAAGGAAGAAGGAACTTCCAATAAGAAGTGACCTTTTACAGTGTTTACAATTAAGAAAATATCCAGGAAGATCGACTAACCAATTCATAGACATAAGCCAGCTCTGTTGTGATGCATGAACAAGCCTGGAAAATAAACAAACATTCATAGGGCACATGAATAAACCTTGAGAACAGATAACAATATAAGGCTTCACAGAAAAGGCAGGCAACAAATGTTCTGATACCTGTTCAACAATGTTCAGATTTAAGTACTTAGCATGCTCTTGAAGATTTTCAGAAATTCCTACTTCAAATATCTTTCCCAAATGCAAGAGCGCACAAACACTCTACAAGAGTATCACTGGATCAGGAGAAATAAAATATAATCTGAACTTTATGAATCTACTCACTAGAAGAAACTAAAGATAATCTCTTTAGGAAATTGCATGAAGATCTTATAACACACACATACACACGTAGAAGGCATAATGCATGAATAGGTTTGTGTGCCCATAAAAATATTTTTCTTTTGTCCGTATTCCATTAATACAAAGCAAAAGTCTGCCATTATTTCCATTTCTTTTTTTAGAAATAAAGAAAATAAATCTTTTCAGAAAAAAATGAAGTACATTTTTTCTTCTTCGTCTATAGCTGACATTACAGCAGTTCTTTTCAAGGAGCTTACACAAAATCTTAAGGTTGGAAAGGAATATTTGATTGAAGCCTTCTTTGGATGGCATAAAATTGAGCTACTGACAGAAAATCTTTCAGTATACACTGCTAAGCAATATTTCCTGCTTAGGCCCTACTTCCATTAAGAAGCTGTCAATGAGAAACCATAGAAAACCGAAAAAAGTGGCCAGGTCCTATTTTACAATGAAGAAGCCTATTTAACTGTTTCAAACTTTGAGACAAGTGGCAATTGGTAGCAGAGAGAAGGGAGGAAACAATGAAATACAAATCAACTGCATGAAAACAAATGAGAATGGTTATCTGTAGTGGTGGCTATCCTGTAATTATGAAACTAGTGAAGCATCTCAGCACCAGCTAGCAGGCGAGGGAGCTAAGAAATATTTGTCAACAGGATTGAGAGCTTAAGCACTGCCTGCTGAGGTGAGATTACCTTCAGAAAGGCTGTCCAGTCACCAACAGTAGACAGGGAGCTTGGTGAGTCGAACTTCTTCAAGAACGAAAGGAAAGATTACAAATATCAGAAGATAAAAAGAAAAATAATGAAAGGAGTTGGCAATTCACTAATGTTTGTAATAATGCCAATAAATTAAGAGCGCAAAGAGTGAGTTATGGGTTTTTCAGATTAGACAGAAACAAAGAACATAAGCAAGTCTCTGTGAGAAGTTTGCAAGTCCACAAAATTATTTTGTATATAATCACTGTTTTAAATAAAAGATCTGTGCTGAAATTGTTACTAAAAACCAATTGGAAATCTTCATTTTGTATGGAAAAAGGCTTTGAAAACCTACATAAGGATAGCATGACAAATAACAGGAAGGGAAAAAAAAACAGTACTCTGAGTATACGCCTAATGTCCTTGACAGACTTCAATGTTTCTCGCAAAGAAACCATCAGTTCTTCAGAACAAAGAAAGAATGAAATCTTAATCTGTCAAGGAATATGTCATCGTTACAGTAACCAAAAAATATGAAGTTTGATCATTTTGAAAGCTGATCCTAAAAGTAATGGAATGAAAACTATTCAATGTGATCATAACATTTTCACAATATATCTTCAGCTAGATCAAGCAACCACACCCATGCCAAAATGGTGCCAGCTTATGTAATTGTTTTCCATCTTTTGCCATATTACTGGACCAAGCTCTAATTCATGTAAACAGGAAGTAATTTCATTAACTTAAACAGTGGAAGGATACAGCATTGAGTCGACCATTCAAATTTTCCACATCCAGCAAAGGCCTCAGGAACCAGTTTCTAAAGCAAGATAAAACATTTATTCAAGGCCTTGTATTAGAGAAAATGTTGGAAAAGCTAACATCACAAAGTCTCAAAGTTAATTTACCTCAGAAGATGTTTACCAATGGGCGTCACACACTGATGAGGAATTATGTTAGTCTAATATGCTACAGGTACTACTAATGGAAAAATATACTTCTACAAAGATACTACCAAAAAGAAAACTATATCTCTACAAACCTTATTCATCATGCCAAACACAGAGAACCTGCATGTCAAAAAATCAGGATACAACTTTTCTGAATAAGAAAACTGACAAGATAATACAAAATTTACCCTTCTTTTGCCCTGCCAATGCCCATATGGCTTGGATGTTTGTCGATTTGAAAAATCTGCAATGCTTCATGAGCTGCTGCATCAAGTTTAAGAAATTTGTTTCTAATTTGATACGTGAAGGATAAATTGTTTTCCAAGTTTCTTTTCTGCCATTTGTTAACTTGTTTTCAAAAAGCAAAAACAAAAATTAGTGGGAGAAACGAAAAGAAATAGTTCAGAAATAATACATAAATAAAAAGATACAGTGAAATTTCCACGATAGAATCGATAGTAATTGATGCATTTCCATATTCCTTTTGCTCAAGAGTATCTACAATCCTTTCGCTTTCTAATATGGCAAGAAGACCTCCACTTGCTCGAACTTGAACATCACTTCCTATGTCCATCATGGAACTCAGCTGGCAATATGAAACAGAGAGGAAGCTTAAAGTAGAGAAAGGTCAAGCTTTGGGGGCATCACCAACACTGGAAGAATAGAAAAACATAGTTAAAGACACATTAAAGATTCTGTATAATAATTCTTATTATTTCAGACTGTACCAGGATTATATTTATATAAAGTATAAAAGAGAAAAATATTATCTTGTAAGTGTTCCCTGGACCTGAAAAAGGACACTCACAATTGCAAACAGAATGAAGTACCAAAATACCCCAATTACATAATTCAAAAGAAAGCTCTCCGTAGCACTATGAGGGTCATGGAATATAGTGATATGCAAGAGCTGGCAGATCCCAACATTAGCCATCCATTTCAGGGGGGAAAACAGATATTATTTAATGTGTTCTCCAAATGGCATTAAGAAAGAATAGAAGCAAGATATAGAGCATCAGTGCAAGGATGACTAAAAACAACTTTTCTCATCTGCTAAACCAGAAAACACCATCCATACTAACTGTAGAGTTCTAAACTAAACTCAAGTCATTTCTTCTATCTCATTTTTTTTACATAGAAAGAAGAGGGTCCTATTTAAACAGAATATACGTGTCAATAAGGACGATATGACATCCTCTGTGAAGATCAAAGGATGATAAATGAAATTCAAGTACTAATGCATGCTACTCTCATTGAATCTCATGAATCGATTATTATCTGAAAAGCACTTAAATTATATATAATCTACTAGATAAGAGCATGATTTCAAACTATTATATCGCAATGCTCAACATTTCATGGAAAAAGTGCTGGAATCACCATGTTTCTGGTGGAAAAAATGTATTATTATGGGCAGAAGGTGCACATATAATAACAAGTTTAATATGATTCAAGAGGAACAAAAGAAACTTAAATTGTAGAAGAATATTTATTAAACAACATGCCTTACAAAAGAAAAGAAACAAAAAGTAATGAAGTTTGTATTTGTCTATTTACATAAGAAACCCTCTCCTTGATATTTAGCCCATCATCCATTCCTGTCACTCGAAGGTAAATCAATCTACAAAACCAAACAGAAACATCGAGTTTTAGTTGTATGCTCTCAGGACCAATCAAATGACACATTCATTGTAGAGTTGATTGTACTGAAGCCACACTTTTATATTTAAGCACAAGATTTTTTTCTCCTGTTATCATTTCTGTTATAGTTACATTTGAAATGCTAATAGAATGTATGCTAAGTGATACATTCTAAAGTGTTTGGAATTTCATATGTGCTCTTCAAGTGCTTCATTTTTAAGGGAACTCAGTGATGACACAACAAGAATGACCTACCATTAGAATGACTTGGATGAAAATATGAAGAAAGTCAATGACTAGTCTCTGCATTATGTGAGACATTAAATTCTTGACCCATTATTACAATGAATCATGATAAGATTTCCAAGTATCACCATAAAAAATCATTATCAAAGAGTGATCTTATGGTTTAGTTAGTAGGGTTTGACCATGACCCTCCACACTAATATGAAAATTCAAACCTAGTAGAGTTGCACAAATATGTCAGGATCCATTCTAATACCTGTGCCAGGCTTGCTCATAGCTGAATATTGAACTTTTTACGAGTTTCACCATAGGAGCCTCAGTTGTGCCATCTGTATCACTTTGAAGCTTAAACACATTCCACATGTATATTAGCTCATAAATCAAACAGGTAAACAGCAGAGTACCACTTCGTTGTAAAGCAGATAAGAAGGACTCTTCACTTTTAGTGCTTGTGTAAATATTCAAAGGCTTCGCCTGATATTTTACTGAACCAGTGTTTCAGCAAAAGAAAAGGATATTAATGATATAATGGTATAATTGAATCCAGATATAAGAAAAGCAAAGAGTATAATAAATAAAAGGAATGGAAATATGAAAAAACTATAATTTAAATGACAAGCAATGAATCCATATTCCAGAACCAATCATTTTCAAACATCAAGAAAAACCATTTTAGAATTCAAATCTGATGAAGAATAATAGAATTGAACGCCATTCCAACAAAGAGACAAGGCATACCCAGATCAATTAGGGGGAAGTCTGAACTTCCATCTTCCCAAACTTCAAGCACATGCAGTTGGCGAATACTGGAATCATAGTAAGAAATCCCAACCCTGTGCAGGAATTTGGTGAAAATGCCACATATATAAATTGTATAAAATTTTCCCAACACAAATAAAAATTGCAGACTAAACACTTTTCATTGAAGAGTTGAATAACTAGTCCTTATCAGTAGATTAATTTATCAACAACATCACTTTGGCTTTTCACCGTTTTAAAACTCCAATGCTATATAAAGAATTCAAAATTGCCACACCCACACAGTTTCTTATATTACAGGATCTCTGTTTTCTATTTTTAACAAGATCAATCAGTCATGAACACTTCCAAACTTCAGTGCATTCAGAGGACACATAGAGTATCTTGATTGTTATCTATGTAGTGAAATAAAAACACTAAAAAGACTCGAAACGAATCCTTTAGGCAATTAAAACGTTAAAAACCCTGAATAGCTTTACTATTTTGCCTGCATATAAAAAAAAAAGGCTTTAAGTTCAAAAAATGAAAACCTAGCATTAAGCAGTTACTGACAAACTACTATACAAGTAAATCACAACCGTAAATTAAAACTCATTTATTATTATTATTATTATTATTATTATTATTATTATTATTATTATTAAAAAAAGGCTAATCTTCATGCACATTTCTTACCGATGGCCATGTAGGATGCATGCCATATAGACCTGCATTTAGATGTAGATTTAGATTGAAATAAATAGCTGACATCTGAAGGAAACGGTTATACATACATTGCAAAAATGCAAAAGGAAAATGATGCAGCATTTCCAGCAATTACGACTACAAAAAATAAATCACAACTCCGTACTAATTACGACTATGAGTCTTGAAATCACATGATTATTGCAATTATTAGCAAAGCCTATTTCTAACGGTAAGTCCGAATTAAGAGGCATAAATTGTTGACTCCTTTCTTCTTCTCTCTCTGTTTTTTTAGATGATTCTTTTAAAAATGTTGATGGTTAACAGAGAGAATTGAGTATTTAAATGATTCCGCTGATAAGGAAATTCTCCTCTTGATAAAAAAATATAAAAATCGGTTTCCTTTGTTTTCTCGGCGACCAAACAGAAACGCGAGAGAGCAAATAAAACAGAATGAAACGGAGGAAATAGACCTGAGGTTGGGCTTCCGTTTCGTCTATTTCTTCCATTCTTCGAGCTCCAACTATTGTCTGCGTCTCTGGTTTTCGTTTTTATTATTCTGTGCGCGTCCTGGTTTTGTTCTGCTTCGAAGACCGTGTTATGAGGAAGTCGAAGGAACCGCCATCCTTTGAGTGGGAAAGGCTTATTAATTAAAAATACAAAAATTACACATGTTATCGTGTAATGTGGTTTGGACTTTGGAGTAAATTGGTGAATTTTAAAAAAATTACATTTTACAAGTTATACTTTGACGCTTGGAAACAAAACCTCTCCCGTCCAAAAATATCTCCCCATTGCTTTTCATTTAATATTTAAAATATATTTGGATCAATAAATAATAAAAATGGCATTGTGTTAGTACTGGGGCTATTTAAAAAAAAAACAATTAATTTAATTTAATTTAAAAATAAAAAATCAGGAAATTAATTTAATTTAAAAATAAGATTTCTTTTTAAAAAGTGAGATTCAACAAGGGTCGAAAAAAATAAATTTAAGTTGACCTTACTTTCAAAAAAAAAACTCATAAAAAATAATAAAAAAATTATAAAATGCTGATGAATAATGAAGCTAGAAAACAAAAAGTTTATAAAAAAGAAGAAAAAAAACAGGTAAATCTAAGTGAATCGGATAAACTTGGTTAATTTTTTAAACCCACAACCTATTAAATTGTAGATCTGGACTCAACTAAGAAACTCAACACCTTTCCAATTAAATATCAGAGGATGAAATCAATAAATTTAAATTTAATTAAAAGATAAAATTTCTAAAGACTTCCTAATGTCAATTTCTAAAGGTTGTATTATGTTCCCACTATCAATTTTGGCCATGGATGCTAGGGTAGCTAGAGTGTTGGCGAACTGGTTCTTATCTCTCCATATATGAGTGAATTTTATTTCGTCAAATTCTTTTTGTTAGCTTGAATATATATTCTTGATATGACCTTAGCTTCTCATCTTTTGTTTGTCCTTCTCTTTTTACCTAGCAAATTATTAGCATAGAGTATCTATAGACACCAAGTTTTTTTATTTTCAATTATAATGCAGCTTCTAACCCGAGGATGTAAGCTTCATACTCTATGGTATTGTTAGTGCATTTAAACTATAGTTTTATTGAGACAGGATACTGTTTTTTATCAAGAGAAATTATCATTGCTCCTGCCCTGTTAGCGTACACATTTACTATTATGTTGAAATACATTGTCCACCAATCTAGCTCCCCCCCCCCCTTTATAATCATCACATCTTCATCTGGGAAATCAAATATCAGAGGTTCATAGTCTTCAATCGCATTGTCTGCCAAATGGTTGGCAATGACGCTTCTCTTCACAACTTTCCTTGTTGTGTACACTATATCATATTCAACCAATAGTACTTGCCACCTTACTATTCTACTTAATAAGTAAGGTTTTTCAAAGATGTATATGAGATGATCTAACTTTGAAATTAACCATGTGGTGTAATACAACATGCACTACCAAAGTCGTTTAATAGCCTATACAAGTGTGTAACAAAGCTTATCTACTGAGGTATACCTGGATTTGCATTCTGTAAATTCTTTACTAAGATAGTATACTACCCTTTCCTTCATACCAGACTCATCATGTTGCCCAAGTACACATCCCATTGCTTTCTCAGTTGTTGTTAGGTATAAAATCAATGGTTTGCTAGGTATCGGGGGAACCTATAAAGGTGGATTTTGAAGATATCTTTTGATTTTATCAAAGGTCCTTTGGCATTCTTCATTCCACACTTTGGGATTCTTTTTTTAAAGGATCCAGAAGATCGGTTCATAAGTCGATGTTATTTGGGAGATAAATTGGGCAATGCAATTTAAACAACCCAAGAATCCTCCGACTTCTTTTTTAGTTTTAGGAGCCGACATATCCTGAATTGTCTTTACTTTGTTAAGGTCTATTTCAATACCTTGATTACTTACCACAAAACCGAGCAACTTTCTAGATTTTACCCCAAATGAGCACTTTGCGGGGTTTAACTTTAGTTGATACTTTCTTAACCTTTCAAACAGCTTTTTAGATTCTGACAATGGTCTTCTTTCTCTCTAGATTTGACAATTATGTCATCCACATATACTTCAATCTCTTTATGCATCATATTACGGAATAAGTCTCTATCGTCCTTTGATAAGTGGCCCCAACATTCTTCAATTTGAATGACATTACTTTATACCAAAAGGTTCCTCATGGTGTCACAAAGGTTGTTTTCCATTTATCTTCTTCGACCATCTTAATTTGGTTATACCCAGAGAAACCATTCATAAAGGAGTATGTCGATTTTTGTGTAGCATTGTCGACTAGGATATCAATATGAGGTAACAAGAAATCATCCTTCGGGCTTGCTTTGTTTAAATCCCAATAGTCCACACATACTCTAATTTTCTAGTCTTTTTTTGGGAACTATTACTATATTAGACACCCATTGCGGGTATCTAATTACTTCTAGAAACCCAACATCCCACTACCTTGTTATCTCGTCTTTTAACTTGAGTACTATATCTGGGCGGGTCCTCCATGGTTTTTGCTTCACATGCGTATACCCTTTTTTTAATGGTATCTTATGCACTACAATATCAGTATCTTATCTGCGTAGGACCAAGCAAACACGTTGACATACTCTCGTAGTAATGCGATCAAATCTTCTCTTTCACTAGAAGTGATTAAAGCCCCTATCTTTAACTCTTTTTTATCTTCTTTTATACCTACATCGACTGTTTCCAGCTCTTCTCTTGCCAGATTTCGGATTTGTTCTGACTGTTCCACTAACCTAGTGAATTCTTCCACAACATCCTTTTTCCATTTATTTTCTTCTATTGCAACTGTATACTTATCAAAATTTGGTCATTTATTCTCAATGTTATGTGCTAGTGATTTCATGGATAATCCATTATCAGATTTCCTGAAAAGCAGAAGGTGTAAGTGCATGTTTGTTTGTAAAATAACAAAAGAAAAAAGCAGGTAAATAAGAAAATGTAAAAAAAAGGTATGATCACATTGATAGAAGGAAAAGATTCAAACACAACAAAACCGATATGTTGGCATCTTGAGCTTAGATTGCCAACTTGGTAAAAAAATACGAAACTAAAAAAAGAAACACAACAAAACACAGAACATTGTCATTTACTTTTTAAAGACTATTGGAGCTTCTTGAGTCGCCCAATTCTGGAATCTTTCGCTATTTGCCAGCTTTTGTAAAATGGCCATTGCAGGCATCTTGTCTACGATGTTGATAGTTAGTTGGGGCAATAATTTTTCCTCTCTTGTCATTTTATTACGGGCTTTGACTTTACCGTCATCTCGTTTCAATATGTTGATGTCCATAGCAGTGAGGCCTTGGGTAGAGACCCATTACGTCTCCCGAGTGAGCCACATAGGCAGCTTTAAGGAATGTTATATAGATTGGGGAATGATAATCTTTTCTTATTTTGGCTCTCTTCTTTCCAGCCTAGCTAGTCTTTTCTCTTGCCTGATATTATCAGCTCTTTTGTAATATTTGTTATTAGGCTTAAAGCTAAGCCTAAATCTTTGGTTTACGTCTTTTCATCTTATCGGGCTTATCCTTTCTGGATTTCCAGTGATAGGGTTATACTAGAAATGAAGCTTATGTTTCAAGAAATACCTAGCTGCTATCCTTGCAGCTTTAGAAATGATTGGCTTTCTTAGCATTGAATTTTCTGGAACCCAGTCTGTGTTAACAATTTCAAAGGCATGAAGATTCCTGTCATTACTCCCTTCAGCTTCTATAAAAGGTACTACCATATTCTATATCATTGCTAGTGTTTCTTTAGCCTTAACTATCATCAATATTCCATTAACAATGTACTTCATACATTGGTGCAGAGAGGAAGTTACAACGCCAACAACATGTATTTAAAGCCTTCCTAGTAACATGTTGTATGATGAGTGAATGTCCATCACTTGTATAGTTACCAAGAATGCTTGCAGGCCGATGAACAAATCTATTTTAATGGTCCCTTCCACCTATCTCGGAGACCCGTCATATGTTCTAGCTGTCATAGTGCTTGGTAACATGTGGGTTGGATCAACCGACATTTCATCCAACATATGTTTTAGGAGTACGTTCAAGTTGAGCCATTATTCACCCATACCTTACCAACAGTGCAATCTTGGCATCTTACTATAATGTACACAGGTTTTGTTGTGACCTCTGACATCGAGCTCATCTTCGGTGAAGTATAGATAGTTGGTCGCTTAGATTCTTCCAACTAAATGCTCCATGGTCTGTTGGGTCATGTCTTGAGGGACATATGCCTTATTCAGAACTTTTTGCAGGGTGCTGTGGTGGGGACTCAGAACTCAAGATAAGAGACATTAGTGATATTCTGGCAGAGGTTTTCTTTAGCTTTGTAGGGCGTTGCGGTGGGGACTCAGAACTCAAGATAAGAGACATTAGGGATATTCTGGTAGAGGTTTTCTTTAGCTGTTCTACCACGTTGTACTTGTTATGCTTCATTAGTTTTAGAAATTCGTTTGCCTCCTCCTCACTTATCAGTTTTCTTTACCTCTATATCCTTAATATATTCTACAAATTCCTTGCTTTTAGCCTTTTGTTATTTCTCCAATTCTTCAGGTGTAAAACACCTGCCATTTTAAGTTAATCCATCAATCTCGGTTTGCAAAAATAAAGAAGAGCTTCCATAATGATGTGGCAGCGCACTATAGTTTTTATTATAGGTAAAAATAAACCTTGTCAGGATGAGCTTTAGAGGTCAGTTTCTAGTGGGTTGGGTTCTACACGCTTTTGTTTTCCCTTCTTGAAAACCTATCATGCTAACAGCCTCATCTCCTTCCCTTTCTCCAATTCGTAGGAGACCATGAGTCATCATTTGTGCTACCTTCTGGTGAAACTTTCCACATTCTTCAATAATGTGTCTCGTAACCTCGTGGAACCTATAAAAATGATTTCCTTTTCTTGCTATACTTCTTGTTGGTAAGTAACCGACTTGCATCAACATGTTATATAACCTATTTATAGTTGCTTTTGGAACCTGCCTTTTCTTTTCTCCACATTCCACTGCATTCACCCCCTCACTACTGGAAGCATGTTTGGGCAACAAGTTTGATTTGTTGTTAGGTGTATCCTCGAAAGTTATCCACCTTGCTTTGAATAACTGCAGAAGCTTTTTTTTTAATGCAAAACAAGTATCAATGCTATAACCTGAATTTCCAGCATGGTATTTAAAATTTAGTTTTGGTTTGTACCAAATTGGGAAATGAGGTTTAAGTGGTGGAAAAGGAAGGGGGGCTACATGACCTATGCGTAGTAGTTTTGCATATATTTTTTTCAAGGGCATTGGTAAAAGCAAGAGTTGTTCTTGGCTTCTTTGGTTACTTTCAATTTGGTTTTCTGTGGGGTAGGTGGGTTGGCTGGCTGAGAAAGACTTGACAAAACTGATGTTAGGTATTTTGGAAGGTTGGGCTTAGTAACCTTAGTTGTGATAGCTTCAGGATTGGAAATCCCTCTTACCTTTATACATTCTATATTGCTTACTTCATCATCTTTCTTTCTCCATAAAAACCCTTTTTTATCGGTGGGTTTTGATATTTTGTCAGTTTTTACTCCTTGCTCTATCCTTTCAATGATAACAATAGCATCAAAAAAATGTTAAGCATAACTTCCTATCAGGTACTCATAGTATGGAGATTTGAAAGTGTTGGCGAATAGAGTCACCATTTCTTTCTCCAACAAAGACTGTTGCACATGTAATGCCTTGTTCTTCCATATGTAAGCGTATTCCCTTACTGTCTTTTTGTTGCTTTTCTCCATTATTATCAAACTCATTCAATTCAGAGTGATGTCAATGTTAAATTTGTATTGCCTTAAGAAGGCATTTGTAAGATCACTCTATTTCTTAATCCTAGTATTGTCTAACGTCATATACCAGCTTAGCGCGGAACTTGTCAAGCTATCTTGGAAGAAATGTATAAACAATTTGTCGTTGTGCACGACTTCCACCATCTTGTTGCAATATAATCTTAGATGAGTATTAGGGCATTCTAACCATATGTACTTGACAAAGTTTGATACCTTAAACTTCTTGGGTACTACTACATTTGGTACTAGGCATATGTCAGTTGCTTAGACCAGGTTATAGATGTTGAAACCCTTGACTGCCTTTAACCTTTCTTCCCAGATAGCCCATTTATCTTGTTCGTAGTGACCAAAATCTTTAATCCCATTGGATTCTCCCATAGTCAAGTCTATGGTGGTTGGCATTTAAGTGGGCGTAATCGGGTGAGCCAACAAAATGCTCGTCATTCCTTATGGTCTGACAACGAGATTTGTCTCTAGATTTTGTGGGTTCATGATGACTGGGGTTGCCAATGGTTGTGGCAGAGTTGGTTGTTGACCGGATGTCCCTTCCTCTGATTACGCTTGCAGGAGTTGCTCGAGCAAGCTAGTCATCCGGGCCGTGTTACTCTCGATATTGTCCAACTCTTTCTAGTAGTGGGCCTCGAAGTGGGCCCTTTCTTCATTCTATATTTTTTTGCGAAGCCTTCTGTTGTAGACTTTGGTAGGGGAACCTATATTTTGAAAGCCTATTTTATGCATATTTCAAGACTCATGAATATAAATGCATATAGATGTGTAGTTATGTATGATGTACGTTTTGAGGTGGATTATACAAGTTTTCTGACTGATATATGGTCACCATTTGGGTGAGCTTTCCAATCCTTTCGTGAAAAACTTAGAAAACTTTGAGTAGGAAAAATTATGCTCCCTCTCTAGAGAATTGTTATTTATTTATCTTGAATATGATTACAAGTTTAGCTTCTATAAAATAACTAATCTACCATATATATACTTTTCTAACAACTAGCCTAAATCTAGTATCCTAACAAAGGAAAAAAAGATATTTACAAATATAGAAGGTAATTGTTAAATTTGTCTTTAAATAGATAGCTAATTCCTTTGATATAAAGCGACTTATAGCTTGAAACAAGTAGTTTTTTGCTTTGAGGTCCTTCAATTTCTATTCATTCTGAATCATTTTCTGTATTACATCTATTGATGTTTCTTCTTCAAGTATAGATGCCAATACCTTTTGGATATTAGAAAGTTTTTCATCAACACATTTCAATGATCATAATGATCATCGAAGCGTGGGATTATAGGCTATACAAAGTTATCAGATGCCATTAGTGAATGATTTTGCAATTTTAGATAGGCTTTTTTTCACTTTTCTCTCATGTTTTACTCAAATCATAGTTGTCTTCACTTATATTTTTTTTTCTCTCGTCTTGTGTTTCTCTCACCTCACATTTTATATCCTGTGTTTCACTCCTCATAATTTTCTCCACTTATACATAACTTGGAAGGAAAGAAAACATTACAAAAAAAAGAATCCCAATCCCATGACTAACAACCTGCCTTACTAATTATAATTTTTGATAAAGAAAAGTAAATAATAGAAAAAACTTCTTAATAACTAGGTAAATTGCAAAATGATTCCAACAAAAATAACATAATTGGTTGATTTCATAGAGAATAGTTCAATAACATATTCCCTCCTAGAATAGCAAATTTGATGATCTTTCATAGAAGATTCCAACATCTTCTTTTATTCACAACACTTTCCTTTAATCTACTAGTCTTCAAAAACCAATTTACAAAGCTAATTATGAAATTCTTTCATGGTAATTAATGCAAGTGAACTCCTTAGCTTCTTAAATATTAAAAGTTTAAATGTCTTGGACATTATATGTGCAATTTGATATCCACTTCGACAGTAAACCATGTCAATCACCTTATCCTTGCAAATATCACGTAAAAAATAAAAGCATACACCCCTGTGCCTACTCCTGTCATGAAAGACCAGATTCTTTGCAAATTTTATAATGGACATGTTACCACAATACATAATGGTGATCCGACTGTTAAATTGAACTTAAATTTCTCTAGGATATTCCTGAGGCTCAATTTAATAAGAGGCTTAGCTTGCTGTAACTAGTCCCTTCGGAAAAAACCCCCCCACCAAATTAGGCCTCAAAGATGTTGTTTGAGCTAATTTTGTGATTTTTCTTTAAATCTTTGGATTTTATGTTAATTTTTCTTTTTGTTTAAGGGTTATGATTTTGTTTCCTTGTTAAGATTGGTTTCAAACCCATTTAAAGACTTGTAAACCTTCTAGGGAGACATAATTTCTTAGACTTTATTTCATAAATAAAACTACAACTCAAAGTTCCGTCAATTATTCATTGTTTTATGCTAGTAGTTACCCTTATTATTTTCCATTAGCATTAGTTATAAAAATAAAACTAATGTTTCTTGCCCAAACATATGCATTTGGTATTAAACAAGGTTGGATTGCTTGAGCTAGAGCTTGCTTGTTACTAATGGTCTAACTTACCTTATTAAGAGCCACCCGTCCTCACTTTGTTACATTGCCTTAAACACCATTCAACTCATGTTGGCATTACTACCCTTTCACTTATCTCCAAACCCCTCTAACCTCGTGTATGGATTGTACCATACTTGTTATTGTCATGAATATGATAACAAAGATTCATTTGTTATCTTAACTCATTTATAATTTATGAATCTACTATGCCATTTGAATTTGAATTTCTCTATTTTTTTCATGTAAATTTTATGTTGAACATTAAATGAATCTCATTCTAGGATGACAAAACGTCTAATTTAGGATTTGAGATCATTCTAATATAACACTACCATAAAATTAACAAATACCAACAGAAACATTAACATAATATTTTTGTCGGTAAATTACAATGATTTTTTTTGTGTTTTTTTGGATTATATATATATATATTAATTTTTTTGTTCTTAATAATTGTATGAATAAGTTGTTGTAAGATTTTTTTTTCATATTAGATTAATTTTGTTGGATTTTTTTTTTAATTTTTTGTTCAATTTCAATTAAATTATTTTATTTGTTGCTAGATTATGAGTTCTGAAATATGTTTTCTAGGTTAGGTGAAAATTATTTTTAGTTGATTTATTTATTTGTTGCAAATTTTTTTGAGTTGATTTTTTTTTCCAAGCAACATAGTTCCTGAGTATTATGGAGTGTTATTTATATTAATTTAATTATTTTCTAGTTCTGTTAAATATATTTTTTAAAAAAATATTTTTTTAAATAATCACTGACGGAATTGCATATGATATTTTTGTCAGTTATATAACAAGTTTCTCGAGAGAAATACCGACAGAATGAAGAAGATAATTTATTTTTGGCGTACTTTTCCCATCAGTAAATCCATTGGTAATAAATATTTTTTCTATTATTGACGAACTTACCGAGAAACCAAAAATTACCAGCAAAGCATTCCATCTATGATTTCATCGGTAAATTCATTGCTGATGAAATGCTAAAATAAATACAGATTGAAAATTCTGTCAGTAAATATAAGATTTTTGGTAGTGTAATTTTGTAATTTCTTTAAATACATTTACTTGTCATAAAATATTTTTCTCAAAATAAAAATAAAAATCACATGTCATAATTTTTGTCTTAGCTCACTTTCTTGAATTTGTATTTTAATTTTATCCTGCATTTATGTATTTACTCTGCCATGTATTCTCACACAAAAAGTTTATATGAAAACTTAATTGAATTTGACTTCAAACAGACAAGGTTATAACCCTTGCGATCCAACAATTATTTAAAGCGAATTTGCAAATAATAATATAACTTACACAAACACACACACACACTCTCTCTCTCTCTCTCATAATAATTAAATTCTCATATTTATTTTCTACATAATTGACCGTAGCCATTTTTACAAGGAAATGCTCAAATTAGGCTGTATGGTGTTTAAATCCACAAGTGCCAACCAAATGACCTGACAACTTTCTGTGATACGTTACCAATTTTGGGTTCTCAGGACCTAAAAAGAAAATAACATGCAGTGATTTAAATTCCCCAATTAATTTCAAATCTACATTTGATACTAAACTCATGAAATATATATGTTAGAAAATAATGACTTGTAAAAAATGAATTACTTGTAAGAAAACCTTTCTTATTTTTTATGTAATTTTTTATAAAACAAACTCCTTTCTCTGGAACCATTGCATTTTTAGAGCTCTTAATCTTCTGAAAAATACTCTTTTTTCAGCCTGAGAATCCTATATGTTGGATAGCAGCAACTCC
>Ga0325404_1001930_pt1 | contig 22052 bp, 17 predicted proteins | sample PopdelMetagenome_18_FD_205664 | JGI IMG/M metagenome (GOLD analysis project Ga0325404, IMG submission 205664) | Populus deltoides microbial communities from Bellville, Georgia, United States - Xylem-Control-R1 | ecosystem: Host-associated > Plants > Phyllosphere > Stem > Wood/Secondary xylem...
GTTATGCATTGAGCCTATTATATGTGAGTCTGGAAAGATATTTGACTTGATATTTTTGGGTTCAACAATGCGCTAAGTCTAAGTACATGTGGGGTTAGTAAAATATCAGTTCTAATATGTTTGAGTTTAGCTACGTGCTCAACTTGAGTGTATGTGGGTCTTGCAAGATATCTAGACTCATCATTATTGGGTTTGGAATAATTCCAAAACCAAATAAATATAGAAATGATAGTTTTTATAAGTCTTCTATCATGTCACAAGGCAATTTTTATTTTTACGATTCTAATAATCTATGATAGTTATTTCTTTACACCTCTAAGTATATAAAAATCTTCAAAAAGCCTGTAAAATTTTAATCAACATTAATATTAATGTAAAGATTATTTTTATTAACATTAATATTGTAGAAGAAATATTTATTTTTATTAAAATTTTCAAAAGAAAATGACTTTCCACCCTCTCAACAAAATGATAGTGTAAGGGCTATAAATATTATCTGAACTACAGATAAAAGATTCATATTTTTTTATTCTTTTATCAAACATTTCTAGAGCATTTATCATATAAAAACAAAAAATAAACATTTTGGCTTTTATAATTTAATGTCTATTCTTTTATTTATTATGATTTTTTATTTTAAAATCATTTATTTAATCATTTAAAAATCTCTTAAATTGACAAAAAAAAAAAATTGTTTTTATAGGAACAAGGACTTTTTTTGTCAATTATCTGCTCCACCAATTCTAGAGAAGAGAATACTATGAATATATCATTACTCATTATCTAAACACTAAAAAAAACCTTAGCACCAAGTATATTGTATTCTAAATCATCATCAATTAACTATGAAATTTGAAATTTGAAGGTCTATAAGGGTACTTAAATTTCTGTTCAAAATAGCAGTGTGTACAGCATGATTATTTATTTACTGTTCCATCTTGTCTCTTCTTCAATGTGCTTGGAATGTATTCTTCAAGTTTAGCTTATGCTGATAACTAGGGAGGGAGAGAGCTTTTCTGTTTTCCAGGTAGCTCCTTGTTTTCTCCGTACTACAGTCTCTTCGAAACTTTTCATATATTCCTCCAGAATCCAGAATCTTAGGTATGGGGCTAGACTTGTAGTGGAAAATGCTTGTTCATTACAACAATTGCCGAAGGCTAAATTATTTTTTATCGTAAATCTGAATTGATGTGCGGTCTCTTGGCTGTGACTGGGGAGACATCCTTGAATTTCACTAATCCGTAAAAAAAGAAGAAGCTAAAACTACCCTAGATAACACAGACCAACTCATTGGTAATGGAGGCGACAAAAGAATCGTTGTCTCTATAGACTTCCTCACTCTTTATGGCGGAGAAAGCAGGGGCAAACAAAGATGCAGGGTATTCCATTTAGCAAAAATCCAAACAATATGCTGGTCAAAGGACGGCAGATTTGCGCATTTCTTGATTGATCAAAACTGGATATTGCTCTATGCCACCCACGATCATATCATACGTAATTCTCGTTACCATTACTATGTCACCTAGCAATCATCGTAATTTTGATTCCCCGCAACAAGTTGAGGATTCTGAAAAATGGGGCGTGTTCAGAGCAAGAGTTCAATGTACTCGCCACCTCAGTCACCAGAGAAGTTGAAACAAGAAAATAGGTATGTTAAGGGAGAGAATAGAGGGAGACCTATTGGTCAGAGAGAAGCTGGGAAGTTGTCGAGACAAGAATTGGAAAGGAATGGACGAGAGACGTTGGTTGAGGGAGAAGGGTTAAAGAATGATGTTGGAAATGTCCAAAGAGTGCTGTAGATAGAGGCCAAGGTGATTAGTAGATTAATGGGGGTGGGGGACAGAGAGTTGGAATTTGGAAAAGCTATGTTTACTGTCATTTCATTTGATTAAGCTCTTAAATGATATGCTATAAATCATCTAATCGGGATTATGTTTTTCATTTACAGGTACGCCCGGGAACTTGTAGCAATGTGTACAAAGCTCGAGATAGGGACACTGGAAAGATAGTTGCTCTAAAGAAGGTTAGATTTGACACATCAGAGCCTGAAAGTGTCAAGTTTATGGCAAGAGAAATAATGATGCTGCAGAAGTTAGATCATCCAAATGTAATCAAGCTTGAAGGAGTGGCCATGTAAAGATATAATATGTTATAAAATAATATAAATCATATTTTAAAATTTTACCTAACAATTTAAATTATTGGGTTGAGATGGTTCTTTGACATGGTATCAGAGTCTTGATAACCAAGTGGTCTCGAGTTCGAATCTCACCATTCCTATTTATTTGATAAAAATTAAGCACAAGGTAATGTAGGCATGTGCAAGTTTCAAGCCCAAAGGGCTTTCACTTGAGAGGGTGTGTTAGAAAATAATATAAATTATATTTTAGAACCTCACTTAACAGCTTAAGTTTTTGGGTTGAATTGGTTCTTTGACATGCAATAATCTTTACCTCGTTTTTTATTTCATGCGGTCGGACCTAACTGAACCACGGGTTTGAACTTCCTCCTTCTTTGAGATACAGTTGTCTGTAGCTGTTTGTTGGGGCCATAATGATGAACTGAACATTCATGAATGGTTTGCGGCCCAAAGAGATGTGCAATCTATTAACTCTTGGAAAGTATGAAGAACAGGAATGGAGAAGTTTCAAATGTTACATTAAACTGGGAAAAATGGAAATTCTATAAACTAGTGTTCCATCAATACTGAAGTGTTGTATACGCAAAGATGTGCATGTATATTTAATGCAATTCCCTATGGTCTCTAATTCTATAGTTGGAAACTCTAAACATGGTGATTTGGTGCCTTTAATTTGATACAGGTCAAGTGCTGCATGCAGCAACTGCTTTCAGGTCTCCAGCACTGCCACGAGAGGGGTATTTTACACAGAGACATTAAAGCTACCATCTTGTTAATAGGCAAAAAGGGGTGCTGAGAATCGCCCGATTTCGGGCTCGCAAATTTCTTCATACCTAAACCAAAACAGCCACTTACCAGCAGAGTAGTAACCCTTTGGTATAGAGCTCCAGAGCTATTACCGGGTTCCACAGATTATGGAGTAGGTTTTGATCTTTCGAATGTTGGATGTTTATTGGCTGAGATGTTCATTGGAAGGCCAATCATGCCTGGAAGGACAGAGGTAAAACTTCTTTTACCATCATTGATTCCTCAAGTCTCGTTTTAGGTAACGAATTGAATGAAATTGTTTGTTGTAGTTGCTGTTCTTTGACATTCCATCAGATACAATCAACAATTGGATTCTTCTCCAATGTTTTCAATACCAGATCTTTGTGCAACAGTGTGACGACATGATACCGTAATAGTAAGTAATCAATGGAAAATATGTACTTGTAATTTGAAGTGATACAATCTACCTGTTCCATCACAAGCTGCTCTTTTGCTTTTGGTCTTTTTCATCTACTTCCCATGTTTTTCCATAACCACATCATCTCTTCTTAAATAGAGATTCTGCGACCATCAAGAAGTTCATTGAATCAATTCCTACTCTTATTTAAGACATTCCAAGACCCATCAAGAAATTAGCACAATCGAATTCTAGAGGAGCATATTGTATTCGTTTCCATTTTCCTGGATGCAGTGTGTATTGGATGAGTTTTATTGCTTTCAGGTCGAGCAACTTCATAGGATTTTCAAGCTTTGTGGTTCACCACCAGAGGACTATTGGAAGATAATGAGGCTACCAACAAGCTTCAGACCACCACAACACTACAAACCTAGTTTCCAAGAAACCTTCAAGGATTTTCCCGAGTCTTCATTTGGTCTCTTGACCACGCTTCTCGCTCTGAATCCAGCATATCGTGGCACTGCTGCTTCTGCTCTCCAAAGTCACGTACGTGAGAACTAATGGCGATTCCTCCCTATTTAATTAATATTATCTACCTTTTGGTATATCTGTTCTCTTTTCTCCAGCTGATTATGTAAACTATTTTAGCTCATTCCACTGTGTGTTCTAATCATTTCTTCCCCCTCTGCAGTTCTTCTCTTCAAGTCCATTGCCATGCCAACTTTCAGATCTACCAGTAATTTACAAAGAGGAGGACGAGCCAGCTCAAATCAGTGATAATAAAAAGGTACGTCCCCATAAATGCTCCTCAATTTATTAATTGAATTATTTACACAAGAAATCGATGAAAGTATACTTGCTTGTCCTTCGTTCCATCTCTTGGCGCAGGTCAAAAATGCAATCATCCACGGGGGGCGGGCACACGCCTAGCAACTGGGCTCGGGACCGTGGGCGGTGAAAGAACACAAACACAGTAAAAGTCCTAACTGCCTCGACATTTAAGCACCCAAATAGCGCAGCAGTGTTTATATGATCTAATAATTTCTTGGACATGTTCGTGGTGTTTGTGCTCCTAAAACTTGATCCTCCATTTACATCGACAAGAATTGTCCTTTTCTAATAAAACTAAACAAATGATACGCCGTAAGTTGCATCTATACAGTATGGGAAATATTTTCTAACCTGAAAATAATTAATGAGTTTGAAATACCAATTAATAAGCTTACTACTGCAATGCAACTCGCTGAAAACTCTAACAACATTCAATCAGTAGGCTCCAGGACAGGATGATGATGAGACATAACAATCCACCGTGATGATTAAGGCCAATGACTTGATGAAACTTATGAAGAAGTGCGGACCTGTTCCAGATTTAGCTGACCTTAGCACTAGTGATTGGTTTCTATATGCTAACTCTACCAATATAAGCACGCACAAAAATTGGTTATCCTGCGTGCAAAGCTACAGCAAAGATATGTGGAGTGGCCTCATCCTTCGGATGCATTAAAAGATGTCTCAGAACTTGCTGACAAGAACAAGACTGAAACAAGTCAACTCTCCCCACCTACACTGGTGATGGATTTTATTCACTCCAGTTTGTCAACAGACCGACTGACCATGACACGTGAAAAATGCCACTCGAGGGAGTGTATTCCAACTAGAACTTCCACAACTTGGTCATGCTATTATGTGTAGGTAACAAATCAATTGTCCTCCTAAAGAATGAATGGCTGAAGAAGTTAAGAATGGTGTCCACAGACCTCTAATCTTGATCACCAAGAATTACAGTAAGGAGTTATTTAAGATGAATGGTGTCTGAGAAAGTCCACTATCAGTTTTGATGTTTCCACTTTGAGCCATGAGTATTCTGCAGACTTGCTTGGAACAAATTTGACCACCTCTTCTTTTCACCACCAAGGAAACCCTCGGTGGTCAGATTCTCAAGCAGAAATTCCTTTCGCCACTTACCATTTTCATACGAGAAAAATGCGTGGTTATTTGGCTCTGCCTTATGATTTACATTTGACAACGGAAAGGGTTGTTCATTCTTGTTACTTTCAGAAAATTATAAAGAAAATCAATAAAAATAAATCCTCCAGAAATATTGAAATAAGCATCTTCTTTGTTTAAAAACTTCAACGTCATTGCCTAGAGCAGAGTGCGTGATGGTAATAATTAAGCTTTACTCCCGTAAACAACCATAGTGATTTCATCTGCACAACAGCATCAATTGCTAAGTTGCTTTTTATTCACTGATACCGTGAATTTTAGATCATCCTTGATCTAAATTTCATCCAGTCAAGAGTTGGCTTATCGACTCGATGAACCAATCGTTGATGCAACGATTTATTCGTCTTCCCACGGCTAAAGAGATATGGGAAGCAGTATCAAAAACCTTTAATAATGGACCAGACGAAACTTGTATTTTTGAATTGAAGCAGAGGTCGTTTCCCACTAAGCAGAATGAACATCCTCTTTCAACATACTGTAATAAACTTGTTGCTATTTTTCAGGAGATTGATCACAGTACCATGTCACAGGCAGGAACAGTTGAAGGAGTGGTTCAGTTACACTCTGTCGTGGCAAGACTTCGAGTTCATATTTTTCTAAATGGACTTGACCCTGTTTTTGAACAGGTTCGCGGAGAAATTTTGCGAGAAGATCCAAAGCTTGATCTCAAAAGTGCATATGCGTATGTTAGGAGAGAGTGTTAGCAGAAGAGAACAATGGGAGGGTCTCATCCAATCTCTGAGACCTCAGCGATGATAGTCAATCGAATTCGTCAAGGAACAACATCAGGTCCTTCGAAAAATCAGAATAATCAAGCCACTGGAAAATCTGGAGGCCTAGTGTGCACTCATTATGGCGAATCGAGCCGTTCAAAACAACGATGCTATGAGATTATTGGCTATCCTGATTGGTGGGGTTTTACAAAGAAGCTTCGGAAGAATCTTGGTGGAAAAGCTATGGTAACTTCTATGGCAGAGGAACAAGTACAGCCTACAGCAAATATTGTTCACCCAGGTACACCTGGTAACGCTTCTGTACTCTCTGTGAATTCTAAGAATAGTACTTGGATAATTGATACAGTGCATCCAATCATATGACTATGGATTATGGTCAGTTAAAATTTTTTAAACCTTTTCCTCAGTCAGTTATTTTCAGAGCCAATGGCAGTACCTCCCCTATTACTGGGGAGGGATCTGTCACTTTGTCTGATTCCCTCACGTTCGACATCGTTCTTGTTCTTCCATATCTTGACTATAATCTCCTTTCGATTAGCCAAAGTACCTCCTCCCTCACATGCACTGTTACCTTTTGGCCTTCCTTGTGTTTTTCAGGACATTCTAACCCGAAAGATTCTTGGTTACGGTGTTAGGAGAGGGAAACTTCATTTTTTGGAGATGACAGAAAAACGGGGTCAAAACTCAGTCAAGCGAATCAAACAAGCAGTGAGAAGATAAAGCTCGAGCAATTGTATGGCTATGGAACCGAAGGCTAGGGCATATCTCGTCTGGCTATCTTAACAAGTTGCAGCCACATTTGTTTTCAGGTTCAAGGAATTTCGATTTTCTTTGTTAAATTTGTTAATAGGATAAGAGCCATCATATTTCTTATTTCTCAAGTTCGAATAAAAGTTCAGAGCCTTTCGCAGTGATTCACTCGAATGTTTGGGGTCTTGCAAAAAAAATCCTTCACTCTCTAATTCCTTATATTTTGTTATGTTTATCGATGACTCAATACCAAAGGAAGATTCGTAGACTTCAGTCTGACAATGGTAAATAATTTGAGAACCAGTTTTTAGGTGCTTTTCGAAGACACCATGGAATTCAACATCAAACCTCTTGTATCTATACTCCACAACAAAATAGATTAGCATAGCGAAACAATAAACAGATTCTGGAAATAGTTTGGGCTTCTCTCTTTGGCTTGAGTATGTCGCAGGTGTCCTAGGGTGTGGCTCTGAAATCAGCTGCTTATCTAATCAATCGAACATCATCCAGTGTGATAGATTTCCAAACTCCCCTACAAAAGATGCAATCTTTGCTTTCCCTTCCTTATCTTGAACCACGAGTGTTTGGACATACAGTTTATATTCATGTGCCTAAGGTCTTGCAAAATAAACTGGATCCATGTGCGAAACAGTGTGTCTTTGTAGGATACTCAGAGTTTTAGAAGGGATATTGGTGTTATGATCCTCAAAACCGAAAGTTACATGTGACCTTAGATGTTTCATTTTATGAATCAAAGCCATACTATTTAAGGGGAGCTTATGGGTTTCTCTTCAAGGGGAGAGTCACAGTGAAGAGAATGAAGATAATGGAAAAGGTTGGAAAGAATTTTTCGAATTGGAGGAACATGGGGGATGTTTTGAAGGCTACTTAGAGGATACAGATCCGCAATTATGCAATGATCAGACCGTTTCTATCAATGATGATCAAGTTATCTCCGGTAATGACCCCTCTTCATCTTTAGAGTTGCCCACGCCTACACCATGAGCACAAGGATCAACACAGAATGTTCTTCCTCGGGTAAACCCGCATTCTATTCTTGATGAATCTAATGACTTTCCTATCATTGCAGATGATGCAGTCAAAACATATCAACAGAGGTCAAATAGAGGAGTCCCTAAGAAACAATATGAGCCTGATCCCAAAGCTAAGCATACATGTTCTGATAATCAATTATCATATATATATATATATATATATATATATATATATATATATACACACACTCCTAGTAATGTGCAAATTGCAGTGGAAGATCCAAAGTGGACTAGGGCAATGAATGAGGAAATGAAGGCTCGAGAAATTTGCTCATTACCCAAGACAATTGGGTGTAAATGAGTGTTTATAGTAAATTTAAAGTCGATGGTAGTATCGATAGGAATAAATCAAGGTTAGTTGCAAAGAGGAATGGATTATCGAGAGACCTTTGTTCTGGTTGCCAAAATTAATACCATCCGTATTCTTATGTCCATAGCATGAAATCAAAATTAGCCTTTACAATAATTAGATGTTAAGAATGTTTTTCTCAACAGAGATTTAGAGGAAGAAGTCTACATGGACTTACCACCTGGAGCTAAATGCAAGTCTTCAAGCGAAATTGAAGTGTGTAAATTGAAGAAGGCGTTGTATGGTCTAAAGCAGTCACCTCAGGCTTGGTTCAGAAGGTTCTCCTCCACAATGAAGGAATTTGACTATAAGCAAAGTAATTAAGATCACACTTTGTTTATAAAACACAAAGTAGGGAAGGTAAAAACATTGATTGTATATGTGGATGGTATGGTCTTGTCAAGACATGATCCAGATAAGAGATAAGAGAAGAGAATTACAAAAATATTTGGCATCAAGATTCGAAATGAAAGATCTCAATCGACTTAAATACTTCTTAGGAATCGAGGTCTATAGATCTAAGGTTGGAATTTCCTTATCACAACAAAAATAAGTGACATACTTGTTAACTAAGACTGGAATGTTAGCTTGCAAACCTGTAGAGACACCTATAAAGATGAACCATAAACTTAGAGGGTATAAAGATTAGGTTCCAGCAGACAAGGGGCGTTATCAATGATTAGTTGGGAAACTAATCTATCTATCACACACAAGGCCGAACATAGCCTATGCAGTAAATATGGCAAGCCAGTTCATGCATGCATAAGCACATATGAATGCAGAGTATCAGATCTTGAGGTATTTGAAGAGTGCATCAGGAAAAGGATTGCTATTCTCTAAGAATAGGGGGTTCGTGGAATCAAAGGACATACAGATCCTGACTGGACAGAAAATCAGACTGATAAGAGGTCCATATCAAACTACTTTACTTTCGTAGAAGGTAACCTTGTAACTTGGAGAAATAAGTAGCAGAAGGTGATTGCATGATCAAGTGCGGAAGCTGAATACGGGGGCATGACTCATGGTATTTGCAAGTTGTTATGGGTTAAAAATATATTACAAGATCTAGAAATTGATTATGAGAAGCCTATGAGTTTACACTGTGATAATAAGGCTGCCATTAAAATTACATGTAATTTGGTTCAACATGATCATACAAAACATGTTAAAGTTAATTATCATTTTATTAAAAAAAAATCTTAAGCAAAAAATCATATAATTTCCATTTGTTTTCTATGAAGATAAGTTAGTGGTATACTCATGAAAACAGTCTTGAGAAGAGCATTCCATTAAGCAATTAGTAAGTTGGGCATGATTGATATCTATGCTCCAACTTGAAGGGGGTGTCAGCATGAATAGTATTTCCTATTCTGTCAGCATGAGTTGTATTTCATATTCTAAAATAGCTATTAGTTAGGCTAAATATTAGGCTAATTGATTGTGATTATAATCTCATAGTTCTAGGATGATCTTCTAATGATGGCAACAAGTATCCTGCCTTCTGCATTTGTGTGTGTGTGTGTGTGTGTGTGATCTTCAACAAGTGAAATGATCAGCAAGTTCAGCTTCATCTGTGTACAGCCTATAACGTACCCTGACAAAATATGCGGTTAATTTTGCCAGTACTGGCAGACAAGTTTGAAATATATTAAACTCCATAATGCCTTCCAAACATCTGTATCGCCATACAGGAAGTTATTAGACTTGTATGCACTTCAAGTTTTTTTTGTGACCTCTTCAACTGATGGAAATCTTTGACCATTATCATTTTCCTTCTGCTTGGACTGCTCCTTTCCATTAATACAATGTCACCATCCAAGTCAGAATGCAATACAATACCGTAACGTTATCAAATAATAAACACGAAGAAATAGCAAAAAACCCTGAACTAGATAGTTCAAGCTTCCTTACAATCACAAATTTATATTTTAACACGGCAACACCGAACATGACAGCATATTTATCAAGTAAACGAGAACGCTAGAGAGATGGAAACTGCTACACAATAAAACAACATTCTTTTTGGATGAAGCCGACATTAAAAAGGTTATCCGAGATAGAAGCAACTGTATTTAATGTATATGAATATGGTGATTAGCTCAAATGATTCCTCTACGGACTGTCTCATTTCTGGCAGCAGGGCGTCACTCTTGCTCTGGAACAGATTACTGTTGCCTGAAGCCAACGTTGATTTAGTTTGGCAAGGCATTCTAGCTGCCAAAGTGTTCGGCACACACAACAGACAACTTAGTTTTCATCTATGATGCTGTTAAACAATCCTGCAACTTCTTTGTTATCTAGTAACACAACACATAAACCTGAAAATATCACGCCTAGAAAGTCACATGGTTTCAACAGCAAGGATCTCAGCAAACCCATAGACCCCATAAAAGGGCGTCTAAGACAATGTTTTCATGTTGTGTATTCACATTTAACAATAAAAAAGGCTTTAACTCGGCGAGGACATTAAGGTACAGAAAATAGTCTTAACTACTTGAGCGGTCTCATCCAAAGTATATGCTGAGTTGAGAAACAGAGATGACTATCTGGAGATTAGTTTTTTAAGGCTGGGTTCCATAAGTCATCCTGACTCTAGTCAGGAGCGCTTGGGTTACTGATTACAAGGATAAGGGATTGCAGATTCTTGTGTTTACCAGCAGCTTCGAAGTGGGGTTCAAGATGTGGCTCTCTCTCTCTCTTTAGTTTACCAGTCAGTAAAGATACGTAGAGGGCTCAGCCAAATCTGTTCAAGTTATAAGGTTCAGTTAAAGGCCACGGGCAACCAATTCAAGGTTCTTGCTTAGAAAATTATGCCTTGGCTAGGATGATGGGCTGAATTTCATTTTATCTGGCTGTAATTCTTTAAGGAAAAAAACTAAAGAGTTGAAATGTCAAGGTTTTAGATGTCAGTTGCAGCCAAAAGAGCAGTGTTCTGCCTTAAGTGGAACAATTATATGGATTGGAAGGTAAATGATGATGACTGCAATTCCCTCTAGAAGATAAAAGGGAATTGATTTATGCAATTCCACAGTACAGAGCTTTCAACTGGATTTTATTTATGCAATACACAAGGCCCTTATCAGCAAGCTTGGTAAGCACAAGTCCTATACTAAAAAAGTAAAAAGTTCATAAGCCTATATATTAGCATAACCAATATACGGAAATATTAGAGGAAAATTTGGAAAAGAAAAGGAGAAACTTACCTCCAACTTAGCCATGCTCAATTAATCTAGAGTAAAATTCATCAACAATATAATTTAGTGTAAATTTCCCTTTTTCTCAGTTTTGCATTTCTTTCTCCATTTTTTTCAACTCTGCCGCTTGAGCCTTTAGAGTTGCTTCCTACAACTTCTCTTGCTGCACAACAGAATTTAATTAGACAACTTTCGAGTATAAACTGATATACTATACAAGTACAGTAACATCACTAAAATACCTACTTCTTTCTTAGCTTTTTTTCTTCCATTAAGTGAATGCTTTCTTCCTTTTTTGCCACTGCTTCATCTGTGTTGTTTTCCTCGTCAGGGTTAACTTTAGTTTTCCTTTTCTATTTCATGGTGTTAGCTATCTGCTCCCTGCTAAAACTTTCTTTTTTGGGCCAATCATGTATCTAACTCGATGTTAATTGTTAAGAAAATGTAAATCGGTAAATTCAGACACATATTCAACTTACTTTAAGCACAACGCATATCGAAATAGAAAATAGAGCCCTAATTACTTGCAAATAAAAAACAAAATAATTCAATTCATAAATTAGGAAGAACCCTAACTAACCAGAGAGGAGGTTATGATCGAAATTGAGGGGGGGTGCATTTTACGATGGAGACATCGGGCATGAGAGTCTCAGGAACGAAAAAGGGAGATTTGAGTGGGGTCGGGTTGGGGTTTTTTGAGGGAGAGATGGGAGTGGTGTTTTTTGTTTCTCTTCTTCTTCTTCTTCTTCATCGGAGAGGATTATTAGATTCCACGTTCAAAACCATATAGAGAGAGTGTGTGTGTGTGTTTTTGGTTTGGTTTGTCTTTGAATAAGCGTGGGATACAGGAAAACAGAGAAAAGGGGGCAAAAGGCCCCTCTTTTTTCTTTTTTATATCACAATGCACATAGCAAGTTTTTTAGTTGGAAAACAAAATTATTTTGAAATTTCATATTAAGATTTAATTTAGTTTTTTTCAAAAGTTAAGTTAGTTTCATTAATAAAATATATATTAAAATATGAATATAACATATTGGATTTGGTTATCTCTTGTATAAGCATGGGTTTGAATGCCTCCATAACTAGATTTGATATAAAGTTACTTTAATACAATCTTTAAAATAAAATATAAAAATTATATTTTATGAGGATAGATCATTTTATAAAGCACCATGAATCTTAGCTTTTATCCCTAAATAAAAAAAAATGAAAGTGGTGAGTTCATTATTTGTATAGTGTGATAACAGAACAATATTGAGATGGAAATTATCAAATTGTCATCTCAGCCATAAAAATTTCATCCATGTTGGTTGGTATTATAAAAATTTGAAAGATCGTAAAAACTTTAAATTGAATTTGGATTTTTCACAATTATTTCTATGATGAGGTGTTTAGATTTTTTTTGTTCTAGATTTCTCTACAAAACAAGTCCCCTATCATGATAGCAGACCTCTAACACTTCAGTTAGTAAATCATAGCAGGTAAATAAAGTATAGTAAAAAAAAATACAAGAACAAAAAGTGTGGGAGGGTGTAGCGTGTGTTGTGTGATATGTTCTCTCATAATCTCTTATATAAGTGGCCTGGTGTATTTACATGAGGTAGGGCAGCTTATCTATATTCTCGTTGGAGAAAGTTATTGTATTGCCATTGTATACCATTTTTCTTAACCAATTAGAATCAAAAGACCATATACACAACTAATAAAATGATTTGATCGTATGGGTTTTTTTAGGCGAATAGAAAAGTATTCTTCTAACCAAGACGAAGACCAACCAAGTGATTTGTACAGGAGTTAACCTATGAAACATTTTATATGATATAATTACTTCTTAAATGAGCAATTAGACGTCACTGCATTGACTTTCATGAGGTAAATAGAGGATCCTTTAGTGCTTAAGTTAGTAAATTATAAGAGGTAAATATGATATAGTAAAGAGAACAAAAACAAAGAGTGTTGGAGGGTGAATGTCACGATGGTAATGTGTTGTGTAATATGTTCTCTCTCGATCCTTTGTTTTAAATGTCCTGGTGTATTTATACCCCTTGGCCATTGAGATCACATTTTTTACAGGAAGAATAGTAGACTAGCTTACCTATATTCTCATTGAAAAAAATTATTGTGTTGCCATTATATATCATTTTTCCTAACCAATTAGAATCTAAAGACCATGTACACCACTAATAAAATGATTTGATCATGATGGTTATGTTAGGAGAATAGAATAATATTCTTCTAACCAAGATACAAATCAATCAAGTGATTTGATATATGATTTAACCTATGAAAAATCTTATAGGCTACAATTCTTTTTAAAATGGGTAATTGGATGGCGTTACATTGACCTCTAAGAGGTTATAACATTATATTATTGGGTGTGTCAATAATAGGGTTTATAAAAATTTATATGGGACTAAAAATCGATTCTCAAATAGTTAAAGGGTTGGTTCAAGACCTAAATAACATAACAATTTGTTATTGAGCAAGGTATAAACAGTTTAGCGGATAAGGTTGTCTACTTGGCTTGGGCTAAGGCTCATATCTTAAAGATCCACTTAAGCCAAGTCTCATTAATAGATAACAAGTTGTCCATTACTTTCTTGTGTGTTAGTCCATCAATTGCCTAGAGTCTTTGAAATTATATACAATTTAAAAGGCTCATGAACTTTTTTTTGTCAAGCTATAGGGCATAATATTAAGAATGCTTTGTGACAATGAAAGTGTTGTTATAATAAGAAATGTGACAATGATAATAGAGGATAAATAGAGAAATTGCCATGAAGAATGTTTGAGAGCTCATTGTTTGGAAAAGTGGAGACTTCATCGAAGATATGGAGATTTTATATGGATATTTTGTAAGAGACATTGAGATTTTATATAAAGATTTCATTTAAAGATATGGAGATTAATAATACCTTGGAGAAAAACATATAGAGGAAAAATAATTCTTCATTAAAAATTTCACAAGACTTTTCTCAATACAATCTTTGAAGATTATTTAATCTCGGACAATGAATAATGGATGTGGTGACCTTTTTTTAGGGTTGCATTTTCTTAACAAATTATTAGAGGTAACTCTTAGCAATAAGTTTCTCTCTTTCTTTTTTTATGGCATACTTATCCTTGGTGTCATGCCTATTTTCACGGTGGGAAAGAAAATTTTTTATTAGGTTTCCATGTGTTTGTGTCGCTCATTATAGGTGGGTATTGCATAAATTATTTTTTCTTAATGGTAGTTAATACCTTGATGTGAGTGGTGGTTAGAGGTCTAATCATGAACTTAGAAATGTTAGTCAAACATAAATGGATCCTTATATGTTCCTTTTAGATACCTTAAGGTTGATCGATAGCTCTTGAGAGGTTTAGCTCTTTTTTTTATATTAGAAACAAAGGTGTTCTTATCTTATCATGCTCACTTTTTTTGTATTCGAATATGGTTTTTCATTACACGTTTCACTTTGAGAAGACTTTAGTCAGGAAGAGTATACGATTGTTTCTATAAAGAATAGTTGTAAACTCTACTAATCAAGGCTTTCATGGCAATAGATTCGAGTAGACTTTTCACATTAAACATTTTCTTGTTAAACCTTTATAGATATGCTCCAATGGTCTTGTCTTTTTTTTTCGTGTGATGACGAAGAGCCTAGTTATGCCTTTTTTACTTGGTATACTTATGCTTAAGCGAGAAGTGAGTTTTGCATAGAAATTGCCAAAATCAAGGATAGAGTCAAGCCGCAGATTATGACGCCATACTCGAGCAAATCCCTGGAATGTTGTTGGGAAAACTTTACACATAACATTGTTATTTTATGTTACAAACTTTATTTTGATATGTGAATGTTGTTCTGTAAGGTTATCATATTTCTCTAAGTTGATCTTGATGGACTTGCAATCATTGAAGAGATAGGAGTGCAGCATTCGATAATAAAGTAGAAAATATTTCATTTAGTTGGGGTGATATTCCTTTCCAGAAACTTGTATCATTATTGATTTCATCTTGCATCATGGTTTTTTTTTTTTGTAAAAAGCATATGAGTGAAACTTGAAGAGGGATCTAAAGCGAAAATCACTCTTGTGGTTGAGATTTATTGAGGTTCTACTATTTAATCTTTGGAGTTCATGAATGGAGCATTCAATTTGAGAGCATTCTTCATGGAGGGGGTGGCTCTTTTATAGGGTTAGAGTATGAGTATTCTCGTTTCTACTTGTTTGTATGTCGTCCTGCCCTATTCCTTCAAAAACTAGGGTTGTTTATGTGCACTCAATAGTTCATACAATAAAGTTAGATGTTGTATCGCCTGTAAAGAGGGTGGAAGAGTGCGAGGTTGTTGTTGTATAGCTACAACAACATCAATAAGCACTCATCAGTTATGGAAAGAACTTTTGGATGATGTGTAAAATAAAAATGAACTAGCTTTTATTCAAGGTCCCTATAATCAAAATCATTAATAAAGTCATTAAAACTTCAAATTGGTTTTAGGTTTTCCATGGTTGCCTTTAGGATAAGGTGTTTGGGTTTTGTTATCCTTTATTGTTCTGCAAAACAAGTCTTCTATCAGGATAGAAGATCCCCTAATGCTTAAGTTAACAATTGTAAAAGAGAAATGTGGTATAGTAAAGAAAACAAGAATGAAGGGTGTAGGCCGTGTATATTATGATGGTTGTGGGTTGTATGATATGTTTTCTGATGATCCTATGTGAGTATGTCTTGGGATATTTATACCCATTAGCCGCTGAAAATCATGTGTTTTACTTGATGAAGAGTATGGTAGCTTACATGCATCCTCAAAAGAGAAAGCCATTATATTGTCGTTGTATATTGTTTTCCCTAATCAATAAGAACAAGAATACTATGTACACAACTGATAAAATGATTTGATCATGTGGGTTATGGTAAGTGAATAGAAGAATATTCTTCTTACCAAGACGCAAACCAATTACATGATTTGTACAGGAGTTAAACTGTGAAAAAACTTATAGGTTGTGATTGCTTTTGAAACGGGCAATTGAGTGACACAACACTAACCTCTCAAAGGTCAACACCGTATTATTGTGTCTTTCAATGTTGGGCTTCCTAAGAATTTACATAGGATTGGGATTCGGTCCTAGAATAGTTGGGGGATGGATCGAGACCCAAATAACATAGAGGTTTGTTGTTGGGACAAGGCCCAAACAACTTAGCGGACGAGGTTGTCCGCTTGGCTTAAGTCAAGGCCCATGATTTAAGGACAGGGCTGCCCGTTTAAGCCAAGTTCCATTAACATAAAACAAGCTATCCATTCTTCTTATATATTTATTTATTAGCCCTGCTAATTTTTAAATAGTAAGTTCTTGTTTTAACCCGAGTAGTCAAACATTCTTTGAATTTTATACTCTATAACATGTGAAACAATCCTTATGTTAATGTCGATGAATTTTGATTTGGAGTACGAAAGGTATTTTCATACCTGTTTGAGAATGTGGTGGAGGTTATGTTTTAAAGTGCTTTTCGTTTAGAAATGCATTAGAATAATATATTTTTTTATTTTATAAAAAAAATTATTTCTAATATTAGCACATCAAGACAATCTAAAAACATTAAAAAATAATTTTAAACAAAAACAAATTTAAATTTTAAACAAACAATATTGTAGCTGTAATGCCAAGTACACTCTTCAATTAACTCTGCCTTAACAACGGAGACTAATCACCAACTTTGACACGAGGAGATTTCAACGTAAGTGAGAAAGAAAACAAAAGAAAGTCCCTGGCCATGGTTTGCTAGGCCATCCTAACTTCGTCCACATCAATGGAGTGTAAATGAGCAACACAGGCATGTGATCTTGCACCCTTCTTGTACCTCTCAAATTGTCCCAGCAGCGCCAGAAAATAATAACTAGTAAAATGCCAGAAATCTTGACATGGACCTAAAACTACAACCCAGCAGGAGCCAACATTATTGTGACTGCTTCTCGCACCCTTTCCTTATGTCCAAAAACCACGAAGGGCCCAAATGAGTCCAAAAAGCAAAGCAATCGACACCTGATATCCCCATCTCGTGTTAATCACCATTGCTCTTTCCCAGCTCATCGTGAATGGCACGTGATGGACCATGGGCTCCAACACCCCGACTTGTGCCAGACCATGACATATTAGTACCAGTCGCCCTCTCATAGGCTCACTTTCAAGGCTGATTAGGGGTGATTAGCGTCTAATCATGCCGGCCAGTCTGCTTAGGGTCGTCTTCCCTACGACTCGACGACGCGGGAGTTCAATCGGGAGAATGGGGCATGGCCCTCAACAGCTACGGGAGAGTGGTCACAAGCTTCCCACCTAGTCTCCATATCTTGAGGTTGGTCATGGTTTTGGGTTACATGCAGCCCCCATTGTCAATTATATTGTCTCGATGACAGACCAGCTTTTTGATTGAAGCATGATTTGTGAACAGAAATTGTTGTCATTAATGGTCACTAAGTCAACAAATTCAAGGAAAATTTAGATACAAACAACCATATTATAAGTGTAAGAACATTATTTACTTTCAATTCATGTTTTATTCCAAGTTCAATTCCATTAAACTTCGATACCGTTTCTCAATAATTTTGATTTTAACAAAGTTATTCTAATGTTCACGATGACGATGATTTAATTACCTTTTCTAAATTCACATGATTTAATGTGAATTAATCACCCAAAGTTGTAAAAATCAAAAGAGAAGATCCAGATGTAATATTTGAAATCACTGATCTTATGGGTAGATGTAAGTTATTTTCTTGATAAAGTAATCAGATCATGGGATGGTGGTGTTTGTCGTTGCGTTGCGTGGTTTAAGTGTAATTTTTAAAAAAATTATATTTTTAGTTTTAAATTATTTTTAAAATTTTAGATTAATTTAATATATTAAAATTAAAAATAAATTAATAAATAAAAATATTTTTAAAAACACCAACTCCTCTTAACTCAAACTCCATCCCTCTCAGCTCTTGCAAGTGGCAAGTGGCAAGTGGCAAGTGGCAGTATAATGACGGAGCTAATGTTGTAAAGGCACTCTTGCTTGCTTTCTTTGTTGATGAAGTGACAAGCGTATCCTATAGAGTGATGAAAAAGCCCAACGTCTGCAGTTCTCATCTTTTTAGTGGGCCAAAATCACTTGTGTGGATTGGATGGTTCTAATTGTTAGGTCTCTGAGGAGAATTGAAGGGCCCCCAACTGACAGTGAAATACAAATTTTAGATCATTAGAACTCAGTATTCAAGGGCCCTCAAATCCCCTGCTGCTCCTAGCAGTGGCGAAGCTCCGTGACATTTGGTGGAGATTTACCATAACGAGGTTGTTACCTTGCGGGCCCCCGCACCCGTATGGTCGCCAAGTGTAAGTCTGCCACCGGGGCCATTCCCAAATTTAACTCCGACTCGCTCGAGGAGTTTTCACTCTCTACCATCCATCCACTGTTCCCACTCTTTTGACATGGTACTCGCTGAATATTGTTGGGAAATGATTTTTATTTTATTTTATTAAAAACATGATTATTTAGATGGCAGCCATAAAAAAAGATTAAAAAAATTATATTGAGATATAAAAAAACATATAAAACAAATAAATTCATGTTATCAGATATCGAATATACAGAAATCAGATATCAAATATACAAACGGATGATTATAGGATTTTATCAAGTAAAAAAAACGATGAAGGATCAAGGTAAAGCAAGAACCAAGATCTACAGTATCTTTTTAGAAGACAATATTATTTTGGATCAGTCATACGTTTTGAAGTTGTGCATAAAGATAAAAGCTTCCGGGCATTTTTATAAAAAAAAATTAGTAATTAACAGACCATTAATATAACATGACATCTAAACACTTAGAAAAACATCCACTAATTCTCCACTTACATAGAATTCTCATCCAAATATTCCAAGCAAAATCACAGTGAATGAAAAGGTGGTCAGTGTTCTCAATAACTAAACGACGAAGAAGCAAGAAATTCTTAGTGCTGAGTTTATTTTGAATAGCTAGTCAAATAAAGCTTTGGATTTTTTAAGGGCGATTCTTCAACCAAATTAATATTTGTTTGAAAATTAAGATGATCCTCTCCATTTATAGCTTGTCCGATCAAAGCACATCAGATCTTTACTGAAAAGCTGCCATCTCAGTGTTGCTGTCAAAATTTTCTGGGAAAGAAATTACAAGTGATTATCTAGAGTTATAGTTACTTTTCTAAAATGTATTTAGTGGTAGAATATATTAAAATAATATTTTTTTTATTTTTTAAAAATTATTTTTAAGATTAATACATCAAAATGATTTAAAATTAATAAAGCTGAATTATTCTACACGGTGCAAAAAGTACTAGTACAAAATGAAGACCATGGAATAAATTAACACAATTTAAATCACAGGCAAAAATGCCAAGCTGAATTCTACAATACTGTGTATGTGACAAGAATCTGTCGGCAAGAACGAAATTCGCACCTTTTTTCATGGTAAATAGCTTATACATCAACTAGAACTGAGTTCTAAGTTTTGATACGACTCAATATTGTAATTTAGCCGTATTATTTTCTTATAATTCACCTGTGTTAACGTCAATGTCTTAAGTGCTCCTAATCTGCAAGATTAGTCATGTTTAGTGTATGCTCATAGTGAGGGCAAGGAGGGTCCATTAAGCAGATTGTCCACGTGATTTTTTTGTACAAACATTGCTTATCAGCTCATCCGAAAAACATCGGAGCCTCCATCAATGTCGGTTTTTCTCCCTCCATTAATCAATGCTTTGTTTCCTGCATGATTAATTAGTTCAAGAAGAAATCTCCAGTGAGTTAATCATGTGAACAAAAGTAAATAAAGGTAGTAAGCACAAGATATAAATGTTCTCTAGGCATTTTTTAACTTCTGTCATGTTAGCTAACTTGTATGCACAGAGATTTCATTTGCCGCCTGAGGGGAACTGTCCTTGTGATTGGTGATGCAACGTCAGAGAGTATTTGCTTTTAGGTATAGCAGAGCGAGGGCCCAGAAATCTGACATGCTTGAAGCTGTTCCCTTATCCCTTGAGCGTAATAAATTCAATCCACCACTGCGCTATGATTTGCTGCCTCTCTATTATAAGCTTGACAACAAATGAATAATACAAGAAGAGAAATAAGAAAAGTGCGATTATTGGAGGGTTTGGATGATTTGCACTATTAATAATCAACAAAAAGTGAGCACAAAGTTCCTGTGCTCCTCTTATTACAATGAATTTGATAGCATGAAGCTAGGATAATAATTAGACAATTAAATTCTATGGGGTTGGCTATCTAATCATGCTTTTCAGCTACATCAAGGAATCACTGGCAGCCTTGGGCACCAGTTTGCGAAATTTCTTAGTATCTTGAATGAATAAATAAATAAAAGAAAGTCTAGGGCAGTAGCAGAGTCTCGGGGCCCTCGCTAGGCCTCCATAGCTAGAACAAGTATCGTTGTTTAGAATCACCCCTTTTCTCCAGCAAACCAATATGCTTTTATTTATTTATTTATCCATCCATCTTAATTACGAACAAAAAGTATTTGAAGCCAGGTCTCTTGTATCAAGACTATATATGGTCGAAAAAGTAGCCTTATCAGATCGATTTTACCAGCAATTGGATGAAAAATTCGACCTCTTGTGAGAAAGGGACACGAGCATCTAGATATTGATTTACATGAAGTCACTAGCTTAGTGGCGGAAAATCAAACAAAGTTTTAAATTAAAAATAATAATTTAAAGCGAGTTAGTACAAAGTAAAACAAACACGAAGTGAAAAGATGAAATGCACCTACCTAATACCGATTATACTTAAAAGTGAGCCCCTCAGGCCTGAACTGATGCATTTCTAGCCTTCAACAGAAGGCTCTTGTCTATGCTAGCATGAAACAGCAGTGAGACATCGATTTTGACACTTACAAGACCGCATTTGCTCACGTAGAATTACTACAAAAATTTAGGTCACCGTCGGTTGCAACATTGTCCAAACATGTTGGCATCAAAGTACTAGTCTACCTCTATATAAGAGATCATCAGTTTGAAGAGGCTACACAGATTGACACCTAAACCAGAAAGAAGTCCTAAGATGGCAAAGATTTCACGCAATCATCTTGTTCTCGTAGCTTTTTTCCTGCTTTGCTTTGTTTCCACCTGTGCTAGAGGTATATTTCTATGTCTGATGTTCTTTAAGAGTTGTGAAGTTCTGATATTGTAAAGTATTCCTTAATTGGTTTCCTTCTCTCTTGTATTTCCAGCAGCAAGGACTTTGCGAGAGGCTAACAATCATGAAGTAGAGAAGAAGGACCATAATAATCTGTTTCCATCAAAAGAAAATGGGTTGCATGATGTGGATGAACTAGCTGGGATGGACTACACCCCAGCAAGTAAGAAGCCTCCAATCCATAACTAAAATGGAAATTTTTGGTTGAGTTACTATAAGAGTTTAGCCTATTCTTGTACCTATACCTCTATATATTATTTTGAGCTTAATAATTAATATAGCTCTTGTAGCTAGTGCCTAGCAGATACATTTTAATATATAGGTGGGGCAATTACTGCACTATATTAATTACTCTGTGGTTATTTAGAGTGTAACTTGCAATACATGCTACACTTGGGGGGGGGGGGGGGGGGTGTGGTTCCGGGTATGGAAATTGATCTTTTGTTAA
>Ga0325404_1001932_pt1 | contig 22035 bp, 15 predicted proteins | sample PopdelMetagenome_18_FD_205664 | JGI IMG/M metagenome (GOLD analysis project Ga0325404, IMG submission 205664) | Populus deltoides microbial communities from Bellville, Georgia, United States - Xylem-Control-R1 | ecosystem: Host-associated > Plants > Phyllosphere > Stem > Wood/Secondary xylem...
TTGGTAAAAATTATGGTTGAAGTTTATGTGTGCCAAAAAACATGTAAATGTTACCAGTTGTGTTTGGAAGTGTGGTGGTTGCTTTTGAAAGTGTTTTTTACTTGTAAATACATTAAAATTATTTTTTTATTTTTAAAAAATTATTTTTTATATTAGTGCATCAAAATGATCCGAAAACAAAAAAAAATTAATTTGAAGTAAAGAAAAAAATAAAAAAAAATTAAATTTTTTCAAAAACGCTTTTGAAACGCAAAAGCAAACAGGGTTTTACGAAACTCAGTTAAAAAAGCATGTAAAAGCTGCTTCACAAAAAATGTGTTTCAAACTTAATTTTTTAGCGGGTTCTGTAGTACAAAACGTAATTTGGTTTGTTACCAAATAACTTGATGTGTTTATTGCATCGCAAATACAAAAGCAGTTGTAAAATCTAACTGAAAGAGGCAACTGGTGGTCAAATCTAAAGAGGAGTTTTGGCTGTAATTTGGTGGCGTACGGATGTTCCGAGCGCTTTTGGGGCCCGGTCCCAAGTACTTGGGTTGTTAATTTTGTAAATTTGTTTGCTTTATGCGTAAAAGGATATATATAGCTGTGTTGTAATTTTATTCGACTTGGTTCCTCGCTTAACCTCCTCTAACACAACTGGTAACATAATGAATTATTTGTAATTATTCCTTCTTTATTTTTTCTTATTTAGTTGAGGTTCTTTTATCATAAGAAAAAAGACAAAATAAGCTGTGTATAAATGATATTGTACATCATCATTCATTTTAAGAAGAAAGCCAATAGGTTCCCTGATTCTTCATGCAAAAGCTCTCTCTTCATCATTTTATTTTCCTTCAATTTGTTACACGGTATCAGAGCTTTACAGAGCTTTATCCATGAAGGATTCATTGGAGGATCAATCCTCCCCAAACACACCACATAACTCAAACACCAACCATGCACCAAACGATAATCAATATTTGAACCTTAATAATCCTAACAACCCCTTTTGGTTAGATACTGGTGACAACCCAACCATAATTTTGGTTACAGACTTACTCACTGGCGATAAATACACAACCTGATCTCGTGTAATGTGAAGAGCTCTTCGTGCCAAGAACAATCTGGCATTCATCACAAGGACTATCAACCAACCAACTGACCAAGAAGATGTTATCTTTGATTTATTTGAACGATGTAATGCCATGGTGGTTTTATGGCTCCAAAACTCTATCAGCAACTCTATCAGATCTAGCATAGCATTTGTTGACAGTGCTCGAGATATTTGGCTTGACTTGCAGGATAGATTCTCTCATCAAAACGATCCACGCATTTACCAGCTAAAGAAAAATTTAGCTAATCTCTCACAAGAGAATGATCTTGTGAGTGTTTACTATGGCAAACTCAAGACTCTTTAGGATGAAACATTGATCTATGATCCCATTCCATCTTGTAGTTGTGGTATCATGAAAACCATAGTTTTAAACTCGGCCCGGGGGTTGACCCGGCCAAAGGGCCGGGTCCCGAGTTTTATGAGTTAACCCATAAAACCCGGGTTATTTAGAGGTTAGGTTAGGTTAGGTTAAAGATAAAAAATGGAAAAGGGAGGCAATAATGAAGGGGTGAAGTGTGCAGAGAAAGGGATCTTAATCTCATCATCTCCTCACAAAGTTCATCTACCCTCTCTGACTTCATCACACAAACCCTCTCTCTTTTACATCTTTCCCCTGCAAATTCCTGTGGTTTCTACATGCTTGAAAACATTAGCTAAAGAGAGAGAGAGAGAGAGAGAGAGAGAGATGTTACAGACTTAATGATGGTAATAAAGTTTGCTTGTTCGATCGGGGAAAGAGTACCAAACAATCTGTACTGGGGAATACTTGAAGAAGGAAAAGCTTCCTTAACGAAGCGAGAAGAGAAGTCTTGAGAATATGGCTCCTAAACTTTTGATTCCCACTTTAGCTGATAGCTATGTGGTGTGGAACAACCAATTCCCTGCGTGGTAAAGACTATCCTATCTCCAATTTTTCGATGTACCACTTCTACCTCTTGCCTTTCTCTCTTTATCTCTCTCTCCTGAAACTATGAGTTTGGTCTTATTTAACCTTCAATTTCCTTTAAGTTACAGTCAACAATCGTTAGGGCTAGAAGGAAGAAATGGGAACCCAACACCAACCCTCAAGATCTCCAAACCTAGATCGACTTGCAATCATCTCAAGCCACCAGGTCAGCCGGTTCCCAGGTCGACCCGCCGGTCCGATTTGGGTTTAATAATTATGATGAAAACCATATCTGAACGTTATCAGTGTGACTGTGTGTTCCAATTTTTGATGGGTTTGAACGACTCTTATTCTCCCATACAGGATCAAATCATGTTGTTTGGCCCAATCCCCATCATTACTCGAGTTTTCTCTATCATTCAACAACAAGAATGCCAACATCAGTTTACCTTTAACTCCACACAACATAATGTTATGGCCTTTGCCATTAGAAAACCTTCCTCATTCCCTGCCAAGTTTCCATCACACTCTAGATTCAACCTTGCTACATTTGTCCCTTAGCAAAATTTCACCGAATACCCTTTTCCTACAACAAGCAGCATGCTTCACAACCTTTTGAAATTGTGCATTGTGATCTCTGGGGACCATACCTTCCTATGATGGTTTCAAATATTTTCTGACTTTAGTCGATTGTTTCACTCGTAGTACATGGCTTTACCTCCTCCCCACTACAGCTGACACGAAGCGTAATATAGAATCATTTGCCAATTTAGTTGAAAACCAATTTAATTACAAGATTAAAATTTTGTGAAGTGATAATAGGGGGGAATTCCACATGAAAGATTTCTTTCATACCAAAGGAATCATTCACCAAACTAACTGTGTCGAAACACCTCAACAAAATGGGATTGTAGAACGCAAACATCAACACCTACTTAATGTTGCCCGAGCTTTAAGATTTCAGGCCAATCTTCCCTTTCAATATTAGAGTGATTGTGTCTTAACTGCCACATACCTCATTAATCGAACCCCTATCCCCTTGTTTAAAAATAAAACACCCATTGAACTCTTATTCAATAAATCACCCATTTATGCACATTTGAGGGTATTTGGTTTTATTTGTTTTGCTTCCACTCTCTCCCGTAAAAGAAAGAACTTGGACTCCTGTGGTCGCATATCTATTTTTTTTGATACCCTTTTGGCATAAAATGCTACAAATTGCTTGATCTCCAATCTAATACCATTTTTATATCTAGAGACGTCACATTTCATGAATCAACTTTCCCATTTCACTCCTTACCTCACCTCTCCACTAATCCATCTAACAACACAACCTGTATTTTCACTAAACCATTACCTGACACTCTTGATTTTCCTATCATCTTTTCTCTTCACACCCGATAATTTATCTCCTTCCAACATACCTCACATCACTTCACCAGTCATAAATGACTCTGTCATCTCCACAACAAACCCCTCATTTGATTCTTCATCTTATACTTCTGTTATCCTACCCTGTCCCTTTCCTGATTCAACCCATCGCAGAACCACCAGGGTTAGAAGAGCACCACAATATCTACAAGACTTCCATTGCAACTAGTCCTCACTTGCTGCACCTTCTCAATCATTGTCCAAGTCCGAGACTTCAAACACCGGTAATCTCTACTCATTGGCAAACTTTCTTACTTATAAAACATGTTCCCTATCATTTACTGCTTTTTATAGCCCTATCTCCATTCATACTGACCCCATCACATACAACCAAACTGTGAAGCATCCTGGCTGGTGCAAAGCCATGAGTGAAGAATTGCTTGCCTTGGAACAAAACAACACCTAGATCGTCACTGACTTACCTCCTGGCAAATCAGCCATTGACTACAAATACGTTTATAAGACTAAATTTCATGTTGATGGTACTATTGAGAGATTGAAAGCCAGACTTGTTGCCAAGGGTTTTACACAGAAGGCATGTATTGATTATACATAGACTTTTTCTCTTGTCGCAAAGCTTGTTACTGTCAGGGTCTTACTCTCTATTGTAGCAATCAAAAGATGGTGTCTCTTACAATTTGATGTCAATAACGCATTTCTTTATGGTGATTTGAATGAGGAAATATACATGCGCAAGTCGTCTGGCTATTATGTAGGAGGCCCCAATCAAGTCTGCAAGCTTCTCAAAAGTTTATATAGACTCAAGCAAACCTCATGCCAATGGTATTCCAAATTCTTATTTTCTCTCATTGCTTTTGGTTTTACACAATCCAAAGCTGATTATAGCCTATTTACTAAGGTGGATAATAGTTCTTTTACTGCCTTACTAGTTTATGTTGACAATATAATTATTTCTGGAAATTGTTCATCTTCCATCGAATCCTTTAAATCCTTCCTACACAACCAATTTAAAATAAAAGATCTTGGCTGCTTACGCTGCTCTCTTGACCTAGAAGTTGCTAGTCCTCAAACAGTATTCATTTATGTCAGAGAAAATATGCTTTAGACATTCTAGCCGATTCAGGTACCTTGGCTAGCAAACCCCAAAGCTGCCTCTTAAGTAGAACTTTAAGCTCAGCAAGACTTCTGTAGATCCTTTACTAGACCCTAGGTCATATTGTCGTCTTATTGGACACCTTTTGTATCTCACAATCACTAGGCCAGATATTTGTTATCCTATCTAGATCCTCAGTCAATCTATGGATACATCTACTAGCATACATCTGTCCACAGCTTATCGCGTTCTTGGTTACTGTCATAACTTATTTTTGGGTTATTCCCCGATTCATATTTTTTCTCTCTTAAAAAAAATAAAAAAAATCAAAAACATATTATAAAAAAATATAACAGTGAAAAAATGATACCAAAATGCTCAGAAAATGGTCAAAAATTGGTTGAGGAGGTTTAAAAAATACAAAAATTAAAATTTGATAGTATTTTATTGACTGATGAGAGCCCTGTTGACAAAGAAAATTCAATTTGAGGAAGAAAAGTTCAAAATCAGATATTTATGGACTCAATTAAATTTTATTGAAGGTTTAATTGACTTTATAGAGGGTTTGATTGCAAGAAAAATTGATTTTTGAGTTAATTTGGGCTTTAATTGAAAGAAATTAAAGTTCTGGGTCAAATTATAATTTTTGAGAGTTAATTTGGGCTTAATTGCATAAATATTGAAGTTTGATGGCCAATTAGGGACTTAATTGAAGAAATCTGAAACAAATGACCAAACTGGAAAAGTTGCGTAAATAGAGGGGCTGTAATTAAAACCAAATCAGGGTTCAAATTGAAGAAATTAGAAGTTTATTGTCCAATTAAGGGTCAAATTGCATAAATCAGAGACCAAGGACCAAGTTGGAAAAGGCGGCCAACTTCAGGGTTGGCGATTGATTTTTTGCAGGGATGCAATTGCATTGATTTTTAAATTAAAATTGCAATTTAGGATTCAATTGAACAAATCTCAAATTGAGGACTGATTTGTATTTTGACATAAGTCTGGAACCGTTTTCATTTAAATGAAACGGTGTCGTTTCATACACTGTTCATTTAAAAAAGAGAGAGAGAGAAGCCCAAAACGGTGCCGTTTTAATGGCACTGTGGGTCTTCTTTTTCCCCTGGATGCACAAGGCAAGGGAAGAAGAAGATTTTTCCTCCCTGCTTTTCTCTTCTCCCTCTCTCTCCTAAACCTCAAAAAGACACCGACATAACCTCCCTACTTACTTACCACGTGGTGGAAGAAGGAAGGGGACGTTCCCTTGGGAGGTTCGGGGTGGCTGCACCGTGGCCGCCCCGGCCACGTACCCCTTGGACAGGGGTAGTAAGGGGTCCTCCCCCCCTCTGTTTTACCTATAAATACAGAGGGGGGAAGCTGAGAAAGTAGACCGAAAAAGGAGAAAAAAGGGGCAACGAAGGACGAGAGAGACGAGAGAACACAAAAGAGGAGAGAACCGAGAGAAGAAAAAGGAGAAAAAACGAAAGAAAAAAACAGAGGATGGAGAGGAAGAAAAAGGAGAAGCCCCGCCGGCCACTGCAATCCCTCCACCGTGACAACAACACTGCTGCCACCGGCAGCACCGCCTCGACGCCACCCCAAGTAACCTCTTGCTGCCCCGTTTTGTTTCCTCTTGCTTAGCCCCTGCCTGGATTTGCATGCAGAACATGAATAATTCACGTTCTGCAGCAAATGGTGAGGGAGTTGGTTACTGTGTTTGTACACAGTAACCAACTCATTTGGTTTTGGGCCGGGTCTAGCTTAGCCCACTGATCTGGGCCAGGTCCGGCCTAGTTTAAAAAAATACTAATAATTAATATATATATATATATATATATATATATATATATATTTAAAATTTTGCGATTTCCCCACATGTATTGTTTTACGTTGTTTTGTTTAATCTCAGTCTATGTTTTTGTCATCTAAAAAAAAACTACTAATCCGGTATTAAAATATCCGGTTTTCGTCAAAACTTTCAAAAATTAAAAAAAAAATTGTGTGCATATGGTCAAGTGTCTCAAAGCTAAAAAAATCATATTGTGTTTTTCATACACTAGAAAAAAATGTTTTAGCATACATTTTGGCTTTAATAACCAGTTTATGAAAGTCAAGAGAATATTGGCCAAAATTTCAAAAACAACAAAAATTTTATTTTGTTTGTCTTTTAGTATCTAGGGTATGACATTACACGTAATACGTATTCCGGATATTAAATTATTTTTTTCAGATGCTAGAACAGTTAGGTTCTATCCCATTAAAATAATAAGCTCCTTATTTTGAGAAGGGCTTTTCTTGAATTTTAGACAGACACGACTGACGACTAGAAAACACGACCAAACCTTAGATTTTTTATCAGACAAATAAAACAATGCATCTTACCTTAGGTAGGGTGTAGTTGGGGTGCTAATACATTCCCTTTACGCAACCAATCTCCGTACCCTATCTCTGAGACCAGTTAGGGTTCCTAGTGCCCAGAATACTAGGTGGCGACTCCCAGTCCATATTTTACTGATAAGAGACAAGAACTCCTTGTCTCTCCACATTTTCTAGGTAGACCATTACATTTTCCCTGAGAGTGGTGGACAATCGCCGCGACGCTGCACACGTGCGACATAATAGCGACTCCACCAGGGATCTTGTGGACTAAGCATGTTTTCGTCTGATAATTATGTTGTTTGGTTTGTGTGTTTTCTGTTAGTATGCTCCTTTTATTTATTTTCTTACACGCTTTAATTTCTGTACATAGGTGTACATGCATTGTATAGAACTGCCTCATACATCATATGCTTTAAATTTTTGAAAATCACACACAAGCTTCTAAGTTAAGTGGAGAATTAGCGATCTACCCTATGATTATTGGTCAGGGTTCAGATGCGTGAAACACTCAACTCATATCTGAGTGTCTGCTTGGTAATGGTGGGTATACGTGCCTTAACCATTTCTCGCAACGCCCCTATATTATCTTTACGAAGATCGTCACTGGCCAGATATGAGACCCTTTTGAGACCAGGTAGAAAACCTACCCATGTTCACATAATGAATAGAACTTGCCCTTAGGTTACATGTGCTATCTTTATTTACATCAGGGCAAACCCTTCTTGAAGCATCTTGAACTCAAGACTTGTGGGTGACATAAGAACCGTCACTCAGAAAATTTTCAATGTAAAGTGTAGGCAAGAATCAAGATTCTTGTTTCATCATGCAAAGAGTTATGATCATATGTCACCCCTCGAAGGGCAAGTTCATCATATAGATCACATGTTCATACATATAACATACATGCATCAGATTGAAATATAGGTCCCTAAAAAGTCTACAACACCCAACTTCGAGCAAGAAACATGGAAGATGAAGAGTGTTCATACATTTTCAAGAAGAGTTGGAGTCTCTGAAAACAAGTATGGCTCACCTCACTAGCTTACTTGAGCAAACACTGAGAGATACCTCCGGTGAAGGTTCTTCTAACCGACAGGTCACCTTTAATCAAGCTCCTACTATAGTTCAGCCTGAAGAAAGAATGAGCAAACATGGTCAAGAGCCTCAGCAAAATCCAATATTTGTGCAGTCAGCGACACTTGTACCAGCCCCGACAGTCATAGAGGCATCTGCTAACAAGTCCCACAAGGCTAAGTCATCCGATAGCATTGATCAAGATAAGTTTGAGGCACTCGAAGCCAGACTCAAAGTCATTGAAGGGGTAGACTTATATGACCCGGTACGGGCAACAAAGATGTGTCTGGTCCTAAATGTGGTTGTCCCAAAGAAATTTCGTGTTCCTGAGTTCATCAAATATAGTGGAACACAATGCCCCATGACTCATCTCAAGTCCTACTGCAATAAAATGACAGAGGTGGTACATGATGAAAAACTACTGATGCACTTTTTTCAGGACAGCTTAAATAGGGCAACTTTGAGCTGATACATGAGATTAGACAACACAAAGATCCGGAGATAGAAGGATCTGGTGGATGCTTTTGTCAAGCAGTACAAGTACAACATGGACATCGCTCCTGAGAGAAATAGCTTGTCCAATCTAGAGAAAAAGGACAAAGAAAGCATAAAGGAATACTCTTAAAAATGGCGAGAATCAGCTGCTCAAGTACATCCTTAACTTCTGGATAAAGAGATGGTCTTTTTAATTGCCAACACACTCAAAGCACCATATTACGAACATGTGATGGGTAGTTCGGCTCAGCAATTCACTAACGATGTGGTAGTGTGTGAACGTATAGAACAACGTGTCAAGAGTGGTAGAATTTATGCACCCATCGAGAAAAGAGGCTTCGAAAGAAAAGAGGTCCACTATGTTGAAAATGGCTATAGGGATAGGAAAAACTCATCCCAAAACTACCACAATCCATCCCAGATTACCAACATCAAAAAACATGAGCCCCATAACTTTCAAGCCAAAAGCCAAATTGGAAATTACCAAAGGGTTCAAGAACAATTACCTCCATTACCGCTACCCCTGAATGAGATGTATCAGAAGCTATTAAACATCGGTCATATAGCTCCAGAACCTTTGGCACCTGTACAGCCACCTTATCCTAATTGGTACAAGCCAGAGCTCAATTGTGAATATCATACCGGTATTGTTGGTCATAGCATCCATACCTGCAATGCTTTCAAGAGAAAGCTTTTGCAATTAATCAAGGCTGGGTGGATAGAATTTGAAGACACTCCTAATGTGAACATGAATCCTCTACTGAATCATGCTGGAAGCAATGGATTAGAAAAACATTAGGATGGAATGTTTGTGGAACTGGAAAGCATCAATGGTCCAGCATGGGTGCAAAAATGATAGCATGAATTTTGAAGAACTCAAATTTTGACCGTGGTGTTGTTCTACATTGTCTTTGAGTCCTCTGCACATAACTTTTGAAAGGAGGCTAGCGTAAGAGCAGATTCGCCAATGAACCCTGCCCTATTATTGCCTTTTGTTTAATGCTTTTGATCATGTCTATTTCAGTCTTGTTGTTAAGCTCATAATGCCACAAGATGTTTCTCTGTTAAATAAGATCATGTGCTTTCCTGTGTTCATATCACACTCTTTTTGTTGTTATTACATGTAAATAAAATTTTGAGCACAACTTTTGCTCACAAAACTACAACGCAAAGAATCCTTCATTGTTTTCCTTTATTCCAAAACTATAATCTCATATGTTTTCAAGGATATTTTTTGGGACCTCCAAAGTGAGTACAAAAACAAAAATCGTGTTGATGTTTGTCCAAAACAAACGAATTCTGGAAATTCAAGTGATTCCTTAGACAGGCAAACATATACCTAGAAACTTGAAAGAAAAAAGACAACAAAAACAAAGAAAAAAAACCCCATGAGATGACTCAAAAGCTAAATTTTATTTGAATGAATAATCACTTTGTATACTCGCATGAAAGCAAGACGTACCGCTCCTAAATGCATGCATTTGAGATGAGAAAAGGTCATCTTTGATAAATCTTTCACAAGGCTGAAATATATCCTTTGCGGTCCCCTTTTGAGCCTGGTAACGTTTTTTGAAAATAACCTTGGCTAGGATCACACCCCACACTAAGGGGCAAGTGCGAAAGGCATAGAAAAAACCTCAAATGTGCCCAAACAACACTGGGGACATAAAAGAAAATTCTCAATGATCAAAGTTGCCCACGCAAAGCTAGGGCATGATAAAGAAAATCCAAAGGATCCAAAAGATTTGAGCTTCTCATAAAAATAACTGAGGTGATTATGCTCAACCAAACAAAAATGAAGAAAACAAAGAGAAAGAGCCCAAACCCGACATTAGGGGGCATGATAGACCATTTTGGAAAGACAATCCAAAGACAAAAGGTCAGGAAACAAGCACAAGTGATACTTAGTCTTGAAATCCCTTAAACACAATTTAAGCCTGCAAAGTATCCTTTTCTTCGTAACGAATAGCCAAAGCCTACTGATTAGTATTTAAAAGTGCATTTTTATCAAGGTTTTATATCATCATTTTGCACTTGAAGTATCAATAACTCCTTAACTGAAGCATATTTTATAATAACATATCTAATAATATAAAATACTTTTAATTTATGGTAAGTGTTCATCTTAAATGCAGGCCTATCACATAAATGAAAGAATTGATTGATGAGTTGAAGTGCTGAAATTGAAAGGACAAAGAGATGGCCAAACTTAGAAAAGAGATGTTGGTGTAGTCCAAACTGGAACATTGTTCGGTAATCGGGTCATATCTAGAGCTGTAGATCTCAGATTTAGGTCTACTTTATATGGATGGAAAGGTAAGATATAGGCCTACAACTTTCATGATTTAACAAGGTCGTTTTTAAGTCCAAATTGTAGCAATAACGAAGAAGTCCGAATCTGTCCTGCAACCTAGACACTGTTTAGTGTTCAGCCCATATCTCGAGTTCTAGAAGTCCAAATGATCTTAAATGTTTACCCTAGAAAGATGAGACAATTTCCTAGAACTTTCATGATTGAAGTTTGTTCAAATTATGAAGTTATCAATGACGTTTTTGGCAGACAAGAAGATAAGAATTGTCACCAAGTCAAGATGTGGCCACCCTTTCATCAATTAGTCAACAAATCAATAGTTCTGAATTTTGGCCTATAAAATGAGGCATTTTCCATGTATTTAGGCATCTTGGTGTTCAGATCAAGATCATGCTCTTGCTCTCTCTCTTTTGTAATACTTAAGTTTTGTTTAAATTAATCTCTTGTTTATGTCTTTTATTTATTTTTCTTTACTTAGTTAGCTTCTTTCTTATTTATGTTCTTATCTTGTTTATTTATGTTTCTTTCTTTCATTATGTGTAGCTAAGTTAATTATGTCAAGGTGAAAAGGATACACTAATGTGTAAGAATAAGTATAATATAAACTTAACATGGACCTTCATGTTGGATACTAACATGCTTTATATTTGTTATCTTGTTCACTTTTAATACTTTGCTTGTTAAATGGTTAATCTAGATTTATGTTGTATAACACTTGGTACAACAAATATTTGGCACTTTCATAGCCCATATTGTATGGTATAACCGACACTTGAGCTATGAAAGGAACTCGATTTGTTGTTAACATAAGTTATAATCATGAATGCCTGACAACATTTACAAGTATTAGCATTATTCGAATAAGATAACTGATGTAATCATGTTAACAATTTATAATCCGATTGGAACCTTCTTTGTGTGTGGTTTCCAATTGAATAATAAGAGTTTATACTATACATGTTTGAAATACTATTAGTGGATCCTCTAACCTTGACATTTGTTGTTATCATTGTTTAATCGTTACGTTAATCTTCCATCTCAAAGTTCTCGTCAACTTCTTCTTCTTCTTAATCTTTATTATTATCATTATTAATAGTATTATTGGTATTATTATTCTTATTACTACCATTACTATTACTATTACTATTATTAGTATTACTACTACTACTACTAGTATTATTATTATTGTTGTTGTTGTTACTATTGTTGTTGTATTATTGTTGCTTATAATTTATACAATTAACCTCCCTGTGGTTCGACCCTGGTCTTGCCGGGTTATATATTACTTCGACACTCCTGCACTTGGGAGAAGACATTAATCTTTTGGTCGTATCCCCTACATTATGTACTTGATCAAGTCCTTTCTGATCAAAGGCAAGCAATCTAGATCGATAGGCAGTTCTTTCATGTGCGGGTCAAATCATTATTCATGCAAATAAAATAAATGCTTTGAACCGATTCGGTTTTTAATAACCCTCAAATTGAAATTTAAACCTTTTTTGACAAACCAAATATCACTTCAAGAAACCTGTCCATAGGAATTGCTTGAATTCTTTAGAACAAGTTTGCTTTGAACGAATGTCAAAATGATTTTTGCATTCGAAATAGCTTTCAAATTTCAAAAATTTTGCATGAAAACAACTCTATGTCAAACCTTCCTTCATATATCTTCACCCCCAAAGTAAACCCGATTGAACACTTGGGGGGCATGATCAAGCTGGGGGGTAATTAAAAACACACGGTAGGGTTGGCTCCATGATTCTCTTTGTAAAAATATCAGGCAGAGTTGACAACCCTTAAGATAAAGGAATGAGCAGCAAAACCCTTCCAGAGGTCCAACTCACATGATGTGATTTGAGTAAGCAACAATGAAAAAGTCATCGAAGTTTACTACCAAAACGCCAACTTTTGAGAAAAGAAAGATACTATGAAGAAATGGGGGCTTATATTTCTCAAGTACGTATACACGCATGTCAATCATAATGCATTGTTTTCAACATTTCAACAAATTGGAAATTCATCATAAAATTTTTAGGTAGATCGTTTTCTAACCCTAACTCTCATTTTTTTTAGTGGGCCTTTGAGCCCTCACCATTTAGGTAGTGCGTTTGGTAACCCTACCTCCTTTCGAATTCGCCTTTGAGCCCTCGTCATTCTTTTTTTCATTTTTGGTAGGTCACCCATTACAATTCGACCACTTCTTCATGTTTTGTTATCTAGGAAGGTCACCCATTACAATGAGACCATTCCTCCACCTAGGTAGGTCACCCTTTACAACTCGACCCCTCTTCCTTTTTCCCATTTTTGGGTAGGTCACCCATTACAATTCGACCACTTCTTCATGTTTTTTTACCTGGGTAGGTCACCCATTACAATGAGACCATTCCTCCACCTGGGTAGGTCACCCATTACAACACGCCCACTCTTTTTTTTCCATTTGGTAGGTCACTCATTACAATTCGACCACTTCATGTTTTTTTATCTAGGTAGGTCACCCATTACAATAAGACCATTCCTCCACCTGGGTAGGTCACCCATTACAATTCGACCATTCTCCATGTTTTTTATCTGGGTAGGTCACCCATTACAATGTGACCATTCCTCCACCTGAGTAGGTCACCCATTACAACACGACCACTCTTTCTTTTTTCCATCTGGGTAGGTCACCCATTACAATGAGACCATTCCTCCACCTGGGTAGGTCACCCATTACAACACGCCCACTCTTCTTTTTTTCCATTTGGTTGGTTACTCATTACAATTCGATCACTTCTTCATGTTTTTTATCTAGGTAGGTCACCCATTACAATAAGATCATTCCTCCACCTGGGTAGGTCACCCATTACAATTCGACCATTCTCCATGTTTTTTATCTGAGTAGGTCACCCATTAAAATGTGATCATTCCTCCACCTGGGTAGGTCACCCATTACAACACGCCCACTCTTTTTTTTCCATTTGGTAGGTCACTCATTACAATTCGACCACTTCTTCATGTTTTTTATCTAGGTAGGTCACCCATTACAATAAGACCATTTCTCCACCTGTGTAGGTCACCCATTACAATTCGACCATTCTCCATGTTTTTTATCTGGGTAGGTCACCCATTACAATGTGACCATTCCTCCACCTGGGTAGGTCACCCATTACAACAAGACCACTCTTTCTTTTTTCCATCTGGGTAGGTCACCCATTATAACTCGACCATTCTCCATGTTTTTTTATCTGAGTAGGTCACCCATTACAATGGGATTATTCCTCCACCTGGGTAAGTCACCCTTTACAACGCAACCACTCTTCTTTTTTTCCATGTGGGTAGGTCACCCATTACAACTCTACCATTCTTCATGTTTTTTTATCTGGGTAGGTCACTCATTACAATGAGACCATTCCTTCACCTGGGTAGGTCACCAATTACAATGAGACCACTCTTCCTTTTTCTACTTAGGCAGGTCACCCATGAAAATAAACCAGGGTAAGTGTGAGTGTGTGGGTTGGTCGCCCATTAAAATAGACAACTTTGAGTATGTGTGGGAAGGTTACCCAGGAAAATAGACCAGGGTAAGCGTGATGTGGGGTTTGGTCGCCCCTGAAAATAGACCATGATAACTTTGAGGATGTGTGGGCAGGTCACACATGAAAATAGACCAGGGTAAGAGTGAGTGTGTGTGCAAGTTGCCCGTGAAAACAGACCAATTTTCTTCAAAAGGGGCAAGTTGCCTAAAATAATGTAATTGCTTTCCTTTTCCTTATTTACAAAGTTTAATATCTAAAATATTTTGCGAGATTTTGGTCGTAAGTATTGTAAAGAGGAGGGGGGAAACTATAGTAACCCATTTTTGGGTTATTCCCCATTTTACATTTTTTCTCTCTTCAAAAAATATAAAATACAAAAAAATCAAAAAATATAACAGCGAAAAAAGCATGCCAAAACGCTTAGAAAATGGTCAAAATTGGTTGAGGAGGTTTAAAAAATACAAAAAATAAAATTTGACAGCATTTTATTGACTGATGAGAGCCCTGTTGACAAAGAAAATTCAATTTGAGAAAGAAAAGTTAAAAATCAGATATTTATGGTCTCAATTAAATTTTATTGAAGGTTTAATTGACTTTATGGAGGGTTTGATTGCAAGAAAAATTAATTTTGGAGTGAATTTGGGTTTAATTAAAAGAAATTAAAGTACTGGGGTCAAATTATAATTTTTTAGAGTTAATTTGGTCAAATCATGGGCTTAATTACTTAAATATTGAAATTTGATGGCCAATTAGGGACTTAATTGAAGAAATCTGAAACCAATGACCAAACTGGAAAAGGCATGTAAATAGAGGGGCTATAATTAAAACCAAATCAGGGGTCAAATTGAAGAAATTAGAATTTTATTACTCAATTGAGGGTCAAATTGCATAAATCAGAGACCAAGGACCAAGTTGGAAAGGCGGCCACCTTCAGGGCCAGCAATTGATTTTTGGCAGGGATGCAATTGCATTGATTTTTAAATCAAAATTGAACAAATCACAAATTGAGGACTGATTTGTATTTTGACATAAGTTTGGCACCGTTTTCATTTAAATGAAACGGCGTGTTTTGTCTAAAATGGCGTTGTTTAATACACTGTTCATTAAAAAAAATGAAGCCCGAAACGGTGCCGTTTTGACGGCACTGTGGGTCTTCTTCTTCCTCTGGACGCGCGAGGCAAAGGAAGAAGAAAATTTTTCCTCCCCTGCTTTTCTCCTCTCCCTCTCTCTCCTAAACCTCAAAAAGATGGCGACACAACCTCCCCACTTGCTTACCATGTGGTGGAAGAAGGAAGGGGACGTACCCCTTGGGCGGTTCGGGGTGGCCACGTACCACTTGGACAGGGGTAGTAGGGGGTCTTCCCCCTCCCTTCTGTTTTACCTATAAATACAGAGGGGGGAAGCTAAGAAAGGGGACCAAAAAAGGAAAAAAAGGGGGAACGAAGGATGAGAGAACACAAGAGAGGAGAGAACCGAGAGAGGAAAAAGGAGAAAAAAAGGAAAGAAAAAAACAGAGGAGGGAGAGGAAGAAGAAGGAGAAGCCTCGCCGGCCACCGCAGTCCCTCCACCGCGACAACAACACTGCCGCTGCTAGTAGCACTGCCTCGACGCCACCCCAGGTAACCTCCTGTTGCCCTGTTTTGTTTCCTCTTGCTCATCCCCTTATTGCATTTGCATGCAGAACATGAATAATTCACATTCTACAGCAAATGGTGAGGGGCTTGGTAGCCCATTTGGTTTTGGGCAGGGTCTGGCCCAGCCTATTGATCTGGTTCGGGATCGGCCCAGTTTCAAAATATATATATATATATAACTGTGATTTTTCTGCATGTATTGTTTTACGTTGTTTTGTTTAATCTCAGTCTATTTTTTTGTCATTTCAAAAAAAAATATGAATTTGGTATTAAAATACCCGGTTTTCGTCAAAACTTCCAAAAATAAAAAAAATAATAAAAAATTGTTTTTGTGCATACAGTCAAGTGTCTCAAAGCTAAAAAAATCATATTGTGTTTTTCATACACCAGAAAAAAAATATTTTAACATGCATTTTGGCTTTAATAACCATTTTATTAAAGTCAAGGGAACATTGGCCAAAATTTCAAAAACAACAAAAATTTTATTTTGTTTGTCTTTTAGTATCCGGGGTATGACATTACACGTAATATGTATTCCGGATATTAAATTGTTTTTTTCGGACTCTAAAACAGTTAGGTTCTATCCCATTAAGATAAGAAGCTCCTTATTGAAGAGGGCTTTTCTTGAATTTTAGATAGACACAGGATCAACGACTAGAAAACGCAACCAATCCTTAGATTTTTTATCAAACAAATAAAACAATGCAGCTTCCCTTAGGTAGAGCATATCTGGGGTGCTAAAACCTTCCCTTTACGCAACCAGTCTCCGTACCCGATCTCTAAGACCAGTTAGGGTTCCTAGTGACCAAAATACTAGGTGGCGACTCCCAGTCCATATTTTATTGATAAGAGACAAGAATTCCTTGTCTCTCCATATTTGCCTGGTAGACCATTACATTTTCCCTGAGAGTGGTGGACGATTGCCGCAATGTCGCACACGTGCAACAGTTACATTAAATCTGCACCTAGACAAGGTATTTTATTATCTTCTTCCTCATAGATTCAACTCAAAGCCTTCTGTGACTCTGATTGGGCTTCCTACCTTGACACAAGAAGATCAGTCACAAGTTATTGCATATTCCTTAGAGACTCTTATTTCTTGGAAGTCCAAGAAACAATATGTTGTCTCTCGCTCTTCAGGTGAGGCAGAATATCGTTCTATGACCTTCACCTGCTCAGAACTCACTTGGCTTCGATATCTCCTTCAGGATCTTTGTATTTCTCATCCTCAAGCTGCTCAACTTTATTGTGATAACCAAGCTACTCTTTCACATAGCTGTAAACCCAGTTTTTCACGAACGCACAAAACATATTGAATTGGATTGTCATCTCATTCGTGACAAGATACAGGAAGGTCTCATCACCACTTCTCATGTTGCTTCTCAATGTCAACTAGTACATCTTTACCAAAGCTCTTCCTTCTTCTATTTTTCAGCAGCATTTGTCCAACATGGGAATAGTTAATCTCTATTCTCCATCTTATGGGGGGGTATTAGACACCACATCAGCAGCATGCCATTTAGCATGCACCAAGCACCAACCTGTAACAGAATTGCAATAGAATAGCAAACACCACACCAGCAGAACAACAGCAGCATAACATGCTGCAACATAATGAATTATTTGTAATTATTCCTTCTCTGTTTTTCCTTATTTAGTTGAGGGCCTTTTGTCATAAGGAAAGAGACAAAATAGCTTGTAAGATGAGCTGTGTATAAATGATATTGAACACCATTATTCATTTTAAGAAGAAAACCAAGAGGTTCCCTAATCCTTCATGCAAAAGCTCTCTCTCTTCATCATTTTATTTTCCTCCACTTTGTTACAAGGATTATGGGAATAATTTAGGATTTGAAGATTTTAGGTTCGAATTCTAGAATTTGAGAGTTGTAATTGGGATATTGATTGTTGTAATTGCTAGATCTTGGGATCTCAAAATATGGAATTGAAATCTTCAATTAGAAGATTTGACTGCATTGATTAGTCTAAAACAAAATTATGAAAATAGTCAATTGATCCCTTCAATATTTAATCTTTTTCATTACAGCCCTGGCTTTTGAATTTTTCTCAATTAAGATGTCTCTAATCTTTAATTGCTTTCAATTTAAACCCTAAATTGAATTAATTGATCTTTTCAATTTTAATTTAACCCTTGGTTTCCAAGATTATGCAAATCTTAAAATAAGTCCTTAATTGACTTCTTATTTTGAATATTTATTTCAAAATCTTCCTTAAAATTTGAATTCCTTTTAATCTTAGCTAGAATAAATCAAATTGACCCCATTTCTTAATTTCGCTTTCAACTTAACCCTCAATTGTATCTCAAAAATTTTCAAACTTCATTTTTGCCTATGATGCTCAATTGTTGGCCCAATTTCAATCCCTAACTATTTTTATTCTTAATTTTTTATTTTGTTTTGTATTTTTTATTTTTTTATGATTTTCAGTTTTTACACAAAAAATAAATAAAAATAAAGCAAAATAAAAAAATAATTAAAATTAACTAGAATTATTGAAAAGATATATTTTTTTTAGATTTTGTAATTTTTCAAAATATATACAAAAATAGGGGGTCAGAATTGAGTTATGACTATCATAACTCAAGTTTTAACCTCTTTTTTTAATATTTTTTTAAAAAATCCAAAAAGTAGAAAAAAAAATAAAAAATCCAAAAAATATATTTTTGATGTATTTGAGTCATTTTTGCATTTTCAGTGTCTTTTCAAAAGAATTAAAAATTATAAAATTTATTTTCAACACGTTTAGCATTTAACACACTCATTTCAAAATCATTGATTTACTTTTATCTTCAAATCAACATTGATGATACCTGTTTTAAGAAAAAAAATTATTTGGATAGGGGCACAAAAATGCAAAAAAAAATGAGGGACCAAAATGATTTTGGTTTGCTTGGTGACCAAGCAATTAGGAGGAAATAGACAAATTAGTTTTCCTATAAATAGTAAGGGAATCTCACACACAAAAAAAAGGGAGGATTTTGGGAGAGAATTAATTATAGCAAAAATCACCCAGCCTAAAAAAACATTGCCCACACATTTATATTTCCCACTCATCAGCTCACACTCTCCAACTAGCATCCATTCATAAACAAAAATACAAAAAAAATAACCCCTCATTTTCTTCTCCACCGAACCTCTCTCATAACAATTAAAAACCAAAGATCATCCTCACTAGCTTTCATCACCTTCTTTGTTGCCAACATCACTCTGAAACCAATAAAAGAACCAAACTCAGCTACTTTTATCTTCTTTCGTAACACCAATCAACAATCTCCCATAACCAACTGACCCATCACTAACCACCATTAATACCATCTCACTCCCTATGCCTTTTCATCTCCATTGACAAGCAGCCTCTCTATTTACCAACAACTCAAGACCACCAGATTTTTTCAAAAAAAGACTAGTCACACCCTTCAGCAGCCAACCCTCTCTAAATCAGCCTCAACTCTCAAACCAACAGCAGATCAGCCTCCATAATCCATCTGAAGACCAACACCAAAACATATCTCAACACCACGACCTACTCTACCAGAACCTAAAATGATAAGAACCTCGTGATCACGTGATCACACAACCTACAATTAAAATTGAGATCTGATCTCAGAAAACCAAAATAGGTCTGATAGGAGTGTGCTACAATGAAAACCTGCTCCAAGGCAACAACACTATTGGAATGAAGTAGAAGTCACAAAGTCAGTTAATCTTTGATAAGTCAGATTCAATTCGTTCAAGAACTGAAGAATGCAAGAATCACTCTCACACATTAAAACTAAAAAATTCAGAAGTAATATTCATCAATTGCTGCTAAAATTTAAGTTATATATATTTAAAGAGTTCTAAAAACATTAACCCTAATGGATCTAGCTTTATGGGCTGAACTAGCCCAAAAACCCTAAATGAAAAGGCCCATAACTTGATCTAAACAAGCCTTGGATCCTATCTAAAAACAAAGTATTACTTAAGCTCAAACAAGCCTTGGGTTGTAGCTAACAAAAATAAAGATAAAGCTCATAAGTCCTAAGTCTTTATCTAGCTAATGATCCTAGAAACCAATGTGTCATTAAACATCGCCAGCCATTCTTTTCTTGTGTAGCTAAGATGAATACGGAGTCCTTATAAGAAAAGAATTATGAAACATTAATGAATCATTGCCACTTAGAAACTATGTTGAAACCTATTAAAGATCCTTGTAAACCTAGAAGATTCCCAAAACAAGCTACCACATCCTTGTAGGAAAAGGATACTTGTCAAATAGAAAGATCACAAGTCAAAAGGAAGTAAATAACAAAATTCGTACAACCTATTCTGACCTATATCGCAAGTCCTTCCCGAACTCTAATTCACCTGAAAATTTACCCCAACATAGAAAAATACCTTTGGAATCTTCTGGTAAAGTTTTAGCTTGATCCAACGGTTGAATTTGAAGTTATGCTCAATAGCGTAAAATTGAATAGTAGAAAATTTTACGACAAAATCTAAATATGACCTTCCTTGAATTGTATCACAAAATCTCCACATTCATTGGTCCTCTCTCAATCCAAATATAAAGAAAAACAAAAAAAAAACCCAACAAGTCTTTACCCTTCCTATCTCAGCCCCAAAACCAACAACAAACTAACCTTTTCTTTCCATCTTCTTCCTTAAATCCAGCACCTTCCAACTCTTCCCCCTAAAAAGACAAGAAAAATCTAGACATTTTTTTTTACCAATCGCTGTTAGCCAAAAAAATATAAAAAAAAAATCCAACATTGCTCTCTAAGCCACTAGCTACCACACACCAAAAACCTATTTTCCCTCATTCCACGACCAGCCTCAACAATAGTAGGCAACACCATCTCTCAAACCCTCAACACTAGCAGTAACGATGAGTTCTCCCTCACAACAACAACTCTCTCTCTATTTCTCTCATCCAAAACATTCTCCTCCCCTAGCTTTAACTACTAGCTTATTAACTCTTGTTAGTAGCATATCTAACAACGCCAGCTTTAGTAGTACGCCATTATGAGTACCACCGCCAATGGCTTCTCATCTTTTATCCAAGCTACTCACTGCTCTATCTCTCTAGCGACTAGCAGCTCTTTATCTTCTCCATTCCATCCACAATAACAACCAAGAAATCGACGTCATCTCTTTGACCTCCTCCTACGATGACATACACTCCAATTGCATCATAGTCTTGGTCTTAACAGATCTAAGAAAGAAAAGAAAAGGACCTGAAACTTTTATGATTTGTTTCTTTGGTTTTAGTTAGCCTTTTGTTACATGGTCGGTGTAGATAGAAAGAGAAAGATGTTGATTTAATATGCCTTGTAGCCAACTGGTTGGTTACACGTGGTATTATTATATTCATGTAAATACATATTTATTATTAATAAAAGCTTAATTTATCTTTAATAGTCATATACTATTATATTAATAAATCTAGAGTAAAAATAAATTCCATGAGACAAAAAAGTTTTGTAAAGAAAAGTATAAAGTTGTTATAATTATGAGATTCATATTACATTAAAGCATTGTTCTTAAAATATTCTTAGTCGATGCTCTCTTAAATACTGGACATTCATTAGAGTCATAAAGACTGATACATGTTATGTTCTTTTCTTTATAAAAAGAAGCAATTGTTTTTATAAGCTGAGGTATAAAGGATACATATAACTAATATATAGGTGCATGTTATAATACACATACATTGAACTGACCCGCATAAGAATTCCATATAAAGAGATCACCTATGTTTTTGGAAAGGCTCACATGATGATTATGTAAGTGATCCTTAGACTTAAGATCACTAAGTCATCTTATATAGAGAATATTGATTAGTACTTAAAAGTGCATTTTTATCAAGGTTTTATATCATCATTTTGCACTTGAAGTATCAATAACTCCTTAACTAAAGCATGTTTTATAATAACATATCTAATAATATAAGATACCTTTAATCTATGGTAAATGTTCATCTTAAATGCAGGCCTATCACATAAATGAAAGAATTGATTGATGAGTTGAAGTACTGAAATTGAAAGGACAAAGAGATGGCCAAACTTAGAAAAGAGATGCTGGTGCAGTCCAAATTGGAACACTGTTCGGTAATTGGGTCATATCTGGAGCTGTAGATCTTGGATTTAGGTCCATTTTATATG
>Ga0325404_1001935_pt1 | contig 22022 bp, 6 predicted proteins | sample PopdelMetagenome_18_FD_205664 | JGI IMG/M metagenome (GOLD analysis project Ga0325404, IMG submission 205664) | Populus deltoides microbial communities from Bellville, Georgia, United States - Xylem-Control-R1 | ecosystem: Host-associated > Plants > Phyllosphere > Stem > Wood/Secondary xylem...
TGGAAAGTGTTCTCCGTTGACCGGAAAGTGTTTTCCGTTGACCAACTTTCCTAATAGCAAACAAACACAGGAAAGTTTGGAAAGTGGTTTCCCGGAAAGTGAATTCCGGGAAACAAACATGGCCTTATTTCTTCACTAAATTTTGAGTGACATGTCAATCATTTAAACCCTACAGAATAAGGTTTTTAAATTGAATTTTAGAGAAATTTCAATTCAATCCCTACTTTTCCAATTTTAGCATAAACATCCTCAATTGATCCTGAAACTTCTCAATTTTTGCAATTGCACACTGGAAACCTTGATTTAAATCCTTTAGTTTAAGCACCTTTTACAACTTAATCCCTGGTTTCCAGATTATGCAATTTGAACCCTATCAACCATCAAACTTTCAATTTCTTTCAAATTGACCCTTGATTTTATTAATTTCAACCCCTGAACTCATGCACCTCCTGCACTTTGATCCTTGGTTTTGAAATTATTCAATTTGACCATCAATCAACCTTTAATATTTAAATTTCTCTCAATTGAACCCCTGTTGGCATCAATTTAGCCTTTTAAAGTTTAAATTGTGTCCCTAATCAATCAATCTTTGTGAATTGATCTAAATTAGGCCTCCAAACATGATTTTCTTTAATTAAATCCGTGATTGAATCCATAAAACCCATTAAAAATTTAAGTAAGTCTTTAAACTTAATTGATTCTTTCAATTTTTGCCCAAATGATTTTCAAACTTAATTTCTCTTCAATTAAGTCATTGAATAAGTCAATTAAACCTATTAGAAGTTTAATTAAATCCTTAGATTTAATTAATTCTTTTAACTTTGGTCAAGTCTGGATTTCAACCTCAATTTTATTTTTTTTCTTCATACTATATTGTGAAAATATCCTCAATCTAGCTATTCTTCTAGCATTTTGGTCTGTTATGGCTTGATGATTTATCTCCTTGTGTCCCGAAAATATTTTTAGATTTTAAATTTTTTATTCTTTTGGATTTTTGAATAAAAGAAGAAAAATATGTTTTTTTATATAAAACAAGATGGGATGAATAAAGTCTTTTGGGGGATCTAAAATTGGGTTATGATAGCTTTATTTTTTATAAAATAATTTTTGAGGATCCAAAATTGGGTTATTACGAGGAATAAAGTCTAGTGGAAAATGTTTATTAAGGAAGATAATGGGTGTGTGTATGGTTATGAAGGTTATTTTTAGGGATTAATATCAAAATCATTAAAACCGACAAAATCGTCTATCTTTAGGGATTAACATCTATTTTTTTTCAAAATCGAAGAACTCTCCGACTCTTAGGGACCAACACCGTTTTTTAAAATAAATCCAGAATAAGATTAGAAATAAAATTAGATGATTAATAGCATGATAGAATAAACTTAGAAAAAAAACACATAGTAAAGATAACTTTTCATTTGAAAGGATGTCATAAGAATGACATTAATATTCTGTTAGGTATAACTAACCCAACACTTAAATATCTAAGATAAATATCTATTTAAAATTTTTAATTTTCTTTAATAATTAGGTGATAACTTCATTATTTATTTTATTTGATTTTATAGAGTATTGTATGTGACGATGTGATAAAAAAAAATAAACTAAGAACAAATGGCTTCATTGATAAAAAAAAAAAAAAAAAATTCAACTACGGGTTAGTTGATTTGTGAACCATTGATCACAAGATTATGATTATTTTTCAGTTCGACAGATTCTTCATAGATAAACACGAGAAGTTGAAAAAAAAAAGTTATTTAAGTTTTTCATTTCTCTCCTATAATCAATAATCTAATTTTGGTTTTTAGTACAAAATAAATCTTAATAATTGATTGCACAATGACAGGCAGGCTCCGTTTGCCAGTCGCACATGTAAAAGGGATGACACATGTTGACGAGGCGGAGTGTAAATCGCACATATATATATATATATATATATATATATATATATATATATATATATAAAATAAAATAAGATTAAAATTTAATAGTTAAGAAATAGCTTAATTTGTATTCAAGGAGGGAGTGGGTGTGGGTGTGGCGATGACCACCATGGCGGTTCGCTCTGCGAGAAATGGAAAAGTTGTCTTGTCTTCATGGTTGATTAATAAATCAAATAATAATAAGAAGTCAGCCATCTTTTGGAGGGCGGCATCGTCTTCTTCCATTCCCAAAATTGATGGTGATAAGGACAAGAAGATAAGGGAAGAAGAACGTCTATCAGCTGTAATTGACGCTGTCAATGACCGCAAGCTCCCTCCTGAACTCCGTGGCCAACGCAACTCTGTTAGGTTAGTTCCTTCATGCTCTCTTCTGCCTGCTTTTATTATTTGTAATACTAACAATTCATGCTCGTTTTTTTTATTATTATTATTTGGCTGTAAGAAAATAAAATCCGTTTGTTTTGAGTTCTTTTATTAAAGTGCTGAGATTCTGAATTACAACTACTACTGCTATCTTCTTTGTTCTACCTTTAATGTTCCATCAAAGAAAATTGTGCCTTATCACGGCGATGCAGGGGGTGCTTGGGGTTAACAAAAGAACTAGCTAATGTTGTAGAAAAACTATATGCGCTTGGGGGGTTATCATACTGCCACATTTCCTGTGCGCTTAGGATTTTTACGCACAGGCTCAGGCTGCTTCTGCCTTTAATTATTAATTATGCGAGTACTTGGCTCGGCAGCATTAGTGGCCTTTCAACTTTACCTCCTATCTCATTGTACTTGAAAATCTTAGCTCAGTTCACCAAAGAATTGCTGGTTGATGGCACATAATTGCTATTATCCTACCAGAGATCTCTCTCTTCTTTCTTCTTCTTCTTTTTCCAATTTGATTGTCATGATTCTGGAATATGATGTCTGGTTGTCATTTGGACAGGTCAGAAACGGACATTATCAACGTTGTAGAGCAAAGAATATGGCACTCAATGGAAGAAGGCCAATTTGAGAATTTACCAGGGAGAGGAAAACCCCTTAACCTCAGTACGAATTCTCATGCTGACCCAGCCGAAGACACCTTGTATAGAATCCTTTCAAAAAATGGATGTGCACCCGAGTGGGTTGAGCTTAACAAAGAGATAAGGCGCCAGGTATCTGAATGGCGTTTAGCATTGAAGAAAGCTTGGATGAGCAAATGCAATGGGGATCACTCCAAATGGATTGAAGGGTCAGAGATTTTGCAAGTTCAACTGCGTCATATCAACAATAAGGTCAGCACTTCGTTACCCATCTCTGCCTAATGTTAAATTTTATGTGGCCTTTAGCTCAGTTGGAGCTGTTGAACCTTGATGCGCCGCCTTTGGTTTGTCTCCCAGTTGTAGATGCTTAGCTGCTTAACATTTACAGATGGTTGAAACTTCCTATAAGAGATGGTCCTAATTCTACTAAGTTAAAACATTTGTTGCACTGTCTTGGGCACAATTCTGTCAATGCCCATGTGCAGCTAGTGGCAATGGAGCATCTCCTTCTGCTGTTACTATTTCATCTTATCCCTGTAAATATTCTCCTCTGTATGGTTGATATGCACATGACTTGAATGTAGATGATGCACTGCAGGTTTTCCGCTACAACCTCATCGTACCATTTGGGCGACAGATGTTTGGTCTTAAGTGGGAAAAAGAACTAGATCGTGTAAGAGAATGAGACCTTTTGTTATCTGGCTGAGTGGGATCTGAGATAGTTTCTGGGACCTGTTGATTGCTGATATTGGTAGGATCTCATGAACATGAGTAATCTCTGTTCTATTTATTAGTACCCTTGACAAGAAGCTCATTTCTTTGCTTAGCCAACTTTATTATCTTTCGTTATCATAGGTTATTTGTAAACAGTTGGCCAAATAATAGTACATGTAATGCAAATTCTCGGTAGGAAAGATAAGGGATACTTTCTATCACATGGTTATGCGGTGACAATATGTATATTTGGTAATAACATAGCAACATATGGTATAAGTTTGTTTCTTTAACATTATCTTGAGTCAAATGACTTTCGAGTCTAAATCAATATTTTTACTTATAGCAAGATTTAAACTTGAAGGTACAAGTTTATGGACCTAAGTTAGAGAAATAATGTTAACAAGATCAAGTGAGACAGCTATGATTAGAGTGCATCTTTTTCCCTTGACGAAGTTGCACAAAAAGAAGAAGAATTTAAGAGCTACCATCTCTCTTTCATGTTCAAAAAATAGAAACCCTGTTTTATTTTCCATAAGGAGATTTCCATTGAAATGTACTTTTACTTCTTCCTCTGCAACTAGAGTCCAATATAATTTGTCAAGCACATCTAGTTTCTGCAAGGATTTGACCCTGCAGTAAAGGATTTAGAAGTTGAAACCACTAATAACCTGGCCAGATACGGGTATCTGGTTGCGTGATGATAAAAGATAGGTGGAACTTGACTGCTATAATTTTGTAACCAGGCCAAAAACCAGTCTTTACCTATCCTTCTTTAAGTTCCCAGAAGCTATGCATCTTCAGAGTCAATAACCTTTGTTACTTATAACAGGGTCTGACGCATTTGTTCTAATCGTTTCAACGTGAGACAGAAATCATTCGTGACAAAAATTATACGGACACAAATAGTAAACTCTACTAAACATCTCCCACAAGGGTAGGAAAAACATAGGAAACCTTCATGAGCTTTAAAATCCCTTTACAAACACAAATTATTATCATTATTTTGGTAGTTCCCTTTAGTATTTGTTGAAACGGATAAAATTGGTGAGCAGAAAGACAGAATCGCACCAAAAACTAATAACAAATGATACACGAACATACTGAAAATATAATGCGCGAATTATACACCGCCATGTCGAAAGTACATCAGAATATATGAATCTACTACACAAACAAGTTAACATGTGATCTCAGTGTACTTGTATAAATTCAAGTACAGGTCACCCAGTCGGAGATGCTTTTGCTGCAAGATGGATGAGTGCTCGTTTGTGATAGGTGGTACGGAGTTTTTTGTACTTCTGCACAAAAGCCCCAAGATCTATCTCCTTATCAAGGAACTGCCTATGGAAGGCGTCAGATTCCTCCTCTGTCTTATTCATTGCCTCTGCAGATGAGGAACATATATTCAGATCATACCTAAGAGAATGCCTTTCATTTCTCATTTTACCATATGTTTTGAGCCTTCAAATGGACTGACTTTAATTTCAAAGTGTACCTTGTAGCCTTTGCAGGAAGGAGGCGGGAGAGCAGGACCTCAACAACTCTTCTTTCTGTTTTTCTAGCTCATTTAGTTTTTCCTGAGCAGCAGCCAGCTCAGTTGTCCGAATTATCCTGCACTGAGCACACGAGAAAAGGAAAAATGGTTTCCAGTTCAATGCATTAGATTAAACAAGCAAGCATGGAAATGACAAACGGCACAAAACCTCACTTGATTTCTTAGCTCCATTATGCGTGGCTCTTTCTCCAAGTTCTCTCCTATACATAAAAAACAATTAGATGGCATTAGTTCATGCATTTATAGCTAAACCACTTTAAATATTTCAAAAAAAGGCTCCAGCAACTTACTGGCAAGCTGCAGAGTTTCCTTGCAAAGCTCATCTCTTATCTGATGGAAACAGCAAAAGAAGCAGTCACAAACAAGTATGCGGACTTTCCCAAAGGTGGGAAGGGGAAGATGAGTTTTGATTTCCCCCTCTTCTTGCAAGACTAAGGAAACAGAGGTATGACTTAATATCACGCAAAAGACATGGCCGTTTTGCATTTTTTGTTGCAGTTATGGTGCGGTTCAGAAAAGCACACATATGTATCCAATCACATCAAGAAAACACAAGTCAGCTGATTTATTCTGATTTGATGAATGCCTACATGCTTCCTTGGGTATGAGACCATGTTTGTATGAGCACGCATTTCTGAATTTACATACTTGCCTGACTTGTTACCATGGGAACAAAGTTACTCTTAAGACTATAACTGCAAATTTTGCAGTTTATTCTACAGATACACAAACAGTGTTATTCCTTGTGATAACATCATCATCTTCACTTTTGATTCTGGAGAAAGGAAGAGGAAGCTAAGTCTATTTGCATACCTACCAGAATGATAATAATCGACTAATTGAGTAAGTGAGTGGCAGGGGATGGGGCTAAAACTAAGGACACAAGAAGAGAAATGAAAAGAAGCAAAGTTCATTTGGCTGGAATAATTTGGATGCTGTAAAGATACATAGAAGTGAGATAAATTTACAATAGGAGGTGGCTTGTTCCTTGTGTAGATATATTCAGAGTCAGTTACAAATTAGGCATACTTTTCAAGAGAAATAAGTGAATCGAGAGGGAAATTATAATCATTATTTTTTGTTTCTTACCTCCATTTATCTCCTTGTTAAAGTATCCAAACAGAGGAAATTGTTTGAAATTTTCATCCACTTCTCCTAACTGGTAATAATGCTAGACAATTCTCAAAATCTGAAGATCTAGTGAAAGAAAAAATGATGTCTATTTACTAACTACTGTTCAGTCATCACTTCTTGAATTGATCATTTAAAGAATCAACAAAGAATACTGCAAGTTCCTTGGAAAATGAGATCCCTAGAAACAAACAGCAACATGAGGGCAAGAAGGCAATAGCAGCAGGTAACTAGGCTTTTCTGATCCTACCAATTTGAATGGAGTCCACTAGTGTTTAACCCATACCACTCAAGGGGTAAAATTCATTCTAAATGCAGATAATGGGAAAAAAGGAAGGAATTAGCTCAACTTACATTGTTTTGAATTTTAACCTGGTCAAGTGAAAGTAAAAATTGATGGTATGCATCCTTATCAGACAATAGCTTCCGTAGCTCATCAACACTAGACATAATTTCAAAGAAAACAAGTAGTTAGAAAATGAACAAAACACGACATCTTGTAATGCAATCAGATTACCTGTAGTAATTCTCCCAAGCTACAGAGGCAATTATCTATTTTGATCGAAAACATTCCCACCAAAGACACAGACTTAAACTCTCCTCCTTCATATGTTTACAGAAACAAGTGCGTAACGTTTTCTTTAATTACTTTTATTCATTTTGGTAAAAGAAATTATTGTCTATAAAGGCGGCAATATTTATCAAAGATCCATACCTCGATGTAGCAACTAACATTACAAGATAGAACAATAAAAAAATCATGGGAGAGAAAAACCTTAAAGAAAGCTAACTAAGAGATTCAGAGAAAAAAAAACATAAAAGCTTTGCCTTGATATTGGCTAAAACACAGAAGCAGATGAAAAGGGATTTAGAACATTATGAGCATATCAGGTAGAGAATAGCATGCAGTAAGTTTATCCCATCTAAACAACAAACCTCTTGTCCTTCAAAAGAGTAATAATGGCAGCAGCTTCAGCAGGTGAAGAAGAGAGTGGGCGTTCAGTAGGCCTTTGTAAGCTGTGGGAACTAGAAGAGCTACTTGTTGGTGTTGCAGGGCGTGAAGAAGGAGAAGTAACTACAGATGGAGGGTACCAAGATTGTGCAGGATTAACATCTTGTGGACGCGCCTGCTCTTGTTGTTCCTGATTACCCCTGTAGGAAAATGAACAGAAAAAACACAAAACCATCAATCAATCAGGATTTCAGCACAGTAATTGTATAAATAAAAACCATTTTCACGGTATGACAACAACAACAACATAATCAAATCAAATCATATCAAATCCCTAGAAATTCAGATTAATCTATCAAATCCCCAGATAGAGAGGGGGGGGGGAATACCAGAACTTGAACATAGCTGCTTGAAGAGAGAAAAGGAGATCTCGATCCTCTGATTAAAAGAAATCAAGTCTTTACAGACTCTTTCTCTCGTGTTGGAAGAAATTTTGGTTGATGCTTGGAAGGATTTTATTTGACGGTTGTCTTTTTTAACTTGTATTCGTGGCGTCGTCTTAATGGTTACGGACACGTGTGCCCGAAGCTTAAACCCCTCGCCTCCTGGCCAAAATTTTCCCGAGAGATAAAGCAGCAGCACATCCAGAACCGCGTTTTTTATTTTTCTCCCTTGGTTGATAACACCTCACATACGTTACAAGCAATTGGTTAATAACACCCTTCTAACAATTTAAATGTTAATTGAATCCTTCTTCTGAATTAAGTATTAAGTAATACTCTAAAAGGAGTGAGAAAATTTCCTACGCCTTTTACTTTCCCATCTTTAATATATTATATTATTATAATTATTATTATTATATTATATTATATTATATTATATACTAAAATTAAATAAAACGCTAAATTGTTGTTTTTTTAATTTTTTTGTTTTTTTATGAATTTTTTTGTTTGATCCAGGGTTTGATGGGTTAGTCTGATTTGACGAGTTAACCTGGATTTTTTTCTTTTTAATTAATTTTTTTCATTTAGTTTAGTTTGTTAATATTAAATTTTTTTATATTTAATTCTCAGACTTTCATGACACGTATCCCGGACTTGACAGGTTAACTTGGTTTGACGGGTTAACGCAGTTAATTTTGGGCAAACCAGTCAATTGTTTTTTTCTATTTAGTTATCAAACTTTCATGACGTGAATCCCAGGTTTGACGGGTTAACCTGGTTTGAAGGGTTAACCCAGTTAATTCAGATTTTTTTTCTTTTTCTTTATTAATTTTTTTTCTTTCTATTGGTTTTTTTTCCTTTGTTTTTTTCTATTTAATTATCACACTTTTATGACCTTATAGCCAGACCCACATCCAATGCTCTAGGGTTCAGTGTTGCAGTCAAGCTCACTTAAACTTAAATCATGTAAGTTTAATGTTATTATTAATATTATAAATAGTATTCTTGGGTCAAGCATTGCAATTAGACCCAAGGCTTTTGGGTATATCTTTACAGAAAGACCTAACACTCTTAGATATTAACATTTTTTGATATTTTTTATGCAATAAAAAAAATTAACCCGTGGCGTATACCTTTGTCCCCCCCCCCTTTTTAAGCCTTTTACTTTGAATAGCATGTTGCAATCCACAGTGAAAAAACTTATACCTTAGTTTATTTTTTTCTATAGTTTCTTAATATTAAATTTTTTATGTTTAATTATCAGGCTTTCATGACACGGATCCCAGGTTTGATAGTTTAACCTAGTTGATTCAGATTTTTTTTCTTTTTCTTCATTAGTTTTTTCCTTCCTGTAGGTATTTTTCTCTTTGCTTTTTCCTTTTTAATTAATATTTTTTTAAAAAATTAGTTTATTAATATTAAATCTTTTTTCTATTTAGTTATCACACTTTCATGACATGAATCACAGGTTTGACAGGTTAAACTGATTTGGAGAGTTAATCCAATTGATTCAGATTTTTTTTTTCTCATTAGTTTTTTTTCTTTATGGTGGTTTTTTTTCTTATTTTTTTTCTTTTTAATTGATCTATTTAATTATCACACTTTTATGACACGACCTTGCAGCCAGACCTACATCCAATGCTATTAGGTCTGGTATTGCAGCCAAACCCATTTAAACTTGGGTCATGCAAGTTTAATGTTTTATTAATATTATAAATATTACTCTTAGGTCAGACGTTGTAGCCAAACCCAAGACTTTTTGGTATAGCTTTGCAGAAAAACCTAACACTTTTAAATCTTAATTTTTTTAATATTTTTTATGCAAAACAAATTGACCCGCTGCATCGCGCGGGTCATGTAACTAGTAATACTCTAAAAGGCGTGGGGAACCTACTGTAGCTTCCCCACGCCTTTCACTTATTAATATATTATATTATTATAATTATTATATTATATTATATTATAGAAGTGTTTTTTTTTCATTTTTAATTTTTTTTGGTTTTTTTAATGAATTTTTTTGGTTTGATTTAGTTTGTTAATGTTAAATTTTTTTATTTAGTTATCAGATTTTCATGATACGGATCCCGAGTTTGATGGGTTAACCTGGTTTGACGAGTTAACCCGGATTGTTTTTCTTTTTAATTAAATTTTTTTGGTTTAGTTTAGTTTGTTAATGTTAAATTTCTTTCTATTTAATTATCAGATTTTCATGACACGTATCCTGGGCTTGACGAGTTAACTTGGTTTGATGGGTTAACCCAGTTAATTCTGGGTAAACCCGTCAATTTGTTTTTCTATTTAATTATCAAACTTTCATGACGTGAATCTCAGGTTTTACGGGTTAACCTGATTTGAAGGGTTAACCAAATTAATTCAGATTTTTTTCTTTTTCTTCATTCATTTTTTTCTTCCTGTTGGTTTTTACTTTTTAATTAATCTATTTAATTATCATACTTTTATGACACGACCTTATAGCTAGACCCACATCCAATATTCTTGGGTCCGGTGTTGCAGTTGGTCTCACTTAAACTTGGGTCATGCAAGTGTAATGTTATTATTAATATTATAAATATTACTTTTAGGTCAGGCGTTGTAGCCAAATCTAAGACTCTTGGGTATAGCTTTACAGAAAAACCTAACACTTTTAAATCTTAGTTTTTTTTTATATATATTTTATGCAAAAAGAAAACCTGCGACATCACGCGAGTCATGTAACTAATTAATTTATATAATGCGTTCCCTCTGTTAAAAACGTTGTCGTCGGATTTTAGTTACATGACTCGTCGTATTTTCATAAAAAAGCTGGTCCCACATAAAGAATCTAAGTCTATTTTGAATCCTGTACAGGCAACCTAAAATTATGTGCGTTTTGCAACATTCAGAATTCAAGGATAGTTGAATTTTGGTACGCGCTGGGTGTGCCCAACCTACACACAGGCAGTTCAAGCATCATGTGTGCGTAGAAATATATCCAGCATTGAGGAAGGAGTCCAAACTCCAAACACCAAGTGTCCCCACATGGTTTTTTTCAATAATAATAACAGTTTTTTTTAAATTATTAGTGATAATAATAATAATAATAATAATAATAATAATAGTAATAGTAATTTTTAATTTTACTTTTCAAATCAAATCTATAGTTGTTTTTCAATATTAAGAATAATTTTTTTCTAATTTAGTAATTATTTTATTAATAATATTGATTATTATAAAAATAATAATATTTATAACATAAAAGATAATATTTTTAATACTAATTCTTTTTATTATAGTAAAAACTAATAATATTCATAACACAAATAATATTATTTTTAATTCCAAGAATACTTAGAACACAAATAATAATATTTTTTTATATTAAAACTTTGAATTATTATAAAAATAATAATATTATAACACAAATAATAATATCTTTGATATGAATATGTTGAAATAAAAAAAAATTATTTAGAACACAAATAATAATATTTTAATATGAATATCTTGAATTATAAGAAAAATAATAATATTTAGAACACAAATAATAATATTTTTTATATGAATACTTTGTATTATAAGAAAAATAATAATATTTACAACGCAAATTATAATTTTTTTTATATTAATACTTAGAATTGTTGAATTTTTTTAATAATACTGTGCCGCGAGCTCCCTTTTTATTTTAATAAAAAATATTTTCTTTCAGATTTATTAATTATTTTATTAATAAAATTAATTATAATAAAATTCTAAAATAAATAATATTATTTAGAATCCTAGGATCTAGGAACCTTGAGTCCTGATGAAGAACCCAATCGAAATGGGTCCTAACGCACGACCCATTGATTGTGGGTCCTAACACCAGACCCATTCCCCTTGGGTCCAGCACCATAACCCAAGCGTTAGGTGTCCCCAAGTAGAGAGCAGGCATGGCTCACTCCCAGCGCAGGGCAAGCGCCACGTGTGCATCGGGATGCCTAGCCCCTAGGCAGGTAGCCCAAACACCATATGCGCGCTGCAGTGTGCCTAGCACAGAGGCACTCGCCAGGTCTTGGCTGGGTCTCACCCAGGCCGCGGGTTAACCCGTCGAGTTGACTGGGTTGTTGTACTGACCGGTCTTTTGACAAAACCAGACCGGTCCCGGCCCCGGGTCGGTCGGGTCCTAGGTCAACCTTTTGGGCCGGTTCGGGTTTAATAACACTGTAAGATACTGACCCAATATTAAAATACCTGTTTTTCACGGAAATTTCAAAAACAAATCTCTAGAAATTTTCTCACTTCAAAAAATAATACAAAAACATGTTTTTATAATTGTGCATATGGTCAAGTCTCTCAAAAGTGTAAAAAATCATATTGTATTTCCAAAGTTCAAAAAATATGTATTTGCATGTATTTTTGGATTTAATAACCAGTTTATTAAAGTCATATGAATTGGGTCTATATTTCAAAAATACTAAAAAAAATATTTTGTTTTCAGTTAATATCCGGGATTATAAACTTATACATAATACATATTTTTTATATTAAATAAAAAGATAATTTCTTTTGTTTTATATTGGCATTAGAATGGTTATGTTTTTAACTAGATAAGATAAGAACCTCCTTACTAAGGATGACTTTTCTTAAATCTTAGAGAGATTAACGATTAGAAAACATAACAATATCTTAGTTTATATCAGACAAATAAACAATACAACTTACCCTAGGTAAGATATATTAGAAGTGTTAATACCTTTCATTTACGCAACTAGTCTTCTTGCCCGAACTCTGAGACCAGTTAGGGTTTCTAGTGACAAAAATATCAGGTGGCGATTCTCATTTCCCTCTTTCTATTGATAAAGGACAAAAATTCATTGTCATTTTCACCCACACCATCCCTAAAAATTCATGATCTAAGAGGATGATCGCCACGATGTCGCACATGTGCAACAAAGTATGCATGCTATGTTAAATCATGTTTGTTCTCTACATAATACTCATTGATTGTTTGAATAAGATTTGAAATTCTTTTGAAATCTCGTTCCACTTTAGCCAAGAATTTCTCAGTTAATACTATTTGAGAACAAATAAAATATTTTTCCTAATTCATCTAGGGTGATCAATCATCTCTTGATCATTCAAGTACCTTCATATACTTTATGTTATACCCAATATTTGTCTCCTTGTTACCTCGATTAAGATAACATATAACAGGATTAAAATATATATAAGATAACTTAGTGATCTCAAATTTAAGGATCACTTATACAACTGTCACGTGAGCATTTCCACAAACATAGGTGATCTCTCATGCAGGTCAGTCTCTACAGCTTTAATAAATATTTAGTATTTAAAAGAACACCAACCAAAAATATTTTAGAAACAATACTTTGATGCAATAAAAATATCATAATTATAACAACTTTATAATTTTTTTTATAAAGTATTTTTGTCTCATATGCTTTATCTTTACTCGAGATTTATAAATCAAATATTAAATTCATTAATTTAATATTATATAAATATTAAAAATAAATTAACTTTTTTTAATAATAAATATGTATTTATATAAATATAATAATATTACATGTAACTGACCGACCGACCGACTATATAGTATATTAAATTAAACTAAAGCGAAGCAAATAAACCTTGGGATGATAAACTTGGAAGCAAATAAATTTCATAATAATAAATATATGTCCAATCAAAATCTATCACATGTATTCAACATTCAAAACTGAGAAATTTCCATGCATACCAAAATCTAAGTACAAAATTCAATTGATAGAAAACAACATGTCACGAACAAGAAAATTAAGACAAAATCCATTCTCAGCTTCTTCTTCTTCTTGCGCAAGTTCATGAAATGCGCTCCTGCCCATGAAAGTGCAGTTAAAAGAACTGTGTATGCACGGGTTGCTACCACCCATTTGCCTTGAGATAAACTTGTCTCTGTAAAGACACTGAGGTAGTTGTCTTTTCGTAAGCTGTCGGTTTTTGAGATTGAGACGGAGTTCCACTACACACTGTCTTTAACTCCTTTTGCTCTCTCTCTCTCTCTCTCCCCTTTTTTGCCAGATGAAGATGTTGCCCCGAATTTGCTTAGGGTATTTTTAGGATAACGTTCTGTAAGGGAAATTACCGCAGCAAATCAAAGGGTTTTTTTTAGTAATTGCATACTATTTAGAATTTAAATTAACATCTTCAAAAGAATTGTAAAGGACAGAATTGATTTAACATTACGTTGGGGGGATAAAATCCTCATGAGAGTACCAATGCTTTTCCCTTTTGTTTTTTTTGTTTTTATAGTAAATTATAATAAACTTTTTACGATTTTATAAATTAATTATATTTACCGTCCAAAAGTATGAAATTTTGATATAATTCTTCTTTTATATTCAAAATATCCATAATTATTTTTCTTAAAAATATATAGTTAAATTGAGAACAACCTTGTAAAGTTGTAGGAAAATATTTAAAAAGGATCATCATTATTTTTTGATAGATGAAAAATATTAATTTTGAGAAATTTTGGTAAGTAATGGAAATTTTGGTATAAAGCAGGGGGTTTGTAGTATTTTTCAGGGGGTTTCTAAGAAATACACAAATTTTTGGGTGTTGACTATAATTTTCATGATAATTTAGGGTCATTGTATTTGACCTTTTCTTTATTCTTTTTTTTTCCACGTTTAGGTATTTTTAGCCATATTGTACTATATTTAAATATAATTTGATCATTTAATTAAAGTTATTTTTGTTTTATGAGAAATCATTTAGTTAAAATAGCAACAACTAGTCTTGCTGCTTGCTGCTGGTGCTTTGCATTGGGGCCACACAATATCAAGGGGAAAAAAAGCTCAAATATGTATTTGATAGGTTTATTTAGAGCATTTGAGCTAAGGAGAATTTCAAGAAACCTATCTTCAACCAATGATGATTAGAACTTAGGTAATTTAATTTATGTACAAGAGATCGACAATTAGAGACTTATTTTTTATAATATATAGTTTTACTCTACCAAATATAATTTTTTATCTAATTGTTGGATTGAGCTTAACATTTACTATAAGTTTTTAGAGGTCTTTTCTATATTATGTTAAAATCTCAAGGCAAACAAACATCAAAAAAGCCTTGTGATAAGATCCAGATGATATTGTATTATAATCATATTAATTAGTGTTTTAGTTGATTTAAGATTTTTTTCTATTTTATTTAAAACTCTTTTATTATTTTTCCAACATAGTTTAAGATGTTTTACCTATTATAAATAAGATTATTTAGCTTGTATTTGGGTTTTGTTTTTGACAAACTTTGATTTCAGTAATTATTATTATGCATGAAAGGTTTTTCTCATACTTTTTGGTTCTTCATTAAACTACTCTAACTTATCAAAGAATTAACCAAGTTTTATGATGTCTTTTATACTTCTCGTTCGTGTCTCCTTATAGATGTTAGGTGGGGGTTTGACTGCTTATAGTCTTGATGTCATGATATAGGTTATCATTGCAATGGATTTCATTACGTGATAGCTTTAAGATTATACTTTAATCACATAATAATAATCTTCATTAAATGTGCAGGATTTAATTATGTGATAGCTTTAAGATCAAAATAAGTGCAATTGATTCATGATAATTAAACATGCATCTCATCAAGACTTATGTTTTCCAAAACAAATACTCAAACATGGGTTTGAAAATTAGATATCTCTTCTACTTAAGTTAATCAGTCATGCATCCAACATAAACCAATCAATAAAAACATATATAAAACCTGAAAATATATGCTACGTATCATTACAAGTTTTAGTCATCAATAATCAAGTTTAATCATTGAAAAACATAGGATATTCATGTATTTAGATATAAAATAATTTTAAGAACAAATCCTAATGATAATTTAAGATCTAAGAGTATTAACATTTTAAAATTGAAAACTAAGCTAGTTGCAAATTCAGAAAAGAAAAAAGATAAAAAAGATAATAATTATAAAAACAACAAAATCTCTCCTTCTCTTCTTATATTCTCTGAATGTAATTCCCCTTCTCTTTTAGAGTTAGGGTTGGTTATATGGAATTAAGAAGGCGGAGAAGTTTCCTAGTTATTAACTAATTCATAATCACCTTACTTTAAGATTTTCTTACACAAATCTAACTCTAAATAACTTCTACATTGACTTTGAACTTTTAAAAAGGTTTCCTAGTCATGTGGGACCCTTGCCATGTCATTAATGATTTGCCATGTTATTATTGAAAAGATGAGCTAGATTCATACTAGTTTGATGGTGGATTTCAAGCATGACTTCAAAAATATTGTTCTATTTCATCTCAATGAGTTACCAGACCTATATATATATATGGATGAAAAGTTTGAAATGCCTAGTGCTCATCCCAACTATAGTGTAGAAAACTTCTACTTGTAGTTACAAATATGATCCACAAAGTATACAAAAGTCTAGTTTGACCAATCCTAATCCTACTAGAATTTCTTGTTCAAGTTGGATTTCTAATGCAATTAAGATTTTCACTTTTTAGCTCCAATGATTCGTCTCAATATGCTCTTTATAGTTCCTTACTTGAAATTGTGTTAAAAATGTTTCATTTAACTTATTTATACACATTGTATATAGCACTTTTAAGCACAAAACAAAGTAAGTAAGTTATTTTAAGACATAAAACATGTATAAAAGATTAAAAATAAGATCCTAAAATATAAAATAATATGATTATATCATTTATTATCTATGTCAAATTAGGATGTCTTTGAAAAGCCTAGATTGTGAGATTAGAAAGTTTTCCAAGTATGATCCAATTGATTCATATGTTCACGCGCGCATATATATATATATATATATATATATATATATAATTGTACTCATGGATGATTTATACTTCTTGTTTGGTATGGTTATACCACCACTAACCAACATTATTGCATTTATATGTGGTTTTAATATTAATTATGTTAGTGAATCTCTTCCAGGTCTGTATTCATATATTGTATGACATACTGGAAACTACCTAGCATAATAAAGTATCAATAACCCTATATTGATATGTCACTCTCTCTTTTTTTAAGTAAACCCTATATTGATATGTTACTCTCTCATTTTTTAAGTAAGAGATGCATAAGTTTTTTCTTTTTTGTTTTCCTTGAATGTTATATAGTTATATTATACTTAATAAACAACTAGTTTTGTTTCTCAAACGAAACAAAATTGCTTGATGCTTCCTAAACTATATATAAAGAATCCCTCATTGGTCAAGCTATCTTTAGTATATTTTATATATTGCAATTATTTGGTTTAAATATAATTACTATATCTATTAAAAGAATTGGAAAATATTATAGTGTTTCACTATTTATATCAATAGTGAAGCATCTTATTAAAAAAAATTTCAATTTTTCCCTATTTTTTACATTCTAATTTTTCTTCCTTTTAATTTTATCATTTAACATTTTATTAATTTTTACTTAATTGTCAAAAAAATTTTCATTTTTTATGAGGTTATCATACTCTCAAATAAACATCTCAATATTTAGGTGGTACTAGATTTTTACAAGCATTTATTTTTGTTATTCACATTATAGTGCTTTAGTGTTCATATGAACAGTGAAACACCATAATTTGTTTTCAAGCTTTTTTTCCTTCTTTTAATTCTACCTTTCAATTTCATCATTTTACATTTTATTGATTTTATGTTGGTCATCATAATTATTTTTTTGTTTTCTTTCTATAAGATTATCGTAGTCTCAAACAAACATCCTAATTTTTGATTGATACTTAATATTTACAAACTTCTAATTTTGTTATCATATCATTAAACAAAAAATTATTTTTTTATTAAAACAAAATTTATAAACTAGTGGAGTCTATAATCCAGGTTGCGGGTTTTGCAAGTTATGCCACAAAGCCTTTTTTGATCCAGTATATTGTTATCTCAATAGTAAAAAAAAGTTATGAAATTTTTTAAAGCAAAATCATACTTATATTGGTTGTACAGGTTTCTTTTAGACCTGTGAAGTCAATTAGATCATGTAAAGTCAACTCTCATGCGAGTTAATTTTAAACTCGGGCTAGACAAGAAATCAGGTTGGGAGGTTTTAATGTTGACTTGTTGGGTCTGGTTTAATAACAATGCCAAATAGGGTTTTTTTTTAAAGTTCCATATTCCTTTTTTTTTTCTTTCGATATAATCCTCTTTGCTTTTTTTTTTTTTATCAATTATATCCTTCAACATTTAGTTGATTCTGATTTGATCTTCATAATTTTATTTCGATTTATTTTCTATGAGGTTATCATAGTCTTGAATAAATGTTTTGATATTTTATTGGTAATCAATTTTGTGACTGTCTATTTTTGTTATCATATTATTAAATAGAAAATAGTTTTAAAAAACAAAGTTGTTAAAACTCACGGAGTCCATGCTTCAGATCATGGGTTTGGTGAGTTAAACCACAAAGCCTGAATCGATCTAATATATCATTATCTCAATATTAAGAAGAAGAAAAGGATGTCATCTTAAAAACATTTTAAAGCCAAACAACGCTTCTTACTAGTTAGCTGGGTTGTTTTGAACCTATCAAGTCAATTGGATCATGTTAAGGCAACTTTCATGGAGTTGGTTTTAAACAAGGGTTAAGTAGAGAGTCAAGTCGGGAGAATTCAAGGTCGACCCATTAGTTGAGTTTAATAACAATGTCAAATAGTTCAGTGAAACTTGAAAAAATTTTGTTTAGGTTTAATAGGGATTTAATCGAAGCGCGCATTGTTGTGTTGCACAAGTCAAAAAGCTAGTTTGTTAAACTAAAATATATAATACTAACTAAAAGTATAATAATTAAATTAAATTGCATGCATGTATATAAACAAAAAAATAAATATTTAAACTTGCAATTGAATTAAAACAAATAACTAGCATACATACTTAATATATATATATTAAAATATTCAAAGTTGTAATTGAATCAAATAAGATTCTTGCATGCATATTAATACATAAAAAAAATATTATACTTAAGAGATAAAATATTAAACTAAAACCAGTACAAATATAATGTTAATGTACTTACTTGTTGAACATTGTTGTCAATGATTAAACGGTTTGCCTTCAAGACTAAAATACGATTTCAACAACGGTTTCTTTCAAACTCTACAAGCCAAATAAATAATTAGAGTTAATATCTCAATAAAAAGTAGTAAAACCAAATTTTAATGCTCTTCTTTTCTTTTTGAAGACGTACGGTTCTCTGTATTTTGTTTTGGGTATTTTGCTTCAGGTGCGAAATAATACCCTTTTCTTTTGACTGAGGTGTAAATCTATTTTAACTATGCATTTCGTCTTAACCGTATCGACAGAGGTTAATGCACATTTGGGTGTATATTAATAAAGCAGGAAAAGATATATTTGGTACATATTTAGAAGGAAATATTGATTATTATTATACATATACTAAAAAAAAAATTGTGTTTTCGTATAAAAATTATCTAATTATAAATTTTCCCAATTGTTTATACTGTATTAGTACTGTTTGTAATTTTTTTTAATTTAGAAAACAAGTTTTTCTTGTATTTTTTTCTTTTTATACTAGAGATTTTTATCATTTTATACTTAGCCTATTTATTACAATTTTTCTTCTTATCTTTATTTTTTGTAATATTTTTCAAGTTTTTCCTTTTTTTTCTTTACATTGTTTTAGAAAAAAATATTATTTTCTATTTTTTTTTACATTTGGCCTATTTATACTATTCTTTTTATTTTTATCTTTATTCTATTGTAATTTTCTTTTTTTTATTTTTTTCTTTACATTTTTGTTTTGAAAAATTATTTTACAAAGACTAAGAAAATAGTATTTCATTATAGTAATTTTACATGTTTTTATTAACGCATATGATATTTACTATATTTTATTATATATAAGCATCGACTTGCACTAATAACACATACACATTAATTTTTTTATATTATATAAAAAAATTATTCAACTTGCAGCGAGAAGAGTTGAATAGAGATATTAACACTTTATTTTTTTTATTTATTTGCACAAATAATTTTTGATATATTTAATTAAATACATACATAAGTTTTTGATTTATAACCATAACTTTTTAAAAAACTGAATAAATTTTTATATTTTTTAAAATTATCTAACTTATATCAAAACCCGGGTCAAATAACCAGTTTAAACTAAATATACTTTATAATTGGCTTACAATATATACACACACATACACTTTTCGTTGTAAGAAAGGGAATAGATAATCCGTGCTTTGTAATGGTCTCTTTTTTTAAAATAAATAAATAAATTAAAATCAGTCATTTAGACAACATGAAGCTTTTATATTCGGAGTAGGTAGAATACGAACTCACAATCTTTAGATCAATAAAATTTAAATTAAATTGTCACGTGCTTTTGCATGCCTGTTTTGTATCTCCTAATCGCCACTGGAAAATTCAAAAGTCTATGCTCATCCCACACTCTTTTTTTTTTTTTTTCTTTTTTTTCTTCTTTTTTGAAGTAAGTACTCATTAGCAGCTATGAGTGCCAATTTACCGAGGAAGGAACGTGAATTCTAAATTAAAGTGTGATTGTTATTTTAATTTCCCTGTATACCTCAACAACAGCCAGGACAGTAAGATGGGAACACGTGGCAGAAACATAGGAGGGAGATCTTTGGTGTGAAGAGGCTAATCACAGTCCACGCGTAGCCAAGTGGCCGACCACGTAGAGACGCAAAGAAGATCCAAAGTAGCGAAAGCGCCAATCCCACCCATCCTTGTCTATTTGATCTAAAGGCTGTAGACGATCTTTAGCCACCACAACTGATCTCAGGCGTTCAATTTCCAACATTGCCCCATTTGTGAGTCCAGGCGTCGTTTTGTAAGCTGCGGGTCATTTTGTTTAGGTTCTCCTCCTCTCTCTACTTCTTCTACCTTTTGATCGTTAAGCTGATTAGTCCTCTCCGTTATCATCTACCTAGACAATACAATCACCTTTTTTCTTTGAGAATCTCATTAATGAGGCAAATTCAGCTTTGAAAATGGTACTGTTGATCATTTACTCTCCCTCTCACGATTCTCTTTACCTTTTCTTTCTTTCTTTCTTTCTTTCTTTCTTTTTTGGGTTATATGTGCTAATTTTTTTTTTTTTTTGGGCTGGGGAATTCTGTTTAATAGGATACAATGTTGGTACCACCATGGTTAGAGTCATTGCTAAGCACATCTTTTTTCACCGTGTGCCGGACACATGGAGATGCAGCAAGGAATGAATGCAATATGTATTGCTTAGACTGTGAAGGTGGTGCATTTTGCTTCTATTGCCGTTCTTCTAGACACAAGGATCATCAAGTGATTCAGGTCATTTTGTTCACATTTTCATTATATCTAGTTCTAGGACAAGAATGAGGCTCTGTCTGTCTCTCTAAGCTAGGTTTATCATTTTTTGTAATGATTTTTTCTTCTTTGGCAATTGGTAGATAAGGAGATCTTCATATCACGATGTAGTGAGGGTTGCAGAGATTCAAAAGGTATTGGACATAAGTGGAGTTCAAACCTATGTGATAAACAGTGCTAGGGTCTTGTTTCTCAAGGAGAGGCCACAGCCAAAATATGGAAAAGGAGTTGCTCATATTTGTGTAATTTGTGGAAGAAGCCTTTTGGACCCATTTCGCTTTTGTTCATTAGGATGCAAGGTTAGTTCTTGCCATTGATCTTAACCTTAATATTGCATGAATATATATATATTTCACTTTCTCACAATTCATCAGATCATGGTTATAATTTGTCAGCATTGTCACCATTTTCGTCATGATAAAGAAAAATATCCCTACAGTTAATTAATGACAATTAATAAATATAAAAACATGATACTGATTATGGATGGTTTTGTTAATTATATGGGATCTGTTGGTTTGTTTGACATTTTCTTTAAAAACATAGCTTGTAGGAGTAAAACGAAATGGTGAAGCAAGCTTTACCATAGAGGCGAAGAATGAGGCATTAATGGAAAGGAGAGAAGGCATTTCGAGAGGGGAAGAAGAGTTGCGTGAAGGCTCACAGCAACAGCAAGACATATACCCGCCCACGCCTCCTCCACCTCCTTCCAGTGCGAGGAGAAGAAAAGGCATTCCTCACAGGGCACCTTTTGGGTCCTAGCTAATTTACCCTCACAGTCATACAAACGAGGAGTAGTTGTACATTGAGTATTTGTTATTTGGTTACAACTTTCTTTTCAAAACATTTTTAAATTGTTTTTTTTTAAGTGTTTTGAAATGATTTTAATCATGTTGATGTTAAAAAAAAAA
>Ga0325404_1001936_pt1 | contig 22015 bp, 10 predicted proteins | sample PopdelMetagenome_18_FD_205664 | JGI IMG/M metagenome (GOLD analysis project Ga0325404, IMG submission 205664) | Populus deltoides microbial communities from Bellville, Georgia, United States - Xylem-Control-R1 | ecosystem: Host-associated > Plants > Phyllosphere > Stem > Wood/Secondary xylem...
CAACGAACACTTCCACAGTTCCACCTAAAGGCTTTCATCAGCTACCAACAACCCTAACAATTAACATAACCTTCCTGCCTCTCACAAAAAGCCGCCGCCTTGCCCCAGATAAATTCCCAATCTTCCTTTCCCAGTTTCCCTTTCAATTTTCAACTGCACTGCCATCTGCGTTTCAGCGTTTATCTCCGTCTAAATTCTAGCCAAACACAAACCCACCTCTCCATCTCCCTTGCTTTTCTTCTATCTTTACTTCTGCACAAGCCTCCTCTATTCTAGCAAGTTGCAGCAGAAGGAGAGGGCTCCTTCATTAGAGAAAAGACAGCAAGGTAAATTTTGTTGCTTTGGATTTCAAGTAATCTGTTGCATACTTCTTTTATTCCGTATGTATTGCTTTAGATTTCAAGTAATCTGTTGCATACTTCTTTTATTCCGTATGTATTGCTTTAGATTTCAAGTAATCTGTTGCATACTTCCGTATGTAGTGCTTTGGATTTCAAGTTGATATATATGCTAAGAAACTTAAGTTGGTTACCCAAATGCCTATATACACAGAATTTTCATTATTCCCAATAAATGTTGAGCTTGAGTTTGAGGTGTGTCTGGATATAGGAAGATTCTACTGATCATGCATAATATAGGATTTTCTAGCTTTCTGGGCTACACAAGCATATATATAAATAGATTAATTGTTGAGAGACTGTAATGGCTACCATCCATAAAACTGTAATGACAGCCGCTCTAACTCCTCTTGCCCACATACTGAAATCCTGAAGACACCTCTGTTTCGCAGAGTGTCCATTCTCTGCTGCGGCAATACTGCACTCCAGCAATACTATTAGTGAGAGACTGAGAGTTAGATGTAAATATACGTTTCACCAAAAAATGAAATAAAAAATAAAAAAGCTCATGCTAAATTATTAGTCTTTTGTTTGCTGTTGATTAAAAAAAAATCTGTATGTATTGCTTTTAATTAGAAGCATATTCCGTATGTATTGTTTCTAATTAATGGAAAAGGAAATGCAATTTGTAATGACCTCATCTTCCTTGTACATGTGTTCTGTCTTTAAAAGATAATCTGCTCACCTGATATTTAATGGGTAGATTTTTATTTTGATAACATTAGTTTCCAAGACAGTTAGCAAAATGTATCGTAGGCATTTTTCTTGCTTTTGCATTAACTGGCAGAATAGTAGGCATAAATCAAGACAGTTGAATTGCTAACTGTCACCTTTTCATCAATAAGTTAATTAACATCTACATGGCTGAAAATAATTGCTTGATTGATATTGTTGTTGTTTTCTTAATTTCAGATGGATAACGGGGAAGATCCTGCATCAAATGAGCCAACTGCTTGTTTGTAAGTAGTATTGGTGGCTTGGTGCAATCTTGGAATATAATTGTTTTGGGTAATTAATTTACTTTACCTTGTTAATTCCCCTTAAAATTTTGCATTGTTGATTCTTTCAATAGTTGAACTCTAATCTGTTGCTAATTTGCTAGTGTTTCTTTATAGCATTATCCTTGCTGGAATTTTTGGATGCTGGGTTTTTTTCTTCAAACTATGTTGGATGTTTATGATAATTTATTGCTAGTTGCTAATGTATCCGCTTGTTAATGTTAACTTTTCTAGTGCGAACACGTCTTTTAATTTGAGGTGTCCAAATTTGATCATGCATATTGCATTGATTTGGATTTTCATAGCTTTCATCATGTTAAAGATATCAAGATGGGAAGCATTTCAAATTCATTGTTATTTGTTACTGATATATATTTAAGGTTAAATCCCAATTTTAAACATCTAGCATTTAAAAAACCTGAATTTAACTTGAAAAAATCCGGTTTCCTGGTTTAAAAGGAAAATTTTAAAGCCCAATTTAATGTAAGCCAATTTAAAAAAATCCAAAAAAAGCCCATATATGATGGGATTAGGTTTCCCGATTTTTTACCAAAAAAACCGGATTTAACCAAACCGGTTTGGTTTGAACCGGTTTTCGGTCCGGTTTGGTTAATATTTCACAAAATTAATATAATTCGGTTCGGTTGGTTTTTTGAGTCTAAACCGAACTGAACCGAACCGTGAACACCCCTAATTAATTAGTCCCTGCCCTAATTTCCTGAGAAGAGCAGCCCGTCACTCATTTCCTTCTCTGTTATCTTTTGCAGAACAATAACAACCAACAGAGAGTTATAATCACAGGTGCTCTATCTTCCTTAGACTACTTACTTTTTTATGTATTTTTTCTTTGTTGAGATTTCTTATTGCATACAATTGCTGCACATTTTGAATGATTCCCTCTTTTTTCCATGCTTTTTAAGCTCGTCTTCGAATTGGAACAAATAATTGAAAAAAGTATTCATTTGACAACCATCCTTTAGATCACCACTAGTTTGTTTTGGGTCCATAGTTGATTGCCTGTAGGCACGATACAACATTGGAAGAGCTGTTACAACTTACAAGTAAGTCAAACTCATTTCATTTAAACATAAAGAAAAAACAAGGAAGATGATTGAAATCTCTGTTAATATTGTAGTGATTATGGAGTTACTATTGGTAATGGTTTCTGGGTTTTTACCTTTTTCTTTGTTTTTTCGTTATAGCATCAATGTATTTTGTCTGAACCCTGTTGTGGAAGAGATAGCTATTTGCATATATCTTGGGGATTCACTTCTAGAATAGGAAGCATATCAAAGATGTAGTGCTAAAATCTTCGGAAAGTTCATATTATTCTGTTTCAGTTTGGGAGCTGAATAATGTCAACTAGAATCGAATTTCTTTCTATAATTGCACTTTGATGTTAGAAACCATAACTTTTGAATCTAACCATTGAAACATCACAGTTATGTGGTCTTTTTTGTTTTTCCTAGCATAAAGAAGATAAATTCCTATCAAAAGGTGCTGTTACTCTGCATTTTAAGGCTCTGACTTTACCATTTCTTGGATCTTTTTTGCAGAGAACTTGTTCATGCATTTATTTATTTTAATCAGACAATCTTTGAATCTGTTTTCAGTCTTTTTTTTTTTACCTTTGCAAACATTAGTATTATCAATTCATGCTCTACGTCATTTCCACAAAATCTTGAGCTGATTTTGTGTTTGTTCAGAAGTATTTCCTTTCCCATAATTAAGTTGCGAATTTAAAAAGTCATTTTGAAGACAAATGCACCTTTTAATCTATTGATGTTAATTAATTATGCTAATATATATGTTAATGTGATATTTTATGCTAAAATAACCATATTAACGTGTGCCTTGGTTCTAGATCCGGGTTGACCTATCAAACCCATGACCCGGTCATTTTACCGGGTTAATGGCCGGGTCGAGTTTTATAACTATGCTCTGGAGTCGTTTTAGTTTGTTTTGATGTCATATGCACCTGCTTCTCCTCTCTTCTCTCTTCTTAATGTTCTCTTCACCCCTCGGTAGAGTTTAAATTAGCGGCGCGTGGTGTGAGTTATATGTGTGTGTTTAAAGACCCTTGATTTACTGTATCTCATCTAGGAACCATTTTCATTTCTTCGGCAGAGGTACTGTATTTACTCTGTTTTGTTAAACCCTAATCATCTTAAAGTTGTTCTCTTTTATGATGTTTATGTCTCATATTATGGTTTCTGTATAAAGTTCAAGTAGTCTACTATTACATCTAGTTTTGAATGCTAGCTGTTGATTTTTAGATTATAAACAATACCCTTTAAATGCTTCTCTCTATATATCATTACTTGGGCGGTTGTCTGAGTGTGGGTGTTGAATAATCTATTATAGATTGAATCTATGTTTTCTAATAATTTGTGTTGTGCTTGTCTTTCAAGTTTTGAGTTTTTCAAGTGCTAGTGTTGCTATTGGATTTCATAATGAATTAGGCATTGGAAAATGATCCCTTTGTTTGATTTTGGATTTCATTTTGAAAGTTGCTCTAGAATCCTTCTTTCTAGATTGCGTATTGGTATATATTTTCAAGTTATTTTGGCTGGATGCTGTTAATGTCCACAAAATGTGATGGGTTTTTTTTTTTTTTTTTTTTTCAGTCTATAATTGAAATGGCATTTTGTAACAAATTTGGGAGCTTGGTGAGGCAGAGCATATACCAAAATGGGCAAGTTCCAATGGGTCCTATGCTGAACTCAATTCGCTGCATGCCATCGACAAACCTTTTTATTCGAGGTGGTGATGAATGGTTGTTTTGAATGTTATATGTTGATGTGTGTTATGCATTTGTGCTTTGCTATTGATTTTGTTATTTGTGTTTTAGGTTTTGCATCTGGAGTGCCTTTTATTGATGCGTGCTTGTTTCGTCTGAAGCAAAAGAAAGAGAGTCTTTCAAACAAAAAAATCTGGACACGCAGATCAACTATTTTACCGGAATACATTAATAATTATGTACGAATTTACAATGGAAAAACTTTTGTTCGTGTTAAGATCACTGAAGGGAAGGTTGGTCATAAATTCGGAGAGTTTGCTTTTACACGAAAAGGAAGAGTTAAGACTGCTCTTGTGAAAGGAAGAGGTAAGACAAAGAAGTAGGATGTCTTGCATATCCATAAAAGCGCTTGTGAAGGCACATCTACGGGCATTAAAAAGACCTAGCATCAACACATTTGCGGTAGCATTGTTTGTTTGCTCCAAACAATAAGGTACATTTGTGTTTTTAATAAAATAGTTGGTGGTATGTTTTAGCATGTGTAGTTGAATTAGTGATAACAATTTTTTACAAGTTGTACTTTTATTAAATTCCATAACCGAAGAAAATGAGTCCAAGTTTTTCCTCTGGGTTGTCTACTGTAAAATGATGCTAGCAAATTGATGGGTTAGATTACCTTTGCAATCGATTCAATATCTTTCAAACTATTCTCTAGTACTTGGATTCGTTTTTGTTGAATTTGGTGGCTAATTGGCTATTCAGGTGCTCCATCCTTTAGTTTTGATAGAGGAACATCTTGATTTCCTTGATTTTTGTTTTGAATTTCATCATTCAACTTTGAATTTATTAAAAATTAAACTTTATAATTTGTTTTGATTTGCTTTCTATGGTGTTATCATAACATCATGACCTAGCATGCAGATTGACAGGTTTAAATAAACCCATGATTTTGAATTTAAATAAATCTAGAAAGTGATAGCCTTGTTTGTACTAGAATTAAATTAATTAAAGTTTTTTATACGAGAATTAAATTAATTAAAGTTTGATCTTCACTTATTGATATCATTTTTTTTTTAAATTTATCTTGATTTGAATTTTCAAAACAAGCTCAATAAATTCGTTTTTAATCTCATTTGTCTTTGATCTTATAATTTACCCAATTAAAATTTATAGTATATCCTTTAGTGTAATTATCATCGAATTATATCACTTCAGCTTTTCATCCTTCTATAATTTAAGAAATTTAATTAATACAAGTCCATGGTACGGAGGTGCATAACCCCTACCATGTTAGGGCTTAATTTTTCAGATTTCTCTGCACTTTTGCTCTGTTGGATCCTCACTCTTTCAATTGGATGTGTGTGTGATCATATTTATTGATAGATTCATGAACTAATTAGCATTTATTTGGTCAGCTACTCTTAGTATTTGCTGTAAAAAGTGATCAAAATGCATGTTTTTCTCCTAACCAAGCAACAAATTCATAACACATTTACTTCCATTGCACGATCTTTACAAACCACAGTCATGTTGCTGATATTCCGATGCCAGAATCATGCATCTGTTTTTAGCCTCTCTTGTTCTTTCCTTAGATTAAAAAGGTGACACTTTTGTAGTCTTTTATGCTTTGATTTATTTTATATTAGAAGTTACGTTTTGTTTCCAAAATCAAATAATTTTTATTTTTATAAATATGTCATGCAAATATAATTTATTTATGTGAAATATTAAAAAAATAATTTAAAGATAAATCGCAATAATGTTTTAAAGCATCTTGATATTAAACAAATAACTATTATTTCAAAAAGGTCAACTAAATTTTTTTAAAAAAGTTATTAATTAAAATGGAAATAAAAAATTAATGTAAAGCAAAAATAAATAAATAAGAGTGCAGTGTTAATTAAAATTAAATGAATAATTATTTTAAAGAAGAAATAATTAGGCCTTTATGTTTGACCAACAAAGCAAACACCTATTTTTAACAAGCGGATTACGCATTGTCCATACAACTTATCATTCTTTACAAGATGACAGAAAAATTAAGATTTAAGTTTCGAAACTCTAAAAACCCATTTTTTAATATTTAGGGACTAAAACAGAAAATAAATAAAGTTTGGAATTGGAATGTGAAATCCTAAAATAACAAAGGATCAAACAATAGAGAATCTAAAACCTAATAGGGAGCAAATTTGTTTTTTCCGTGACAATGTCAAAATGATGTCTGCTTCGTTTTGTTTGGTTAAATTTTATTCATTTTCCTTTAATTTCTATTTTTAATTACAAAATAAAGTTTTATTTTATAAAATTGATCTTTAATTTATAATCAAAATATAACCATAAATTAAAAAAAAAATGCATTTTTGTTGTTCACTACTATACTCTCTATCTTAAATCATTGTGGATGTCCTTGTTCCTATAACATTCTTTTTTTTTTCATTGTGGCCATCAATATTTATTTTTTTGTTATTTCATCTTTAAAAACAAATAGACATAAACTTAGATTAGATTTGCGAGTTAAGTTAAAAAATAACCATTCATATATAGATCGACCAGATTGAAAATTTAAAAATAAATAAATAAATTCAAGCCTCAACTTTGATCTCTCATGAAATACTACTAGATGAATTTGTGATATGTTATAGGGTTGTATTATTTTTTTTTATAAAAAATAATGTTTAAATGATATAAATATTTCTTTTAAAAAAATTTATTACTTGAGTTATAGATTTGAATAGCTTAAATAAATTGATTTTATCTTAATTAAATAATAAAATAATTGATAAATATAGTAAACAAACCAACATTTAAATAAAAAATTAAAATTAACCGTTCATGTATAGGTTGATCATATTGGGATTTTTTTTTTAAAATCAAGCCTCAACTTTGATCTCTCATTAAATACTTCTGGATGAGTCATGACATGAGGTTGTATTATTTTCTTTTATAAAAAATAATTTTTAAATGATATAAATATTTTTTTTTAAAAAATAAATATTTATTACTCAAGTTATAACTTCAATAGCTTAAATAATTTGTTTTATTTTAATTAAATAATAAAATAATTGTTAAAAATAGTACACAAACCAAAATTTTTAAAAAATAATTATGATATTTATTTTTTATATCAACACGTTAAAATAATCTAAAAATATAAAAAATTAATTTAATTTTTTTAAAAAAATATATTTTGATCAATAAAATAAATAAAGATATTGTTTGGAAATATATTCCAAACTGCGTTTTATAAAAAATTTATTTTTTATATTTTAAAATTATTTTTATGTTTTGATATTAAAAATAATTAAAATAAATAACAAATATTATTTTAATATATTTTTTTTAAAAAACTTTCAAAATAAAAATTCTCAAAACCTTACATTTACCTTTGCCTCTGCTCTTCACACCCTACCTAAAAACCAAGAAAAGCCCCCTCACCTCCCCTACCTTCTTTCTTTCCCTTCACTATCTTAGTCAAAGTCCAGCCTTTCTTGCTCTCTGTCACAACTTGATCCCTCCAAATAACGCCTATGTTTCGTTGCTTCTTGAAATCCATCCACAAGAAGCCGTTCTTCCTTAACAATTCAAACCCTTCCGTCACTTTTTCCACTACTGCCTCCCCTCCTCTACCAAAACCACTGCAGAACAACAAAAACCAACCTCTTCTTCTCTCTAAACCCCAAAACTTCATTTCACCACTCAAGCAATCTCCTTCTCTAATCCCATTGAATGACTTAGTCAATCACTACAAAAGATCATCTCATTCTCCCCTGAAAACAGTACCCATTTTCCCAAAAGTCTCGAATTTGGGTTCTTTCGATGATTTGATTGAACATTTAGTTTCTAGTTATAAGCACTCGTGCTGTCCAATGGATGCAAATTTGTTTCATTTAAATGTTCTTAAACATGGGTTTGATTCTGATTTGTTCCTATGCAACACCCTTATTAATGTGTATGTTAGAATTGGTGATTGGGTTTCGGCACGAAATTTGTTTGATGAAATGCCGGATAGAAATGGTGTTACGTGGGCTTGTTTGATTTCTGGGTATACTCAGAATGGGATGCCTGAGGATGCATGTGGAGTTTTAAAAGAGATGATTTTTGAGGGTTTTTTGCCTAATCGTTTTGCTTTTGGTAGTGCTATTCGTGCTTGCCAGGAGTCTATGTTATGTGGGCTTCAACTCGGGATGCAAATTCATGGATTGATTTTGAAGTCACCTTATGCAAACGATGCGTCATTATGTAATGTGCTGATATCCATGTACGGAAAGTATCTGGGATATATTGACTATGCTCGTAGTGTCTTTGATGAGATAGAGATTAGGAATTCTATATCTTGGAATTCAATCGTATCAGTTTACTCACAAAGAGGAGATGCAGCTTCTTGTTTTGAACTATTCTCAAGCATGCAAAAGGCAGATTCAGGTTTAAGTCTGAAACCTAATGAATATACATTTGGAAGTTTAATAACTGCTGCTTGTTCTTCCATTGATTCTGGTCTGTCTTTGCTGGGGCAGATACTTGCGAGAATTAAAAAATCTGGATTGCTGGCAAATCTCTATGTGGGGAGTGCTTTGGTTGGTGGGTTTTCAAGGCTTGGATCGTTTGATTATGCTAGGAAAATTTTTGAGCAGATGACTGCAAGGAATGCTGTCTCTATGAATGGCTTAATGGTTGGTTTGGTCAGACAAAAATGTGGAGAGGAAGCTGTTGAAGTATTCAAGGAGACAAGACACTTGGTTGATATTAATCTTGATTCATATGTGATTCTGTTAAGTGCTTGTGCTGAATTTGCTCTCCTGGATGAAGGGAGAAGAAAGGGTAGAGAGGTTCATGGATATGCAATCCGAACTGGGTTAAATGATGCCAAGGTTGCTGTTGGAAATGGGCTTATTAATATGTATGCTAAATGTGGTGATATTGATCATGCAAGATCAGTATTTGGGCTCATGGTTGATAAGGATTCAGTCTCATGGAATTCCATGATTACTGGTCTTGACCAGAACAAGTGTTTTGAAGATGCAGTCAAGAGCTACAATTCAATGAGGAAAACTGGTTTGATGCCTTCCAATTTCGCTTTGATAAGTGCTTTGAGTTCATGTGCAAGCTTGGGTTGCATTTTGCTGGGACAACAAACACATGGGGAAGGTATCAAATTAGGACTTGATATGGACGTTTCAGTTTCAAATACCCTTCTTGCATTGTATGCTGAAACTGCACGTCTAGCTGAATGCCAAAAAGTTTTCTCCTGGATGCTGGATCGAGATCAAGTATCATGGAACACTGTGATTGGGGCATTAGCTGATTCAGGGGCATCGGTTTCTAAAGCTGTCGAAGTTTTCTTGGAAATGATGCGAGCTGGATGGAGTCCTAATAGAGTAACCTTTATAAACTTACTTGCTACCGTTTCATCTCTCTCAACAAGTAAACTGAGCCACCAGATACATGCTCTAATACTGAAATACAATGTTAAGGATGATAATGCCATTGAGAATGCTCTTCTGGCGTGCTATGGAAAGTCTGGAGAGATGGAAAACTGTGAGGAAATCTTTTCTAGAATGTCTGAGAGAAGAGATGAGGTTAGTTGGAATTCAATGATTTCTGGATATATACATAACGAACTCCTGTGCAAGGCCATGGATTTGGTCTGGTTAATGATGCAGAGGGGTCAGCGATTGGACTGTTTCACTTTTGCCACTGTTCTTAGTGCTTGTGCCACTGTTGCCACACTAGAGCGTGGAATGGAAGTACATGCCTGTGCAATAAGAGCTTGTTTAGAATCTGATGTTGTAATTGGGAGCGCACTTGTTGATATGTACTCAAAATGTGGAAGAATAGATTATGCATCGAGATTTTTTAATTTGATGCCTGTGAGGAATTTGTATTCTTGGAACTCAATGATATCAGGCTATGCACGCCACGGGCATGGAGACAATGCTTTGAGGCTTTTCACACGAATGAAGCTCAGTGGTCAATTTCCTGATCACATTACCTTTGTCGGGGTGTTGTCTGCTTGTAGCCACATTGGTTTAGTTGATGAAGGGTTTGAATATTTTAAATCCATGACTGAAGTGTATGGACTGGTTCCTCGTGTAGAGCATTATTCATGTATGGTTGATCTTCTTGGACGGGCTGGTGAATTAGATAAGATAGAGAATTTCATTAATAAGATGCCAATTAAGCCTAATATTCTTATTTGGAGAACAGTTTTAGGCGCTTGCTGCCGAGGAAATGGTCGAAAGACAGAATTAGGTAGGAGGGCTGCTGAAATGCTGTTCAATATGGACCCTCAAAATGCTGTGAATTATGTGCTTCTTTCCAACATGTATGCTTCAGGAGGGAAGTGGGAGGACATGGCGAGGACTAGGAGAGCAATGAGAGAGGCGGCGGTGAAGAAGGAAGCTGGATGTAGTTGGGTAACCATGAAGGATGGTGTCCATGTTTTTGTGGCTGGTGATAACTCACATCCAGAAAAAGGTTTAATCTATGCAAAACTCAAGGAACTTGACAAAAAAATAAGGGATGCTGGATATGTGCCCCAGATAAAATTCGCACTGTATGATCTTGAACCAGAGAACAAGGAAGAACTTCTGAGCTATCACAGTGAGAAACTTGCAGTTGCTTTTGTTCTCACTCGCAACTCAGGATTGCCTATTAGGATAATGAAGAACCTCAGGGTTTGTGGTGACTGTCACTCTGCCTTTAAATATATATCAAAGGTTGTTGATCGTTCAATAGTGTTACGTGATTCAAACAGGTTTCATCACTTTGAGGATGGTAAATGTTCATGTCGGGATTACTGGTGATTGACCAGCCAGCTTAGTTTCTTGAAACATTGGTATCATAGATCGATAATTTAACAGCATGGGATCTCCTTCGATGTTTTGAGTGATGTTCATTCTGGGAAAATAATGTTGGACAACAGAAGATTTAAAGTGTAACAAGAAAGAAAGAAGAAGCTAAGAAGAAAAAGCCAAAGAAAGAGAAGAAAAGGCCAGAGAAGAGAAGAATGGGGTTTAGAAAAGTATGTATTTTTACAATTTTTATTCAATTCATTGAAATTAAATCGTAATGTCAAGAAAATTACATATAAGTACTAAAACCCTAAGAATCAAATTTGGGCTTAAAACACACTAACTAATAAAAAATTTTATTTGTTGGCTGGTTCTTTTTGTTAAATTGTTGTATATCTTTTGTTACTTTTATGAGTTGTCTCCAAACGACGTGAACTAAAATGCGAGTTGTGATATAAGGTCGTGTCTTTGTGAAGAATTCTACCAAGTAATTACAAGTTGTAGTAGCAAGATTTCTTTTTCGTCACCCTTTTTTTCCTTTCAAAATTTGGGTCTTCGAACTTATAGATAGCGTTGCTCAACCATTGACAGGCTCTTTTGTAGATTGGTTGTATGTTCTCTACTTAAAATTGATTAATACACACACACACTTGAGTCTTAATATATGTGCAGTTATCAACTTAGCACATCCTTTTGAAAGCATATGAAAATAGAACTGACTCAGGCATCTGTCTTAAGTTTTCCTTTTTTTCTTTTTTTTCTATCATTTCATTTGCTCATTCTATTTATTTTGGTATATTTTTCCATATATTGATGCTTTATTCTATTGTAGGTCCCAACTCCCATGGAAAAGGATCTTCAGGAAAAGAATGCCATTCGATAAAATTATTTTCTTATGAAGACTTAAGTTTGTTCACTGATAGATTTAGCCAGAAAAATTTCATCGATAACTTCCAATTTGGAAGAGTCTTTCATGGAAAAGTTGAAGCAAGACAAGTTACAGTCAAGATACGGGAAATTCCTAAAAGGTATAGAGTTCTTCCTGGCGATAACGGGAGCAGGTTGAGGCTATGCTTTTGAACAGAATGTTTCCTTCATTATTAAGTTTATTCTGTCTAATTTGAAATTTTTTCTTTTAGGATGAACTTGTTTTACTTCAGTATCCCAAACTGATATCTCGTCCAGACTTAAGTAAAGCTGATTGGATACTGCCATGAAGGGGAACAACTTGGTTTAGTTTATGACCTTGAGCCACTGGATACTGTATATAACCTTGTATGGCAAGGTACTCCTTTTACCTTTTCCCAATAGACCATATGTTTATACTTCATCTCTATCTATCTCTTGCTATGTGAAAATATGCTTTAGATTGTCAACTTGAAATTAATGAAATCGAAGTGAAAAATACCAAATAGACATCAATTGCAATCAAGACACCTTTTCATCTGATTCATCAATTCCTTGTATCTCTACATCAATGTCTGGGCCCGGACCACAAAAAACTTCGTTTCTACTTCAAAGAGCCATTTTGTGCAAAATGCCAAATGTTTGTTAGTTCTGATAATTATCCATTCGCATCACTTGAATATGAGAGAGGGTGTACGCGTTTGACTACTGAATACCCACTTCCTTTCTGCTTGCATATTTGACGAGTGAAGTTGCATTTTGAGATTTCATTAGGATTTTTTTTAGTTCCAACCTCCGCTGGACTTTCTTTAAGCTCTTTTTTGGAAGAATTGTTTTTCCACAAACTCTTATGTTAAACTGCTGTCATGAACATCTACCTTTTTTTTTTTTTCAATTTTAGATAGTTTTACTTGGCTATAGAGAATTAAGGTTGCTTTTGGATTTGCCTGCCTCCTTAAATTTCTCCATGCTGGTGAAGCACGACTTCTGCCCTATCTAGTTCGTAATATAAGCGCGTCTCATATAATGCTCTATCAGGTTGGTCTCATTATTTTTTATCTTCTTGTTTTCCCTTTGCTTTTAGAGTACATTTACTCTCCTCCCCACTCCTCTTTTGGCGCAGTTCAGTAACTTCTTTTATATACAGGACTACAACCCAAAATTGATTGATTTTGGTATGTTCTCTGGTGGAATCCTTCCTGAACGTTGGTATGGAAATGGATGTGATGGTTACGTGGATGACTACTGCAAAATTTTAGGTATGAAGGATTATGCATGCTCATTTTCCTGTTTATTAACAGATTAGTCGACATTGAAGATATATCTGCCATTCTCACTGGTGCTCATAGGATTTTTATATAACAGAACGCAAAAGAGAGCATCAGAAGGTGGTGACCAGACATAAAACAGCCTAACCACATTTCACAATATAATAATAAAAATAGAATGATGACGATGCACCACCCTTGGATACCATGTTAGGTAAAATAGCTGCATGACCATTCGGCAATCCTTGAATACAAGTAGACTGTACCATGTCATGTGCATTTGTTCTTGTTCAAACTCTTTTAAAGAAATATATGGTACAGAAATCTTAGAGGAGCCTAGCTGTTAAACATTTGAAGCACAAATCCATATTTTGTCTTGAAAGGATGTGCATGCAGATGCTAACCTTTTTATGTTTCGTTGGAAGGCTCCCTGCGCTTTAAGCTGCACAGTTGTGGGGTTTGGGGTTAGGTCTCTCTTTTCCCTCAGACATCCTACTACATATCAAAGGATTAGAAGGTTATATCCAAGATTTAACCCCCAGGCATTGCCCATGGACACATGTCTATGCTAACTAATACAACTGTTGTAGTCAATTTGTTTCAAGTTGGAAACTTTGATTTTGTTCCTGCAAAATGACAGTTTTTGGCTATCTTTTTAGACTTCAAGACCGAGGGTGGAAAGACGGGGAATTCTGACGTGTATGCATATATATGGTATAGCACTCCCGAGCCTGATATCCAAAAGAGTTTACAGAGAAGGCATGGAGGATGGGACGCAGGATATGAATGAATGGACGACGAGTGAGTATGAAGCAAAGTGTTCACTTGTGCACCAAAGCCTAGAAGGAGAGGGGTTCTGATTATGGTGATGGGCTGGAAATTAGCAAGCTGGCAATGGAATGTGTGGCTTTTGTGCCTTCTAACAGTCCAAAAATGAAGCAAGTTGTTACGCCATTACTGAATTTATTTGCTGTTCTTAGCATGCTGATGATCTTGGCATCAAGCAGATGCTCTGCGGTGATGATTAATTTTTTGAGAAATGCTGCTTAATTTATTGTAGGTGATAATGCTGATGATTCTAAGTTCAAGAAAGTTTATGTACTTTAACAATTAAATATTTTGCGTATTTATTTATCTTGATAAGAACAGGTGGAAAGGAAAAATTTGTTTTGTTTTGCTTTATTGTGGTAGAAGATATGGAAAGATTTTTTTTTCCAAGCTGAATGCAGTTGCTATGAACACATTATTGCTGTTCAGTTTTTGGAATCTTGTTCCTTTTTTCATTTTTTTTTTCTTTAAACACCTATTCGTTTCTGAATTTTTTTCAAAAATTTATTTTCTCATTATTTACTCGGTTTTAAACCATATAATTTGTTTTGGTTAATGATCAATAGTTTATTTATTTTTATGTTTTTAAAATAATTTAAAATTTTATTTGTTTTTAATATTTTTTAATATTTTTGTATCATCATTTTAATATATTAATACAAAAATAATTTTTAAAAAATAAAAAATATTATTTTAATATATTTTTAAATAAAAAATATTTTAAAAACCAAGTATTTCTAAATAGAATCTTAGCAAGTCTTTGGTGATTATCAGCTGTCCATGATTTGGGATTGAATAATTTTTTTGTTCATAATATATTATATTTATTCTGTCAGAAAATATTTATGCATTAAGATTTTGCAAAGTGAGAATTGATTAAATCAATTAAAAATTATTAAAACAATAAATGTTAAATTTAACAAAGAAATAAAAAAGATAACCTTTTTTTGCCTTCTTACCATTCACGGGGCATGAAAAATTGTAGTTTAATCATTTTTCGCTTTTCTATTTTAGCCCCCTGATTTTTTTAAATCTAACATTTTAGTTTTAAAATTTATTTGTTTTATGTATAATTTAAAGGGAGAGAGTTGATGGAAAATAAAATATCAAATAGTGGTTTGACTGTCACATCATGCCTACTAAAAAGATAAATATTTATGTTTATAAATTTATTTCAGAGTTTTTATATTATTAAATTTAGTTTAATTTCACTGATATAAAAAAACAAATCTTGAATTAACTTAATAAATTGTAAAAATTAAAAAAAAATTTAAGATTTTAATATTTTATATAAAAATATTAAAAAATAATCTATGTATAATATACATGTTGTAAATAATAAAGTTTAAAATCTTATTTTCAAAAGATTTTTTATTTTACATTAAAAAGATAATATTTTTTTTAAATTAAAGTATTTAAATAAAAAAATTTATTATTTCACGTTGAAAAAATATAATTTTTTTATGAATATAAAATATATATACTAATAAACTTTCTAATCACACATTAAAAAAATAAAATATTATTCTAGTATTTATACAATAAATTTTAATATAAATTAGTAATTAATAAGAAAAATGTAGCAGGCTTGGGCACATTAAAGTTAGGCAAAGCAAAAGAAATTTTTTGGATTTGCATAAAGAAGGAAAGTGACCATACAAGAGGAATGAATAATCATCTTATAATGAAAAGAATTCCGAGTTAAATCTCAATCGTTCAATTGATTTTAAAAGGTTCCATTTCAATCAAAAAAGATCTTAAGAGCTTCCATCGAGCAAGCATCAACATTTGGGCATCTAAATGAAATGTAAATACTAGCTTATTTAACCCCGCTTCCTCCCAAATTAAACCAAAAAAAAAACCCCAGCGCACTTCTCTCTCTCAAACCACCTCACACCCGTCTCTCTCTCCCTCTTTTTGTTGCGTCTTTGGATCAAAAAGCTTGGTAGTCTAAGGGTTGGTGCTGGTAATTTGGTATGCAATTTTTTCTTTTTTGTTTATGTGGTTTCTAGATTGCCTTTTGTTTCTGTTCGTGTTTTGCTCATGTGTTTTTATTCACTTGACAGCCTTTGGTTTTTGTACTCTTCTGTCATTCGGCCTCCTGTTTTATTTTCTTTTAAGCCAGCATTTTCACATTCGTGGCCCAGGACTTCATCGCGCACGTTAAATTTGGGCATCTAAACTATTTTTCGTTGAATTTTTATCTCGGGTGAACCTCTATCTTTGTCTTAGGATTTTATTCTTCTTTTTGTTTTTTATTTTTCTTATTTTCATTGCCTTCGTTGCTGGTGTGGGTTTTGATTATGTTATTTGCGTTTTCTGGTGACCTTTTCTTCTACTCTGTGCCTCCAATATTCCCCATGTCTTTTAGAGTATTTGTAATGAATTTCCTTGCCTCGTGACATTTCTTTTTTCTTTTTAGGTTTATTGTAATGGAATCGAAAGGAAGTGAAATCGATGAATTTGAAAAGGCATTGGAATCTGCCTTGGATGGAAGCACAGAAGAAGAGGAAGAAGATGAAAACGAAGAAAGAGAATATAGTGATGACGATGGAGAGGAAGAAGATGATGATGATGATGATGATGAAGAAGAAGAAGAAAATGCTTTGGATTCAATGGAACAAAATCAACAATTTGAATATGAAGCTCTCGCCGAGAAAAAACGAAAAACACTTGCTGATGCCAAGGGGTTAGTTACAATAACGATTTGCCTGCTTTACTTCGCATCGTGCTTCTTCTTTTTTATTAGTTTCTTGAGAACATAGTTTTGTCTGTGCTGTGTTGTGGATGTGCTTATTATTTCTAGTTGTTTAAATGATGAGGATAGTGAAGGGTCAGCGAAGAAGGCAAGGCAAGAGGACATGACTGGAGCTAGCTTGGCTGAAATAGAGGAGATAATGAATTTTGGTATGCGAAAAAAGAGACGACGACGAATGGTATGGCATTTGTTTCAGGGTTGACTGCTATAATTAGTTTTTACCTAGGTGTGAATTGTTTTATGTGGTTGTGTTTATTGAATTAGAAGCATGTGCACAATTGAATTCATTCTTTAGCTAATATTAGAGAATTACTTTAGGAAAAGCAGTCCACATTGTTTTGTTTTTTTTAGTGGTTGGCTAGAGTTAAGTGTTCTGCATGTGCTTTTTTGATAGGAGTATAACCTTAATCAATGTTGCTGCTTGTTAAGGTTTTCTGGTATTGTTCCTATTTAAAATCAGCTCGGATGGTTCAAACTCGCCTGTGGCATTAATTGAATTTGATGTGTGTGGGCATCAATCCACTTGGTTTTATTTATGCTATATGTATGCATTAATAGGGTCTGTTTTCTGTTTATTCTGTGTTTTAAGTGTTGTTCTTATCCTACCTTCATGCAGCCCAAGAGAAGAGGCAGGCGGAAGGGATCAAAAAACAAACTTAGCCCTGAAATTACACGGATGTTGGGTGATGCTACTCTTCACTATGCTCATGGTAATTATGAAGAGGTAAAGGTGCTTTATCAATCTTGACTTCTGTTGCTACAATGCAGTTTTGGTAGGTTAACCTTGAAGTTGCAGTTGGTGGCTCTATGTGCTTGATAGGGGCCATATGAATTACTTAATAAGAGATTTAAATTGGTTGAGAAATGAAAAATTCAGTAGGTCAACCATGACTTTGCAGTCAATCTGTCTATAAGCTCGCCCTTGGCATATATGGATTACTTTCAATAGATTTAAATTGGTTGGGAAATGAAATATGCAGCAGGTCAGTCATGACTTTACATTCTATCTTTGTATACATTGGTACTTGTCATATATAAATTTTTTTTAATAAATTCAAATTGATTGGGAATGTGATATTTAGAAAGTTCTTATTATATGAAATATGTTTGATAATGATAATTGGTAGGAAAATAAAGGGATCAGTTAGAAGGGGGAGAGATAAATTGAGATTACAAGATCAGGCTTCTGCAGGTTGATTTTGTTGCTAGATTCAATTTTTCATAAAAACTCTCATCTTTTTACCTAAAGCTATATGTTTCTACTTTATCAATTCATCTTGGTTTCAGGCTTTAACAGTTTTGAGTGAGGTTGTTAAACGAGCACCGCTAGTGGCTGACTCATACCATACACTTGGACTTGTCCATAAAGCCCTTGGAAATACTGAAAAAGCCATGAAATTTTATAGGATTGCTGCATTTCTGAGACCGAAAGATTCATCTTTGTGGAAACTACTTTTTAGCTGGCACGTGTAAGCTCTCTTAAATTTGACATTATCATCTGGTCTTTTGAATTTGATATGACCAATATCTTTTCTTGATGGTGCTCTGACTGCATTGCAGTAAACTGAATTCGATTGATAGTATATGCTTGATCTAGATCAGTGCTCTTTTAAGTTTTGGAAATTTGCACCTCGTTCAGCTTAATTGGAATTCTGAATGGCTGTCTGAGTTATAGTTTTCAAACTGTACTTGCTGCTACTCGGTAATTTTGCCAAGTTCAAATTTTCAGACTGTACTTGCTGCTCCTCATCAGCTTACCAGGAATTCTGGATGGCTGTGTAGGTTTATTTGAGACTGAACTTGCTGCTAGTTGGTAATTTCACCTGGTTCAAATTTTGATTGGTACACGTAGCTATTGAGATTCCTTATTTGCTGATTTGAACTTGATTTCACAAATTACTTACACTTATTAAAAGAAAATTTCCTGTAAGAATCTACACTGGATCAAGTAGTCTTTATAAGTGAATTATTTTGTGTCATTGTTAAGATGGGAAGATGACTTTTCTAATCTGTTTATTCATGTTCAAATATCATATCCTTGTTATGAAAAAAATAATCAGTTGCTTGCATGCTTGAATAATTAGCAAAAACTTTTTGTGCAAAAATATTATAATAGAAGCATAAACTTACAGGATCCATAAAGGCCCAGCTCCTATAGAAGTCAGTGGAGACTATTTATGTTGTATTAAGGTAGTGAACAGCACCAGCCAGGAATCATTTCCCTTTCACTATTTATCCTATTTACTGTTGGTCACAAAATTGCCTCAATATACCTTTCCTCCTCAAACATTCCACAGATAGCATTGAGCAGAGTCTTATAGGTTCAATCATTATTTAGAACATCATGGGCATGCTGTAAAGTTAACTAAATTTGGTTTCTCCTCATTATGGTTCTTATGGTTGTTATATAAATTGCAGAGAACAAGGAGACATAGCTCGAGCATGGAAGTGCCTTTCTAAAGCTATAAGTGCTGATCCTGATGATATTAGTCTAAGATCCCTTCATGCATTATTTTATGATGAACTTGGAGATCATCAAAGAGCTGCTGAGTCATATGAACAAATTGTTCGAATCTGTCCTGAGGATGTTGAAGCAATAAAGACAGCTGCAAAGGTTTTCTTTCAGCTTTGTTCATAATCCCTTTATTCAATATAATTATGTTTACATGTGCAATTGTAATCTGATTATTTGCTTTGTTTTAATTAGCATAGCAATGTGGCAGCCCTTGATCTCTAGGTCTTTGCAATAAGGTCATTAGATTTAGAGTAGGTTATGAATATTAGCAATCAAGAGGAAAGAACAAATAGCAGCTAGACTATGTTATTGAAAGATTGTTATAACGCTTACTTCCTATCTAATTTTGTTTTTCTTGGTGGTCCACATTGAAGAGACATAATGGATTCTCATAGAATAACTGGAGAAGGAATTAAGAAAGATGTTTCGGTTTCATTACACCAAATTACTTAGATCTGTGTTAATACAAAACCAATCTGAGAGGGTAAAGAAGTTTATCTCATCAGTCTTAATTTGATGTGGTGACCTAGTGAGACTTCACTTTTTCAAGTATAGTTAGGTTTTTAAGTAACATTTTTATGTTTTCTTTTATTTTTTTTCTCGTCTTTGAAAATTACTTTGGTCTATTGATAATTAGGTTTCACGCGACCAAATGCAAACAGGTGTGGTTGTGAGAGCAGCTACTTAATGTAATTTTTTTTTTATGTTTGAGGTTTCATTTGGGATCCTCACCCTTGGTGTAAAATGTTTTCCACAAAAGGACTCGTTACATACACCTTCAGTTCACCATGGCACACAACGAAAATTTTTCTTCACAGAATAATCATTGTAGAGCTGATGACAAATACCCATTAATGGTGCTCTTCAATTATTTTACCAGAAGCCATTGTCAGTTACTGTGTTTTCTTGTCATTTGGCTTAGTTTTTACTTGCACAGTATTTTCCTGGATCGGAAATGTTAAATGTACAAATATTTCCATGTAAAAGGAGTGGCTATGGCTGTTTCCTCTTATTATTTCTGTAGCATTCTCTTTTTCTGGTTCCTCATTTTTTATTTGTCTATTTTCTTTTCCGTGAAAACTTTTTATGACCAGCTTAGCTTGTCTCATTATTTTTTCGAGTCGATTTTTAGGAGTTCATTTCTTTCTTTCTTTCTGTTCAGATGCACCTCAATTGCGGTCAGATTAAACGATGTGTAGGCATTTTGGAAGATTATCTCAAGGGTCATCCATCTGAAGCTGATTTAAGTGTAATCATTTTGCTGGCTGATGTATTCATGGAAATTGATGCGCATAATAATGCTCTTCAGCATATTGAGCATGCTCAGATGATCTACTATTCAGGAAAAGAACTGCCTTTGGAATTAATGATTAAAGCAGGAATCTGCCATGTTTTCCTGGGAAATATTGAGAAGGCAGAGGTTTGTTGCTTTAGAATTTCAAATGTTGAATTCTATCATTACAATCCCAAACCCTTATAATCCATCATCCTCCAACTCTATCACTTCTCAAAGCATCTGATGGCAGATAACGAGATTGTGTCTCATGTCAATCAGTTTGCTAATTTTTACTTTTTAATAAATTGTTTCTTTTTAACCAGCCATTGCATTTATCTGGCTAGGCTCAACAATGGAAACCTAATAAAATCTTCACGCTTTTTGGAATCTAAAATAACAAACATATCTATAAATTGGAAGATTTAGGGTCCATTTGTTTGGCATGATACTTGCTCAAGTTCCAAGAGGATACTGAATTTAAATGCAGTTTACTTGATGAAATTTTCTTGTTAAATCTTTATCAGTCTCTTGTGCTAATTTTCTAAACTTCTGATTTCATTTTTTTTGGTATGTTATTTAAGAAATAGCTGCAAATACAATTTTAAGAATTTGACAATTGAAGCCATTCAAGTATCTGGTTACTTATTTCGATCCTGTTAGAAAGATATAGATGCTTTGGAGGCCTTGATAACTTGTTCTAGTTCTACCACAGAAACTATTTTATTTGCTTAAGTATTTATATTTCTGTATTGTGAAAGACATTCTTACAATCTCTTTCTTTCATACCATATTTTTAATCTTGTCAACCCTAATACGACCATTTTAATCCAGTTGGGTGTGATTGTAGTTCTAATGGTTTGGAGCATATGTATTCTTCTTGCTACTGATTCTCTTCTTGCTACTGATTCCTTTTTCTTAATTTTTAGATTCACTTTAGTGCACTACAACAGGAGAATTTCTCCATTCATCCTGAATTCATTACTAAAGTTGCTGATGCATTTATGAGTACTGAGTGTTTTCACTCTGCGTTGAAGTATTATCATATGCTGGAGTTGAATGTTGGAGCTGACAATGTAAGGGGAACTTCTAAAATTCCTCTATATTTGATTTGCATAGAAAAAATGTGCATTGCGTTCATTTTAATTTAGTTTTATAGACACTTGTGATCATGTTAAGCACAACACATGCTTGCGATGATCTTGGTATCATTTTAAGCACAACATCCGCTTACGATGATCTTGATTAAGAGAGCTTGTTTTGTAACCAAGTGAATGCTCTCGTGATCACATTTAAACAGAAGACATGTGAACTAGTAAATATATTTGCTCTGCCTCTTATACTTTTGAAATGCTATTTTTGTACTGTAAAAGTGTGAACCGTTCAATTACCTGTTTAGAGCCAATCTGATAATAGAACAACCTGCCAGCTTCTTTATGTTATTCATGCAAACTGATAGGAAGTTAACCAAGTTTCCATCAGAGATACAATTTTGGCAAAAAAAAAAAAAAAAAAAAAACAGGAATAAAAGACAGAACAA
>Ga0325404_1001938_pt1 | contig 22005 bp, 9 predicted proteins | sample PopdelMetagenome_18_FD_205664 | JGI IMG/M metagenome (GOLD analysis project Ga0325404, IMG submission 205664) | Populus deltoides microbial communities from Bellville, Georgia, United States - Xylem-Control-R1 | ecosystem: Host-associated > Plants > Phyllosphere > Stem > Wood/Secondary xylem...
TCTCTAATGTCAAACCTCATACAAATAGGTCTTGCATTTTCTTATACAACCCTTATATTTTCTCTTCAAAAAATTTGCAATTCCATCTTAAGTAAGGTTATATTGTACCCTATTCTTTGAACTTCATAGTTTCCCATGCCTTTATTACGTTGATTCATTCTTTGATTAAAAAATAATCCATCAGAAACTAGAATGGTCCTTCCTTCCTTATTTGTTTCTTAACTACCCATAAATGTATCAAGTATAGCCATTAGAGTTTCCAATTGCAAACTGAGTTGTTCTTTCCTCTAGGTTTGCTCTGCTTTCATTTCTTGAAGTTTCTTATGAAAGTGTTATATTTGTTCATGTATTTTCTTTGAAGGCTTTAATCTTATTATTCTTTCTCATTGTTAATTGTTATATAATGTAGAATATTTTATTAGTCGTTGATCTTCTGCTCTGATACCAATTTGTTAATAATCTCTTAACAAGAAGTTGAAATTTGAGAAGAAGAAGAGAAGAGAGAGTTGACAATTTTAGTAGAGCTAGAATCTTTATTTTTTATTGCATACTTCTAATGTCTTTACAATCCTTTCTTTTATACAAGTATTTTTCTACTAATCTAATTACTAATTTTTTTTATAACTAAGTTCATAAATACTAACCGACAATTAACTCAATTTCGTAACTTCATAACTTCGTATATTATTTTTTTATTGTTTTAATTCTACAATTGTTTTCAACTCTCGACAACTGTAATTTTTATTTTACTTGTCAAATTAAATCTAAGGGTTGTAATAAATTGATATTATTAATATGTTATTGCAATTGTGTTCAACTATCTTTGTACAAAATTTTCACAAATGAAATTAATTTCTTGGTATCTATAGATAAAATATTAATATCTTATTATATAATATGGTATTGCAATTATGCACGCTGTCTTTGTCCAAATCTTTCACAAAAGATAAAAGTATTAAATGACTAGTCAAGTGATAAATGATGAAGTGTACGATCCAAATGAAGTGATTAATTAAAGAAGAAAAGGTTAATTACCGAATCTCTCGAACGTACACAAAATTAGTAGATTCTTAAAGCAAAACAAAGGGCAATAAGATAAGATTTTATTTTGTCTTGTCACACGCGCTTTGTACGACCCCACTCCTCATTATCTAAAACGCGCTTTCTACGGACCCCGAACATTCCTTCTGCTTATTTTTTTTCTTCTTAAAATTGTTGTGACTTGTTTTTTAAAATATTTTTTAAATTTATTAAAATAATATTTTTAATATTAATTTTAAAAAAATTAAAATTTTAGAACAACATTTCAACACGCTTTCTAGTTACTACAATTACATATTTACATTAATTACTACAACAGTACAATTCCTCCAGCATCAACCAACATTACTGTTAAAAGAAATAATAATAATTATAAGAGGTGTGACTCAATTAATCAGATTTTATATTTATTTTTTAAAGATTATCAGTTCAAGTTTTATAAATTTTAGAACCACTAAAAACTTAAATGATTATTAATTTTAAAATATATGAAATTAGGTGGGTATACAGAAAAAGCTAACCCAAACATTTATATTAATTAAAGAAAACAAAAACAAGGAAATAATTAACTCCGAGGAGCAAGCATGTGTCACGCATGCAGCATATACATGTACATGCACATGCACATACATAGCCCACGAGAAAGAACATAAGAGGATAAAAAGGACAGAAGAAAAGTGTTTTTGGATTCGACTCACACTCGTAGTCATTTTTTAATCCTAGCCGTGTGTTTTTGTGTATATAAATAAATTACTTATTGTGCTGTGCTGCATGTTGGTCTCCTTGCCTTTCATGAATGTTTCCTATCTTTCCTACACAAAACCATCTACAAAGGTAGTTGCTTTGCTCTTCTTCTCTTTGCTGTTGCTGGGGTGTGATTATGGCTCAAAAGAGGCAACCGGAGGAGGGTAAGCCTCGTTCTGATGGGAATAATAGCCCTGACGAAAAGAGGAGGAGGTTCGATTTGAAAAGGTGACTTTTTTTTTTTATTACTACTATATTCGAAGTGAAGTGGGTTTGATGAATTTTGTGTTTGGGTTGTAAATTATGATTGAGATTAAGGAAGCAATGTGGAAATATGGATTAAAAATGAAGTTTGCTTGCTCGTCTTTGGTGAACAATGAATGCTTTTGTAAAGTTTGAAAACTTTGTTGGGTTTGTGTTGATTCTTACTTGAGATTCTTGTTGACTGTGCTCTGTTAATGAGTAAATATCATTTAAAAATTATGAGGGAAATTGTGAAATGAGTGAAGCCTGAATTGGCTCTTTATTGTGGTGAGGGAACGAAGGGTGGAATTATCGGATGTGATTCTAGTGCTCGTTGAAGTTTTCTTTCACCTTTCTTGTTTCGGTCACTAATCTATTTGTTAATGATGTCTAGTGTGGTTGAGGAGGTGATTAAAATGCAATCAGTTCAGCATTTGCTAGAGCCAGTTTTGGAGCCGTTGATACGTAGTGTGGTATGTGTGTTTTTTCATGATCAATTGTATTGCAGAATTTTTTATATTACATACAGTTGATTGAGCTTTGATGTTGTAATCATCATCTTCCTGTTTTGCTCCTGCAACTTCCATTCAGTATGCAGAGCGGCGTACTAAGATGGTTTATAGTTTGTTAAATTTACAAGCTTGAATAAATGTGACGTAGAAATAAAGGCATCAAAATAGCCCTTTCAAAGTTCAAACATAACATTCTCAAATTAACATAATTTGGAGCTTGCATACCTGCGGTTGTTATCAATGGAACCTTTAGAGTAGCATATTTAAGTTACCCTTCCCCCTTCCTCTGTTGGTTGCAACTTCCTCCATAATGATATGTTCTGATCAAATTATCCCAGCTCGTGCTGCTGTTGCCTTCTCCAGCTATTGAGCCTTCTGTTAACATGTTCCTTTTTTGCTAGATGAGAAGAGGTCTACTTAGCACCAGAATGGTGTGGCTTTCAGTCTGTTAGATTTGAACATCAGGAACCCCTTGCCTAAACTTCCTAACAAGTTGCAACTGCAAATTACGAACACTGTTTATCACCTCGCCCTTGTCTCTTTCTTAGACGGGATAAACTGTCGATCATTCTGGAACAGAGTGTCCGTGTCTAATAAGCTGGAATTTTTAGCTTCTGTTTCAAGTTGGTTGGGAAGTGCTGTGAACAAGAAAAAGAAACTGGGGTCCAACCTAGAATGGACATTGTAGCCTCTGTTAATGGTATAACAGGCTGTTGGCTACTCCAGGCCTTCTCTTCTACCTTCCTTTATAACCCTCCGAGTTCATCTTCCTATCATCAATAATTTTTCAATGTTATATACAGTGGCTTTACTTCAGTAACTGCCCAAAGTCTCTTGACGAAGCTTGGTCTATTGAGAATGAAACATATCCATTAAAAACCTATGATGTGTAACAAATGATGAGTGCTAACAAATTAAGATTTTTCCTTGCTTCTTCTGTAAAAACCTTTGTTTTTTTTTTTCTGGTTTGCATCTATAGGTCTTCCAACATTGTGTACATGATGTGTTATCTCATTGTTAACGGATTTGGATGCTTTAAAAAATAAACAAATGGTTTTTCAAATAGAACACAATGTGTTAGTTCATATTACTTGTGAACTCTCGCATCTTGTAGTGGTAGTTTATATATAAGAGATTTAATTGATCATATAGAGTGGTAATGAACTTTTTTCTATTATGCTTTTACAGGTAAAAGAGGAAGTCGAATTAGCTCTAAGGAAACATTTGGCCAACATGAAAAGGTAAGAATCAATGGTCTGAAGGTGTTGAATGGTTTATATATCCTTCAAAGGTAATAGGAAGAAGTGAGAAATGTGTGCGCATAGAAGATTGTGATCCCTACTACCCTTGTAATGGATTCTGTATGGCTCATGTTTCTTATGCATCCTTTTTCAGGAACATCGGGAAAGAGATAGGTTCTTCTGAATCAAAAAGCTTAAAACTGCTGTTTGCAAACAACCTCTCACTTCCAGTGTTCACTGGAGCTCGTATTGAAGGAGAAGAAGGTCCAGTATTAAAAGTGGTTTTGATGGATACTCTTACTGGGAAAATTGTCAACTCTGGTCCCGAGTCTTCTTCCAGAGTGGAAATTGTCGTTCTTGAGGGTGATTTTGATGGTGATGAGGGTGAGAATTGGACACCTGAAGAATTCAAGACTAACATTGTGAGGGAGAGAGAAGGAAAGAAACCCCTTCTTACAGGAGATGTACTCCTCAATCTTAAAGAGGGGATTTGTTTGGTTGGTGAGATTTCATTTACAGATAATTCAAGCTGGACAAGAAGCCGCAAGTTCAGGCTTGGTGTAAGAGCTGTGGACAACTTTGATGGTACTAGCATAAGGGAATCGAAGACAGAATCCTTCATTGTCAGGGATCACCGAGGAGAATGTGAGTTTGTGTGTGCATTTGTTTTTGGCATTCCTTTACTGTTTTCCTCAGAGGCTCAAACTATGAAATTGAAATGGTGTCAGACAAATTTCCGATTAAGATTCTCTGTGTAGAGTCGTTTAAGATGCTTTCATTTTGAAAGCATGAACTCTCTCTTATGGAGGATATGCAATGATTATACGCTGTGAAAACTATACTACAGCAGATCAACAGAGGAAATTGACGCTCCTAGGTCCCAAATATGTGGTTAATTTGGAAAATGATTGAAATTTAATTTATTTAAATTGAACCAAAATAAAAACTTCTATTCAACCTGTAGGAGATTAAAAATTTGCATGCTGAATGAAAAATTCTAATTTTTTTTCTTTTATAAACAAATAAGTTTAAATTTATTGTTTTTTGAACTGAGCACATATCTTTGGGACCAAGGATAAAGGTTGAATCTTTTCCCGTATTATAGAATCTTTATTACTTCAAAATTGTGAGTTCTTAGAAATTCTGTGTTGCACATATTCATGCTATTGAATATGTATTATATATATATAAAGAAGTTATTTGATTACGTGAGGCAGAAAATGATATGATGGAAGTGAATAAGAATAAAATTGGCTCTGATTTGAACATATGATTGAAAGCTTATACAAGTTATCAGGGGAAAGAGATGTTTTCTTGGCAAAAATGTAGAACAGAGAAAAAAATTTGTGCTCTTAACCATTAGTTTGTGGTTTCAGTGTACAAGAAGCACCATCCCCCATCTCTGTTTGATGAAGTTTGGAGATTAGAGAAGATTGGCAAAGATGGAGCTTTCCATAAGCGATTGAGTCGGGAGAATATCAATAGTGTGAAGGATTTCCTGACCCTTCTTTTTATAGACCCTTCACGGCTTCGCTATGTAAGAATCTATTGTTTTTATCATGAACATTGTATAACATATACCTCCTTGACATATTTTACCCGTGCTTTTGGGTACCTGGTGTATCCTCATCATTTTATCTGTTTGCCTTTTTTAAGAGGGTCCATTCATTACATTTTTTATCTTCAAAATTAGAAAATAGAGAGAAACTTCTTAAAAACAAAAACTTCCCCACATATTGATAACTAGAATAGCTCTTAATTTTATGTTTTAGGGAAAGACTTGAGGCTTTGCAAATGTCCAAGTTGAGACCAGTCTGTTTGATAGATACAGAAGCCCTCTTTTTCTGGGACATATCAAGTAACCCCATCAGACCTGTGTCCAACTTTTCTGCTTCATGTTATTTTTTCCTAGCACCATGGTGGACACTTTATGTCCGTCTGAGTTAAACACCTGTCTTCATTGCCCTAGGCACTGCTCCATGGACGTCTTGTTGATTATCAGAAAGGAGAATAAAAAACTATTTACTTTAAAGGACCATACGTACTGCATGCCTCTAGTTTTGTCTATGTCGCATTTAAGTTTTATGACCTTACAAGAATTTCAACAACTATGACTGCTTTAAATGATGTTTCCATAGTCTTGAAATAACATGAAAAATAACATTATGATGGGTATATGCAGATTCTTGGCACAGGCATGTCCGCTAAGATGTGGGAAGTTACTGTGGAGCATGCTCGAACCTGTGTGATTGATAAGAGAATATTCTTGTATTGCCCTCCTGTTTCTCAACAGAAAACTGGTGTCGTCTTTAATGTCGTGGGACAAGTTATAGGATTGCTTTCAGAATGCCAGTATGTTCCTCTTGATAAGCTTTCTGAAACAGAAAAGGTACAGTTCTCTCACAACCTTAATTTATTTTTCGTTACTTTTTTTTCATTCCTTGTTTCCACCAGTCATTTCTGGCTTCTTATACTCAACCCTGCCTTCAGGCTGATGCTCAGAACTTGGTAATCACTGCATTTGAGCACTGGGAGCAAGTCATATCTTTTGATGATGAAGCCTCTCTGGTGGGTGGCTCCTCACAATTATCTGATGTTCCTTACACCTCAAGCTCGCCCCGGACAGAGAATTCTTGTGGAAGCAAGTTTTTGGCTTCACAAAAAATAGAAGGGTTTGATTATGCACAGCCAAGTGCATCTTCTCCAGACATCATGTCATCAATATATACTGTTGGGGGTGGGAGTGGCTTGGATGATTATACCTTGCAGGGTATTGAAAGTTTGGGTCTTAGATACGACCAGACTTTGAACTTCCCTAGCCAAGTCTCCAACTCCCTCATCTGTGACACTGATTCCTTGGTTCATGCTTTCTGTGACGAGGAGCATCTGCGGTTTTTTGATACAGATCTTCAGACTCAGAACCTTGGTTTAGAAACACAAGCTGATTTACAAAGTGCTGTTGATAGCTTCCTGTTGGCACGCTCTACAGCCGTTGCTGTTGATAAGGCTAAGAGGAGATGGGCAAAGATCTCTAACGTGTTGAAATGGTTCTCTATCAGGAAGCTTGTGGCTACAAGAAAAAATGGTGTTCGAGGAATTTATAGATATTAGAGTGATGGGCCATAAAAAAAGTTACCAGGTCACAGTGGCAAATGTAGTCTTAGTCAGTGCTTCAGCGAGCAAAGTTTCTCACCTGCAGTAGATGTGGAGGCAAGATGAAGTTTGGTAGTTGTAGATACAGCTGGTTCTTAAACCTTGACTCTATGTACTGTAGAATTAGTAAATGTTTATCCTTAAATTAGATGGTAAATTTGTATATGTGCTTAAGACTGTGAGGTCTCTGGTTTTAGCCCCTTGAGTTGAAGCTCGAATGCAAGCAATGAAACTGGTTTGCTTGGAATTCTGTAGCTTTACGTGGATAATTGTTTTTGTTGAGTTCTCAAGTATCATTAACACAGCACAGCGTAAACAATAAAAAAATAATATCTAGAACTCGATGATGTTAATAAGATTTAGAATTAATTAGGGATTTATTATTGAAAATTTTATTTTTTTTATTTTCAATAATTTTTTAAAAGTTGAATTATTGCAAATTTCAAATCATTTAACGGTAACTCAAACAAATCACTAGTAAGAAATTTTTTAAATTTCTATTTAGAAGAAATCACTATTTAAAATAAAGATATTAATATACTAAGAGTGCTAATTTTTTATTTTATGACTTACATAGTTTTTTCTTTCTAACAAACAATCATTTTTTTTTTAAAAAAAGTATAACTTACTATCTGTAGGGAAATCTAGAAAACCCTATAAATTGATAAAATATTAATTTGTCTTCTGAATAATATCGATATATTAATTCAAGACAATTTTAAAAATTAACTCAATCAAGTTCTTGCTTGAATTTTCTAGGTTTAGAAATATAATCTATGTATTAATTATATTTTAGTCTTTAATTTATAAAATATATTTTAATCAAGTCATACTTAATTAAATCATTACAATTTAATTTCTAACTAATGGATCTTAATGTGTATGAGCCATTAAGTTCCTAATATGTTGACCCAAATATAAATTATAATTCCAATTAAATAAATTAACAATTTAATTTATTATTAATTCAACAATTGATTAATTTATATTTGAAGATCAGGTGTATTGTCTAACAACGTGTCATAATCCTTTAAATATTAAAAAGTCATTGGTGGTTTGACTTAATCTTTTAGTGATCGATTTCTTAGTGTCATTAATATCATTTCATCAATAATGTTTTGATTTAACATGATAGAAATTAAAACATGAAGTATGTCTATCATGTTAAATCATAATTGTTCTCTACATAATAGTCATTGATTGTTTGAATAAGATTTGAAACACTTTTTAAATATCATTCCATTTTTTCTAAGAATTTTTCAGTCAATACTATTTGAGAACAGATGAAACATTTTCTCTAATTCATATAGGGTGATGAATCATCTATTGATTATTTAAGTACCTTTATATAGTTCATATTATACTCAATGCATTCCCCTTCGTTATCTCGATTAAGATAACATGTAATAAGATCAAAACATAATATTCTTTATATAAAATAATTTAGTGATCTTAAATCTAAAGATCACTTACAAAACCGTGACGTGAGTCTTTTCATAAACATAGGTGATCTCTACAAATGAAATTTTCATATGGGTCAATTCAGTGTACATGTCTTACAACAAGCACATACGTATTAGTTTTAGGCATCCCTTATACCTCACCTTATGAGAACAATTGCTTTCATTCATAAAGAAAAGAACACAATATGTATCAGTCTCTACGACTCTAATAAATGTCCAGTATTTAAGAGATGATCAACCATAAATATTTTAGGAACAATTCTTTGATGCAATAGGAATCCCATAATTATAACAACTTTATAATTTTCTTTGCAAAATATTTTTGTCCTATGAATTTTATCTTTACTCTAAATTCATAAGTCAAGTATTAGATTCATTAATCTAATATTATATGAATATTAAAGATAAACTGAGCCTTTATTAATAATAGATATGTATTTAATAATGTCACGTGTAACCAAACTATTAGTTACAAGGTATATTAAACTAACAATCTCCCACTTGTATTAAAGTCAAATGCCCATATATCTAATATCATATTGCTCTATATAGCATTAATGCTTCTGCATTGATAGTAAGTTGGTAAAAGATCTTCTAAATTCTCTTTTGTGGGCACTTGTTATATCTTTACATCTTTATTTCATTGATTTATCAAATCAAATGGAATTTTTTAAGTACTTGTTTGGATCATTGATGAGACTATGGTTCATTTGCTTATGCAATAGCTCCATTGTTATTATAGTACATGACAACTAGATCAGTAATGTTAGGAACCAACCTAGCTCATTGATAAACTTCTTAATCCAAACAACCTCTTTGTTTACTCAAATATGGAGGTGTACTTTTATTCAGTTATATAATCAATTGTGCTTTTTTGTTTGAAACTTTTTCAACTCAGAGCACTACCATTTAGAATAAAACATATATATATTAACTGATATTCACTATTTTTCCAACATTTTATTGAAAAGATCTTAATTCAAATAATTTTGAACTTCTAGTTTATCTTCTATATTGATGGATCCTATAGTCAAATATAGAATACCATTTTCATTATATCTCTCTCAATTTATGTCTTAAAACATATGTCTTTGGAAGGTGGTGTTCTATGCAAAATAGATAAGAATCCAATTTTAGATTCTTCCGTGCTAAGCTATTTTAGCATCTAATATATATGAATTGAGACAATCTAAACAACCTTCTAGATTTATCTCTATAAATTTCTAGATCCACTATATAGGTTGCTTCTCCTAATTTCTTTATGGAGAAATTCTTGGATTGCTAAACCTTTACTGATTAAAGTAAAGATATGTTGTTTTTTAATAATAATAAGTAATCTATATATAATATTATGATAACGACATCACTTTTACTAACATTTTATAAACACAAGGTTTGTCCATATTTTTTATGAATTCAAATCTGCTGATTATACCATCAAAATTTGATATTCCTACTCCTTAAAGCTTGCATTGTACATTTGTACATTGCCTTTTATGTTAGTCTTTCTCTTAAAGACCCATTTAGATCTATTGAGTTTTATCCCTTAAAGTGGATCAACCAAGTTTCGAACTTGGTTATTACATGGAGTCCATAACTTCAAGTCATTTCTTGAAATGAATATCATATATTTATTCTAAGTAATTGGTAGGCTCATTAATTATGAGCAACATGCCATTCACAGCTTTCATGAGAGGTCCTTATCTCATTAATGCATGATATGTCCTATCAAATTTATAGAAATTTTGTGTTTTTTAAGGTTCGAGTTAAACATCCAATGTTTTAGCATTGAGAATATATATTTTCTCTGGATGTAGTGTTCTAAGAGGCATAGAGAATCTCATACTCTTTTAGATAATCTTTGAAATATTTATTCAAATATTATCCACCTCAATCCAATCAAAGTTTCTTAATACTTATTTCAATATATATTTTAATTTTATTGCAATTTATATTGAACTTGAACATTTTAAATTCAGGTATATACAAATCATTCATATAATTATCAGATTTATAAAAACATCATTATTATATATAAAAAAACAACATTTGTCTTCAATAATAAATTTAATTCATTTAATACTAAATAAAATGAAAACATTGTCTTAAAATACTGGAACAAAATAACAATTATAAAGTTTTAGTATCAGCCTATTAAGCAAAACAAAATAATTAGTTCTTACAGCTAATGCATAACTAGTTCCTCTAACTAATACAGTAACCTTTGCTTCATTATTCAATTATAGGTTCACTTTGCCTTTAACTAATCTTTTACTTTTTTTTAGTTCCTGCATGCAATTGTAAATATAAAAATCACATTCGGTATCCAATACCTAAAAACTACAATACAAAGTAGTAAGATAGTTTTCAATTATATACATACCTGAAGTACAAGCTTCATTAAGCATTTTTGTCTTCATAGTTGCAAGGTATTCCTTGCAATTCCTCTTCCAATGTCCTTCTTCATCACAATAATGACAAATGCCCTTGTCTTTCTTGATGTCCCTAGTAGGTTTGTTTGCTTTAGAGACATCACCTTTATTCTTTTTATTTTCCTTCTTAGACATTCTAAAAGACTGAATTAGAAGAATTGGACCATTTTTCTTCTTGAGGGCCTTTTCAGCAGTCTTAAACAATTTTAGCAATGTACAATCCAATTTGTTTATGTGATAATTCATAATGAATTGTGAAAAGATTTGGGGTAATAACTAACACTTAACTCATGATCCATGACAAAACCTAATTGACATGATTTCTCAATATAACCAATCATTTGCAAAACATGGTGTTCATTGAAGAACCCTTTGTCATATTGTAGTAGAACAATTCCTTAAAAGTCTTATATCTCTTAGTCCTACTAGCCTTATCAAAACATTATTTGAAATGCATAACCATAGTATGAGCGCCCATATTCTCATGTTGCATTTAGAAGTTTATGTGACATACTAGCTCATCACACGTGCAGCTTGTTCATCATCATTAACATAACGTTGATTTTCATTCATAACTTTTTCTTCAGCATCATCACCATGGGAATTTGGAATTGAATTATCTAGAACACACAACCTCTTTTTTTACTTGAGAACAATTCTCACATTTCAATGTCAATCCAAGAAATTTGGTCTAGTCAATTTATTAGCATCAAATATGTTTCATAAGGATATGTTACTACTCATTTTAATCTACCAACCTGTTTATATAAAGATAGAGAGTATTAGTTCTATGCATACATATTTAAATTCTAAATTTAGATAAAGTTTCTAATTCTAATTTGGTCTCTCACTATTTTCTTACAAATTAATAGTCTTTCCTCTTAACTCAGGAAATCTCGCTTAGATTTTTCTAGTAGGTTAGGATCCCTTAATTTATCCGACTTTGAGTGACTTAACAAATCAAAATAAATTAAATTAGATAGATAACATATTTTATCAATCACATCTCTATGTGACTCCTAGATCAATTAAGTGACAACTCTTTATCTAAACATATCTTATATGTTTCACCTAACCCATGCCTCTAACTTCATATTATCATAAGTGACTCATTTAAATTATACAAGTTACTTAAGTAGGACCTAATTTTATAGCATTAAACATATTCGATTAACGGTAACCTTGAGTGACTCAACAAATTATCCATAAATTGAACTATGATTTTATGCATATAAAATTGGAAGGCAACTATTTATGTACTTCATATAGTAATGAGGGATTTATTATCAATTAATTAAGCTTCATACATAACATGACATAACAAATATTATACATTTCATACATAAACAATTTATATATAAACATACACTCCTAGCATGCCATTTTAATTGGATGATTACAGACATATCTAAACCAATTCCCTCGAGCCATCGAAGAGAATTAGATGGTCAAAACCTAGATAGTTACTGTAAATCTTCATATGTTCTTTGCAAGCACCATGATTGTATCCTTCACCTCTATTCTTTTTTCATCTTGGATTACAAAATAATATTTCTATCTAAATTCCTAAATTTCAAAATTACATAACATTTACATAATTAATTATGAAACCTCAAGTTACATTTGAGGGGAATTAGATGAGAAAAGAATTTTACAACCTAAAAGAAAAATAGAGAAAACATAGGACATGCAAGCTCTATTTAATATTGCAATCATTCAACCATAAAAAATACAATCATGTTGATCTTTAATGTCCATAATCATCCATCATGCAAAAAAAAATTTAGTATCATGATAAATTACATTGCATGCTTCAATTCTAATTATTGGCTTTATGTGCTACTATAAAATAATATTTCTAACACTTAAAAATATTCAATCAAATCTAATTTCATAATTTCCCAAACAAAACAAATTTTATTTAATATCAATTCCATGAAATTCTTTTTTCAAAATTTAACAAGAAAATTAATCAAATTAAAATTTTTATTAATATCCTAAACTATTTTAAGATTAATTAAATAAAATTTTCCTGCATAAAAACTCTCTTTGTTTTAGAAAAAAATTATTTTTTCTAAACACTATTTCATTAGACAATTTAATTAAATCTTAAACCAATAATTAGGATATCACAAAACATAAAAATTGAATTAAGCAATTTAATTCATTCCTAATCCTATTAGAAAGATTAATTCTACAATTAATTTAATTTAAGTTTCAATTTTAAAATAAAAAATCAACATTTAATATAAGGAGGGGCAAGATCATAATTCTATACCAAAAGACAAAATGTAATAAGGAATAAATTTGTAAATTAAACCCCAAAAACCTATTGCAAATAATTATAAATGACATGGGTATAATAGTAATTATACTCCTTAAACCCTAAAAAGGCGCAATCATAATTCTACCCCTAAACATTCCTTTTTCATGCTTCTGTTAGCACTGGGCTTTCTGCCCACTGTTTACGGCTGGAGCAATAATAGCCAACGTTGCCGCTGCCAGCCATTAGCATGAGGGACCACCCCTCGCGCTAGGCTTCCAACAGCAGGCCATGGTTGCTACCTCTTGCACCTGGTGCTGCAAGCAGTAGAGGCCATAGCTTTTTTTAAGATCTCGCTAGATTCCAGCCAGATCTGCCAAAACAATATAGAATATCCTTTTTAAAAAAATAAAAAGAGAAAAAAATAGTTTTTGGGAAAAATAATTTTGCATATAAAATTAATTTGAACTTAACACCAATAATAATTAAAACATGCAAAAAACAACCATAATTATCCAACGATTGTTCTAATATCATTGTTAGGTTCCCGAATATCATATATGATGTGAAAAATATAAAACAAAATTATTCGGGAGTCCCTAGGATACCACTATTGGGTTCCCAAATATCATACATGAAGTGAAAACTATAAAATAAAATTATTCGGGAGTCTCTAGGATACCGTTAGACAGATCTAGTTGTTTAGAGATTTATTACTTGAAGATATGATTTTTTTCGGCTTTAAATAATTCTTTAATGGATTGTTGCAAATCATAAGTTGTCTAATTTTCTAGCCTCCAACGGTAATCCACACAAACTACCAGTGAAAAATCTTTTAAATCCCTATTTAGAAGAGAAGGATTGTATATGCCTAAAGTGCTAACTCTTTATTCTCTAACCTACCTAGGTTTTTTTTTTTGTCTAATATACAACCACTCTTAAAAAAATAAGAGGCATAACTTACTTGCTATTTATAGGAAAATCTTAAAAACTCTGTAAATTGACAAAATATCAATTTTTCCCTGAATAATATCCCTATATTAATTTAAGATAATTTTATAAATTAACTCAATCAAGTCCTTACTTGATTTTTCTAGGTCTAGAAATATAATCTATGTATTAATTATATTTTAGTCCTTAATTTCTAAAATATATTTTAATCAAGTCATACTTAATTAAATCGTTACAATTTAATTTATGACTAATGGTTCTTAATGTGTGTGACCCATTAAATTCCTAATATGTTGATTCAAATATAAATTATAATTCCAATTAAATAAATTAAATAATTTAATTTATTATCAATTTTATAAATAATTAATTTATATTTGAAGATCAGGTGCATTGCCACGCAACGTGTCATGATTCCTAAAATATTAGAAAAGTCATTGGTAATTGGACTTAACCTTTTAGTGACTGGTTTCTCAGTGTAACTAACATCCTTTCATCAATAATATTTTAATTTAACATTAAAACATGAAGTATGTATGTCATGTTAAATCATGTTTATTCTTTACATAATAGCCATTGATCGTTTAAATAAGATTTGAACTCTTTTAAAATTTGATTCCATCTTTGCCAATGATTTTTCAGTCAATACTATTTGAGAACATATGAAACATTTTTCATAATTCACCTAGGATGGTGAATCCTCTCTTGATCATTCAAGTACCTTCATATAGTTCATTTTATACCCAATGTCTGCCTGTTTGTTACCTCAATTAAGATAACATGTAACATAATCAAATTATAAAATTCTATATATAAGATAATTTAGTGATTTTCAAGTTTAAAGATCATTTACACAATCATTACGTTAGCTTTTTCATAGACATAAGTGATCTCTCCACATGAAATTCTCATGCGTGTCAGTTTAATGTACATGTTTTATGACAAGCACTTACATATTAGTTCTAGATATCTTTTATACCTTAGCTTATGAGAACAACTGCTTCATTTTATAAAGAAAAGAATATAATATGTATCGGTATCTATGGCTCTAATAAATATCCAATATTTAAGAGAGCATCGATCATGAATATTTTAGGAACAATGCTTTGATGCAATAGAAATCCATAATTATAACAACTTTATAATTTCTTTTGGAAAACATTTTTATCCCATTAACTTTTTCTTTACTCTAAATTCATAAATCAAATATTAAATTTATTAATATAATATTATATAAGTTTTTTATTAATAATAAATATATATATTTATATAAATATAATAATACCATGTATAACTAACCAATTAATTACAAAAATTATACTAACTGTTTTGTATTTCTGCGTTTGTTTAATGAAGGAAACATTGTGAGTCCGTTTGGCTTTGCGGCTGCGGCTGCATTTTATTTAAAACGCAGTTCGCAGCTGTTTGGTTAAGGAAAAAAGTGATTTACTGTTCACTGGGACCCACTGAATTTCTGCGTTAGCAACGCAGAAAAGGATAAGCAGCCATTTCATACTTTTTTTTCATTGTTCATGTTAATTGCACTGTTCAATGAACAGTGCAATTAACATGAACAGTGCAAGTGATGCACTGTTCATGTGAACAGTGCAAGAGATTGCACTGTTCACTTAAAAATAGTGAACAGTGCAATTCTCTTGCACTGTTCACTTGCACTGCATGGACACTTTTTTTTTTATTATTATTATATAGTGTGTTAAGTTTTGTTTTTGTTAATTTTTTTAATATTTTTTTTAAAAAAAAAACTAGTTTGGAGTGAATTTTATACATGATAATATTTTATCTAATTTTATTACACGCTAAAAAATTATGAAAACTGTAGTTCTTGTCGGATGAATTTTGTACGTAATGGAATTGTAGATAGTTTAATAGAATAATATTTTTTTTTTATATAAAGTATGATTTATTTCATGATGTTACCGCAATAGTTAAATCCACAATATTTAAATTAAAAACCATCAATATTAATATATATTTTTTAAAATTATTTTATAACCTCAATTTCAAAAACATTATTAACCAAATACATTAAACTACTTTTTCTTCAACCTCAATTTCAACCACAGTTTTAACCAAACACCTATTTTTTCAAACGAACCACAACTAAAAGTACTTTTTATAAAACAATTTTTTTCAAACCACAACCACAACAACTATTGCAATACAAACACACTCAGTATCTTTCAAGTGTCGGGGTTTTGTGTTATTTGGCCTTTTAGGTGTGAAGAATGACAGCAAACTAAGAAAAATGAAGGGCAGAGAAAATAATTTACTGGAATTACATTTTTCATTTATCTGATGCTCTCCTTGAATACACACGAGAATAGATAACGAACTCCTTCAAAAAAGGAGTCATAACTCCACTTAGAGTCAGCACTAGACCGCTTAAAAACATGATTGAAATAACCATTTACTACGTGGTTTATCGGTAAAAACTTGAGATTAAATTTTTTTTTTTTTAATTTCAGATTTGAATCTTGTGGTTATTAATATAATGATTACTAGAGGCTTATATGGTTATTAAATTTAGAGTCCATGGGATTAGTCAAGGTGCCCGCAAGCTAGTCCGAACACCCACGTTAATTAAAAAAAAAAACATTATTGAAATTTCTTAAAATGAAGCAAGGTTATTTATTAAAATTCTTAAAAACTCTGAAATTTCTTAAAATTTCTAGCAAATAATTAACTTTGTATACATATAATTTCTTAAAATTTTAATATTATTTATTAATTTCAAGTTGGATAAATTAATATTTATATCCAACTCCAAACTAACCTTTTACTTTGAGATCTTATTTTAACCTCGTCAAGTCTAAAAAAAATGTTATCCATTGTGTTCTAGTAAAATTGTGACATCCAATGCCATATCTGACACGTCAGTTACACGAAGTTCGGGTGCACCGCATAAAACGAAAAACAAAAGAAAGATAGGGGCACATATTGAAAAATGGTGAAATTATGGAGCAAACAATAAAATAAAATAAATGTAGGGTCAAATGCGTAAAAGTAAGAGTAGTATACTGCTCTATGTACTTTGGAGGCTCGTGTCAAAAGACGAATCTCAGTTGGCAAAAGAAAAGGAAAGAGGAGAAAGGAAAGAAAGTATGGGCTTGTTACTGAAGAATTACTCGACAATCACTTCTCGCTACCGATCTCAATCTCAGGTATTTGGGTTTTTAGGGTTTAGTATTTAGAGTTTGAGCTATGTTATTTTCTTGTCCTTTGAATTTATTTGTTCGTTGTTCTTTCAGAAGACACAGGGCGCCTTCTCTCTTTCGCGTCGCGGATTCCATGTTGAACCTGGTCCTCGCGAGCAAGCTGTTAGTCTCTCCCTCTCTTTCTTCTTAATTATTCATATCCCAAATCATTTTTTCCCCTTTAGTTACTTGTAGTAGTATGCAAGCATTGAAGCATTTTTATTAGCAAAATCAGCCCACCTTTGTTGTCCCCCTTTTTTCTTTGGTTGCAAAATGATGAGGCTTCGTTGGTTTTATTCATAAATCTAGGTCGATTTGAGCTGTGTAATTCGTGAGGTAAATAAATAAATCCCAACAAGGATTCAATAAACTTTTGGATTAATTTTGTTTTTCCGATCATTTTGCAACTAATTTCTCACTGAGTTCTCAATGAGAGCCATAGACATCGCCTTTGCTTTGCACTTTTCTATATGATTTTGTTGGGAAAACTTCTGAAGTGCTTTTTATCAGGAATAAAAGCCTACCCTTCTATTTAATTCCCTAAATTGCAGAAAGATACCCCATTTATAATAAATCTGTCATCTAATTCTCTTATTATCGCTTACATTTTTTAACTTTCATTCACCTTAGAAGTTAATGCCAGTATAGATTAAATTGTGTTTACAGCAAACTAGCAAGACTCTACCCTTCTTTCCTTCACATAAGGTCACGGGTCCTGCAGATTTCTTTCAAATCCTTTATGGTGAAACTAGAAATCAATTTATTGTTCCATGCTCTTGGGGCTTGTCTTAAGCAGTAAAGAGCGAGTTGTAGTCTATAAGCATTCTCTACTTTTCCATTCACAGCATAGCCTTAAGGTTTAATTGCTTGAACTTCTTCTAGTCCACCGAAGCTGAGTTAATGTCTTGTTAAAATACTTGACATTCAGAATGGGTTGCGAAAAGTAAGATTTGTTCTTGCAGATTCAGTCTGTGGAACAGGTACAATCATTTCGTTGCCTGGCTGTTGCAAATAACTTCTTGCCACCAGCTGAGCCTTGTGATTTTGGTTTAAAATGCCTGCTCCAATCTGTAGTGCATGGCACTTTTCTGTTCGTGTGCCTTGATATAATCCATTAGTTCATATGTTGTAAGTCAACGTCTGTCATCTTCTCAACTGCACCTATATGTTCAAGTTTCTGCTGAAAATTTTCAAGGACTTCTTCACCAACATCTTCTCTATTTCAATTTCACCTACAGCTCTCTATGTGGTTTAGAATTTCAACAGCCATTCATGAAGAATTGCCAACAAGTTAATTGTCCTCCACTGCTTTCAAATTCTCTTTGCAATGTCTGCATCTTTACAGTGATTTCTTTTCTAATCCTTAAAACTCAAAAGTTTCCTACTTATGTGTTGCCTTTTAACTCCACTCGTTCTTGGATGTATTTGCCTGCCATTTTCTGGATTACCCCTAATCCTCCAGCTTTTCCCTTCTCAATTTTCCTTGTAATCCTTTCTTCCATGCTATTGCCCATGATGGCTGTTCTTTGTATCTCTCCTCCACCAATTTCTGTAGAATTCCAGTATTCATGGTGATTTTCAGAAGTAGGAATCTGATATGAGGAATACAGTTAAAAAAAAAGGTCTGCACTTTGTGCAGGCATAGAAAGGCTTTCATACTAAATTTGAATGTAGCAGGTGGAAACAAAGATGGATAATTGATCTTACTAATACAACAGCAACTGTACAAGAGCTAAATGAGTTGTCCCAAAATCCTTCTACTCAAGATGGGGCAGTTTTTGTTAATTTTTGACAAACTCATCACTGTTGATACTTTACAATCTGTTTTGAAAACCAATTTCACAGTCTAGGGAATACAGAGTCATTAAAACCAGGAAACTACCTCCTGCAGTTGTAGAGACGTGAAATTTTCATAGTATAGGAAATAACAAAGTTATGTCCTTATGGAGTCGGTGATAAACTGCTGGATATGTACAACTGCTGCGCTTTATCAACTGTTTGAAACCCAATTTCATAGTCTAGGAAATATGCAGAGCCAAAAACCAGAAAAGTATGAACATGAAAATTCCAAAGTTACCTCTTAACTGGCAATTCTACGTTGAAATAATCAATTGCTAAAAATAACTGAATATGTGATTGTTGAGGTTCATATATGAGTAACGTGCTAATTTGTTTACCTTACAGCTCCTGGCCGAAGATCCATCTCTTAAGCGATTCAAATCACATAAGAAGAGTGTGTGGAGACTCAAAAGATTTGGAGATGTTCTGACACTTGTTGTTGTAGCAGGTAATCTGATGCTGCTGGTGTAACTGGAAGAAAATTGCATGTAGTTCTGAAAAATTGTTTTTGGTACGAAACTACATAAAAATATTGGTAATTGGTTAAACCTCATTGGTGGGGTTCTTTGGTGTGCTACAAGAATTAGACTAGAGGAATTTAAAATATTTGGAAGGTATAGAATTGAAAAAACATGTGGGTGTCAAACTTTTTGCGTGTAAATGTCATTGTTAATTGAAATGATTATTGACTTTCCAAAGAGCACATTTAAACAAAAAGTTGAATTGAGCATTTATTAGTGTCAGTGATAGCATGCATGTTCTTTTACCTGTAAAACTGATTAGAACAACTTTAAGCAGCAATATGGAAGCTTCAACTTGGTTGTATGCTCTACTATGCCTCAGTATTTCATATCACGATGACTGGCAATGCAATCTGATGCACTGGAGACTTTGGTGTCTTAACATGCTCTATGTTTGTTATTTTTTACTATACTTGGCTGTATGCTCTACTTTATTTTTGAATAATAATGTGATTGCTTAAATTGAACCAGGGATCCTCTGCACAGTATAGTTTATCTTCCCTGGAATTGCAGTCTTCTACCAAAGCCGTCTCTGTTACAACTGGTAGTATTCTCATACGCTTTTGTACTGTGTTTTTGTTTCAGGCTGTTGCTATGAAATCTATGTCAAAACAGTAATGCGGGAAGAAGCTCGGAAACAGGCAAAGGAAAGTGCATGATTGGGAGTTTAGTGTCTGAAATTTCTGTTTCTGCCAAGAACATCAGATCCTCTTCAATTTTGTCAGTGTCCAATAAGTAGTAACTATCATGATGTGATCAAATGCTTGCCCTCTTGCTTCTGTTTTTCGGTCGTGTAATAAAGTTTGTCTTTTGTCGTGCCATATTTATAAAATAAGCATATGGGAAAATTACCCCAGTTGCGTCCTGTTTTTTTGGGACCCCGTAGTCATTTGAATTGGCATCTGTTTCGTTCCATCCTTCACCTATTGAAAGATCGAAGCACATAAATTAATGGATATATTTTATTTTGGTTAAAAAATCCAGTTATATAGCTTTTTTTTTCAGTGCCATCTAAATAATATTATTAATAAATAAAAAATATTTTAAAATAAAAAGTAATTCTTCTAACCACGCAAACCTTGAACAGCAAGTCAAATTCAGAGATTTCTTAAAGATTGTTGTTGATTCTGTCAAACAAATGCAAAAAACTTAAAATGGCAAATCCACGACAAAGCTACAGAACTTCAAGCATTCCAGTTTTACAACTTGCAAACGAGCTTCAACTAATTGGACTACCATCAAGAAAGTGGTAACCTCCTACGATTTTACAATAATTATAGACAATCTTATATCTGAAGATGCTCTTGGTTGTGCATGATCAAGTCCACCTATTTTCTGCTAGACCAAAAATTTTCTTCCACTAAAATTTTCTGTCTGAGGTGAGATCAAGGTGTCTGTTAGAAAATTATGAATAGCTTCCCAGAGAGGTTTCATGATCAAGACATCGCTTGCTTTCAGGGCCCGAATGTACTGATCACCAAAGTTTTGAGCATCGGCCTGAAGACAGAGTTGACAATAAGAAGCCAGAAGCAAGAATCAGAAGCCGGGCATGCAAAAAGAAATTGCAGATCAAAATTGAGGTCATAAAGAGTCTTCCCAGTTTCAGATAGCTTATCAATGAAAGTGGACTGGAAATGTGAAAGCAGTTCCATATACAAGTTGTTCACCACATTGAAGACAGAGTTTTTTGTTGAGAAGAAGGAGGGCAGTGCAAGTGTAGTCTCTCATAATCAAGCATTTCTGGAAATTTGTGATTGTTTTATATCCTTGTAACATGAAAGTAACACTATCTTTTGACAGGTGTAATTTATTTTTCATTACAAAAGTAGATGCTATTAGGTTAAGAAAAATACGCTTTAAAAAATCATCACTTTTGGATAATATAACATCTAAACACTTGCTTAATTTTGTATAGTAATTTTTTGTTTTTTTTAAACAACCGAATAACTTGTATTTATAATGTTGAATGATCAATAACTTATATTTTCAGTTATTTGTTAGAAAGTTCAAAAAAGATTTAAAAAATTATGATTTTTGAACATATATATATATATATATATATATATAAAAAGCATTGTTGTTTTAGCCAAATGTTCTTTGTATAACCTGCTTGAGAGTATGATAGATATTGCTTTTCAAAATGATTTTTCCATTAATATTGATCCATAATTAGGCTAGAAAGGAAAGGGTAACTGCTTAGAAAGGGAGGTGCTCAAGATAGTTTTGGGTCAAAGGCATGTTAGGAGGGCTACCATTGAAGGTGGCGGGTTGATCTCGGTTGAAGAAAATGGTAACGTGTGGCTAGAGAAGGTTGGCCAAGAGATGAGAGGTTGAAGATGGGTGTACTTTTTTGTTGTTTTTTTCAAAAAAAATCAAAAAATAAGGTC
>Ga0325404_1001943_pt1 | contig 21973 bp, 12 predicted proteins | sample PopdelMetagenome_18_FD_205664 | JGI IMG/M metagenome (GOLD analysis project Ga0325404, IMG submission 205664) | Populus deltoides microbial communities from Bellville, Georgia, United States - Xylem-Control-R1 | ecosystem: Host-associated > Plants > Phyllosphere > Stem > Wood/Secondary xylem...
AGTAGTATTATGCCGATGAGGTGGCAGAGTTTATTTAGTTTTTAACCGTACGAGGGCACTTTATGTAAAATACTTGGAATCTTTTATGCAATGATCCGATGGATTTGCCTCATGAACTTTTCGTGAGAAATCATGACACAAACACCATTCATTTCGAAGGAGCGACCAAGGGACTCGTGTTTAAAAGTTACTGCATTCAAGCACTGGCTTGGGCCCCCCCTTCTTCTGTAGGGACACTAGCTATCATGATCCAGGCGTGCCTCATGGGCACCAACCCCACGCGCGCCACCGTAAAGGTTTTAAAATATATATTAAATTAATATTAAAAAAAAACAAAATTCATAATATATTAAACTCACATTTTCTTATTAACTTATTTTTTAAGAAAAATATTTTTTTATGAAAAAACATAAATAATTAAAAAAACCATGCCTCCATAGTTTTTATGTGGCTGCATGGGAAAAGTCAAATAATAATTCGTTCAAAAAAATCAAAAGACTCCCATTGAAAATCAACGTGCAATTTTTCATAATTTATTGCTTATTAGGCTTGTACATAATAGTTTTTAAAAAATGAGTGGAAGTATAAGCATAAAAAAGTATAATCCCATTTAAAAAAACCTATATGAAATAATTGGATGATTTGTTGAATGGTATTGTAATGTAATTTTTAATTTAAAAATAATATTTATCTTAAATTAAAAAGATAAAGATTTATAAAGTCAACCCACACATATAATCTTAAAAAATAAAAAGGATAGTCTTCAGTGGCCTTATTTTAAAAAAATTGAATTAAATGACACGCTATAACCGTTATAATTTTATTTTTTTTACCAAAATTTTTTTATCTAAAAGCTTATTTTCCGTCAATTTTAAATATAAAACAAGAATAAGATCTGAAAAATCTTAATGGAGCCGGCTGATCGATCTACTACAGATTTCAGCATGTGTTATTAGATGCATTAGCATATGGAGTATTAACACTTGTACATATACATATGAATTAAACTTTTTTTCTTTCTAAAGAGGTTGTCGTATATAAAAAGAAGAGGAGGATGTAAAAAAGAGAGAGAAAAATAACTTGATTGGCTTTTAAAAATAATAATTCAAGATTATTTTTTAAAAAATATTAAAATAATAATATATTAAATTAACTTGGAATTCAAATAACTTAACTTTGATACTTAAGAATACAGATAATTTATGGCTGGCTGAATCATACTTAATAATTGAGACTATAATACAAAGAATATTTCGCTATCTACACCAAACCCAAAATGTTTTTGCAGCAAAAAAAAAAGATACTGGAACACATAATTCCAACTTCATCAACACGTTAATACACATGGGGCTAGAAACGAGTCAGAGTGAGCAGGTGGAGGGTCCTGAATAAATAGGTCAGGCGTGGTACAGGAGGAGGAGATAGTGCTGGTGGCAGCAATGGTGTGGCCCAACCATGGCGGCAAATTTAAGGGAGAGGAACTAGGAAGTGGGTGTCGGGGGAAGGGACCACCGTGTACCAAAAAATGGGGTCTCTTTTAATAAAGATTTGTCGTGTATCCTTTTCTTTTAAGCAGGTTTCATGACTCGAGGCTGGGCTAGGTTACAGAGGGAAGGGACAATAGAGAGAAGAGGACGACGACACGGTTAGTGTCGGTTTTCGACAGTTTTGCCACGTTAGGAGCACGTGCTTCTCTCTTCTTTGTTGGTTAAAGGTGGACCCCGGTTGCCGTTGCTCGACGGTTGACCGTTCTAATTTGTGTGCCGACAAATCTGCTATCTTTAATATTTCATTGCAATTTTGTTGATCTTAAGGAATCTCTGAATCTCAAACGCGGAGGGGGGGAAGAAACCAAAGAAATTAATGATGTAATGGTAGTCGGGATTATACAAGCTCCTTCCTACACTTGTCTGATATCATAGTTGTGCTCTGAAAAAAATCAATAATTATTTTTTATCATTTATTTTATAATATTTTTTAAATCATTCTTAATTTGTTAAAACTGAATTATTTTAGAGATCAAGCTGACTTTGATTTTTTTATAAACATGAAGTCAGAAATTAGAAAAATAAACTTCTTATAAAAATGAAGTTCAAAAATTGAAAAATAACCAATGGCAATCTTAAAACATAATAAAACATCTTTTATATGACATGATCGAAATAGAACATCAATATTCAGCTATTAAATTAATCTATAACATTTTTTTTTTTTTGCATATAATAACCTTGAACACTTGAATTTTTAGAAGGCTAAAATATATCCACATTTCTTGAAAATAATTATTATCGGATGATGTCCCAAAAAATTTAAGAGTAAGATTTATGTGCTGGATAATTAAATAATTTCCTGGTTATAGTAATTTAATCCAATTTTCATAGTCAAAGTGGCTAGTAACTTGTATCTAGTGCCTAATAGGTCGAGGTGGCTGGCTGACCGGTACCTATAAAGGTTCTCTTTTTGTAGATTTAAAAATTCTCGAATACTTAAGTATATTTCTAGAGAGAGAAAGTGTGATGATGTTTTAAAAAGATAGATTATGAAAATATGAATGCTAAAAATATTAAAAATGAAGAGATTTTGAACTTAGAGTTTGAAGGATTCATAAGGTATTTATAGTAAATGAAATTTTTTTTTTGTGTATGTGTGGAGATGACGGGTTGTAGTATCATTTTTGCCCTAATAGTTTTTAATTAGAGATAAATATTCTTTACTTCTGCATTAATGAGGGATAGATATAGTAGGTTTTATATACATAGAGGTGTAGCAAGAGGAGGATACAAAATGCAGCTGAGCCCATGAAGATTGAGCTTTTTCCCTTAGTCGAATCCAAGGGAGCTGGATGTTTTTCTTGGTCGTGCCCAATGCAGCTGGGGCCGTCCCTTGACTGTGCTCAAGAGAGTTGGGCTGATCTTTTGATTAAACTCAATTATACTAGGTTTGACGACTTGCAAGTCCCATGTTATTTTTTATTCAACACATGGCTAAATTCAAATGTATTAGATTTAAAAAGTTATCATACTTACATTACCTTATACTTAACACATGAATAAAATCTAAATACACTAGAGTTGAGCTTGATAGATTAATATATCTATAGTGTTAGCGTTTGACCACCTAGTCGAGGAGCCAAGGGGTCACATGGCCTTACAAGAATAAAGTCATTGTTGGACACCCAAAATAATAATTTCCAATTAATCATTAACCTTTTAGGAGTATCTCAAATGAAAATAATTATTCAAAAAAATTAGTCATGATAGTCTAAAGAAAATGATAGACACAGACACATAGACACGTTGGCTAGTTCTTCGTGGATATTAAAGAAAAAGAAAGAAACGCAAATTGTTTTTTCAAAAACACCATAGTTTGTAATGACTATTCTATACATGGACAAGACCGTCAAACCCCAGTACTCAATCTGACAACAAGCACAAGCTCTCTCACTGCCACATCGCATGGGATCATCGAAAGAAAATAGTAAGAAACAGGACAACCGGTTTGATTAGGTCAAGTGAAGATTTCGGGCACCCGTTGGTTCAGTGCCGACACCTCCCGCGGTTGGCTCGTCTTCTTCTAACCTTTTTTTTTTGGTTTCCCATCTGTACTTTCCACTGGAAGAAATGAATTGAGACGGCAAAAAATACACTTGTCTAGAACACTAACAAAAATTATAGACTTCGTGGGTGTTTGTTTACGTGGTGGAACTTACTTTTTACAGTATTTTATTTTTCAATATTTTTGAAGATTCTTTTATTATCTTGATTTGTTAATATTAAAAATAAAATAAAAAATATTTTAATATATTCTCAAATACTCTTAAAAAAACCCATCACACACAACCTTACCAGAGACAAAGTTTAATTTGATACGGTATCAATAAATTATGTTATCCTGTTAATCGTGTACACGTTGCGTCACCAAGTTAATTCATAAACAGCTTTTTTGACTTAATTTGTCACAAAGGATTGTTCAGCCCAAAGATTTATATATAAAATATGAGATAGAGAAAAATACACTTGTCTTATCGTATATTTTCCACGTGGAAAGAGAGATGGCGTGCTATCTATCCACTTTCTAGGAACACCAAATTAATCAAGCTTCCACCTAAAAAGAATTAAACTTGATTAGTTATGGATTTGCTTGACTTTAGGGCTTCGAACACCTCGAGGAACCATGGAATTAAATTGTTCAGCTCAATTTAAGGTGTTCGAAGCCCTAAAGTCAAGGCATGTATTCTGGAAATGGGAGAAATTAAGTCCCCTGCAAATGGTCTTCCATCAATCCAAGATATATTCAATTATATTTCTAGCTCACGGGTTTGCCTCTTCATGATTATAAACGTAGTCATGAATTGCTTAAAAAGTGGGGAGCAAAAGGCAGCCTCCAGTTTCCCTTCGAGCCTTTTGAATCATAAAAGTAAATTAATATACGTAGTGGAAAAAAGGGACTCGATCTAAAACAATTCTTTATATATATATATATACACACACACACACACACACATACATGGAGGCTAGTTGTGCCAATTAGTATATATTTTGGTAATTAATGAAAGGAGAAGACTCGAGTGTTTCAGAAGGACGATCATCCGATGGTGATTAGCGTGGTTCCTCGTCAGCAAAAGCGCAGCCTACATAAAGTCTTCGCTGCCTGCCTTTGAACTTAGCGCATGCCGTGCTTGACATGTTTTCCAAAATGTGCTTAATTTTCTCACCACGTACCATCCTGACCTAACCATCGCATTACTATTTGGCTAATATTGAAAAGGATTTGCAAGTGGATAGTGTCAAGAGCACTAATTAATATGGAATGAGGAAGATGGCATTAATTCCTCGCCCTAATTATTCGCGGAAAGTCTGGAAGTATCGGGCTTTTTTTCCCAGCTAAATAACGGATCAAAGCATCGTGAAAGGGCTCAAACTCCCTGATTCTACACTAGCTGCTGGATATTGTCAAGTTTATGTAGAAGATGTTTGCTCTAATGATATAATTAAGTTAATTAAATCTACTCTCAATATGCATAGATGTAACGTCATCTGAATGCGATATTTTTCCAGATATTTTTTAATATTAGTATATCAAAATCATAAAAATATTTCATATATAGATGTAACGTCATCTTAATTGAGTGCATATGGCCGTAAAAGGCTATATATTGAGAGGAAAGAGCGATTGAGCTAGCGTGAAATGGAACTTTCCAACAGCTGCACCTAATCCTATCCCCCACACTTGAAGATTTTAGGGCCTTACATAGACAAAGGCCATGTGGGTTTTGATGCCCTCACGTCGCTCCTTTAATTTCATCTCATTTATTACTTTACCATTCTCTTACAAACTCTACCTGTAACCTGTGATGATAGGCTGACAGTGCAAAATAAAACATTTCAATCCTAATAAATAATCTCAAAACCTTGTTATGTGAACCACGCAGGCACTTTTTTTTTATATATATTATTTACAATAAAGTAATATTATACATTTTACATGCATATATTACGTACATGTATATATTTTAAACGATTCTATCACCTTATTTATGCTAGAAGTTTAAATTCGACACATACTAATATATAAGCCATCTCACCAAAAACACATAGGATTTAAACTTAAGTTCAAAATTTGATGAATCTTCTCCTTACCATCTCAACAAATAAACATAATTAACAACCTCTCAAGTCACAACCTATATGCATTTCGAGTCTATTTGATTTTGTGTTTAAAAAATATTTTTAAAAAAAATAAGTTTTTTTTATATTTTTTTGATGTTTTCAGATCATTTTAATGTACTGATATCAATAAATAAAATTTTAAAAAGTAAAAAGAACATTATTTCAATGTATTTTTAAATAATTTTTTTAAAAAAGCTATCATTTCATAATACCAAACGGGCTCTCGAGCGTTAATGCGTACGTTGTTCATATACAATCATATATCTATGTTTGATGCTAAGGGAGTATTTGGTAGCGGTTGCTTTTTAAAGTATTTTTTGTTTAGAAATGCATCAAAATAATTTTTTTTTAATTTTAAAAAAATATTTTTAATATCAGTACATCAAAATGATATAAAAACACAAAAAATATATAAAAAATAAAATATATTTAAATTTTTTAAAAATACTTTTAAAATACAAAAACAAATATGTGATGAGTGGTGTAATTCTATTGATTGGTGAGACACACCGCTAGTTGCGGGTTGAAATTGCTTTTCGTCTTGCTCGTAGTACGTATTTTGTAGGGTTAAAGCTCCCGTGAGCGTGAAACTTGTTTATAAAATCTTAACAAAGTCGGGGAATGCAGGCAGGGACCTAAAAAATGATCGGATATTGCAGGTTTTGTTTGAGCTTAGGCCCTAGTGACCAGTCCCTAAAGAAGGAATATTTTGTATTTTGTTCGTTGGATAAATTAAGGGTACTGTTAGGCTATAGCCTGTCCTTACCTGAGGCCTTGGTTTCCATGGCAACAGACACACAGGTAAGAGATAACAGCAGCGTGCATGTGACAGAAAAACAACAAAAGAAAAGGTGACATAGATCACATGAACGATCTTCTTTTTCTCTTGAACGTACATAAATGACACGCTTGAATCTTAAATGGAGTGGTTGCGTTTGCCTTAGAGTGTTTTTCTCTTAGAGCGTTTAGTTTGAAATATACACGCCGTGAAGGAGAGGAGGAAAGGGAGAGGACATTCTCCATGCCTAATCGGAGGAGGGCCTTGGAAGCTCCCTTTTGCTATATGCGAGCCTGGCGCTCTTAAGGGCATGTGAGATGACATGTGTTTGCCTGCCTAAATGGGTCAGTCCCGACACAAACTTATGTGGCCATGACTCACGAGGTCAGTTAATTTTGATGTTGACTGGACAGTCAGTCATCAGCGTGTCTGGTATTGCAATTATTTTAATGTCAGAAAGTTATTTCAATTTTAAATTTCAAATCATTAATTAAAACTCCAAAATATAATTCTGTATTTCGTACAGCATCTAAAAGTAAAATCAGGAGGCGTGTGCGTATATCTCTGGACACTGATTTTCTGATAAAACTTGGATAATACGTCCCTAATCAGCAAATCAAACCTCGTTTTAGCTTGAAATAAAAACACCATTCACAGAAGGCCGTGTGTGCATAAATAAATACATGGCGACCTTGACTTTGTAGCTGAAGAGCGTGTATTCATTAGTTTATCGTCTTCAATCGAGGAAATGCTAACCTAACTCCTTCCCTTTTCTTGGTTTACAAGATAATTTAAAAAAAACATATCAAATTAACACATAATTAAAAGTAAAAAAAAAATATAAATCGAAACAATCTCCAGTTTCCACTCATTATTCTAAGGGGTGCGCACATGCACGCGGGCTCGTGCGGCTGATAGACAAACAGAGAGGAGGGGAGGGTCAGCCACGAGAGGCGAAAGGCAGGTACCCCATGTGATGAAAAGGCTCCCCACCCCCCGCGCCCGGTAGTTATGGCAGTTAAGTGTCACCAAATGCCATGATAAAACCAAGACCACATATAGGGGGGTCCCTCGCTAATGACATGAGCTACTGTTTTCTCCGTGACAACCTTGTTTGATTTTGCATTTTAAATATAAATGGGTTAAAATTTAATTTTTTTAATATTATTTTTATATGTAGATATTAAAAATAAAATTTAAAAATAAATAAAAATTATTTTAATTTATTTTTAAATAAAAAATACTTTAAAAAACAACCACTAACACATTCTCAAACATATCCCTAACCCAGATATCTCATAAATCCAAAACCAACCCAATTTATAACTTAAATTATTACAGGATAAAATCTTATAATATAATTTATATTATTATGAAATGAAAACTCAATCGGTCTCTTAGAAACCACACACTTTTTAAATGTTAATGGGCACGACACGTTTTATATTTCATGCCATTGCAATTTCCAAACCAACAAATTTCATTTATTGATGATGAAGGAACCAAATCCCAAATGGCTTTTGTTTCAGATTCAAAATTATTAATATTATTATTATTACAACAAGAAGAACAAGGATGGATGTTCAAACTAAAGTAGAACCAAACTCACGTCTCGTTATATAATTGGTCTTTAAGAGGTAGAGGCAGCCCGCCCTTGGGGCATTATTGGACCACGGACCCAAGTCTTGAACCGACCATTCAATGACTGGTAATAATCAGCTAAGGATTCTCAATCAATTTAGGGCAACATCAGCCAGTCAAGGCGTTCCTCTGCGGTCTTAATTAAGGAGTAAATGTTTGCTTAAACAAATCTAGAGATCAGGTGGGGTCCAGCACCAAATCCGATTGCCTTGCCGTAAAAGGTCTCAAGTTCATAAAAATACTGAAAGATACTTTCAACGCCCTAAAGTTGGCAGTTAGGATAAGGTAACTTATTTTATTATTTTTGTTTTGTTTCCCTCCAGAGAAGGGATATTCATAGAATTTTATTTTTTTTGGGCAAAAGCTCTTGCAGAGGCCAAAAGCCTTTCATGCGCTGTGCCTCTAATGACAGGTCGATGGGTGGAGTAAGCATGTTTGGAGTGGCGAAGATGGTTTTTTTTAAGGTATTAATTAATTGTCCCGTTATGTTTGTTGTGGAGCTAAAAGTAATATACTTATAAATAATAATTTTTATAAGTTTTTTAAGAGTTTTTATTCATTTAATGTTTCTCAATTTATAAAATATAACAAAATAATTTTTTATTTTTTCAACACGGGATAATATCTAATCCAAATATTAGCCTTTCACTGTCTGGGTGTCAAAAAAAGACCCAGCATTTACCACACATTTTCAATGGGGAGGAACACATGCCTGCTGATTGTTCAAGAATCTACAATCCTCACGTAGAGACGACAGAGAGCAACAAGATAGTATCGCCAAAAGAACAAAAGAAGAAGATGGAAAGAGGATTCTGGATAATTTCCAATGACATCAAGTTATGAGGTCACCTTCACGGGAAGGAAGAAAGCACATGATCTATCAACCTTGTAGCCCAACGGGTATACAGGTGGCGGGATTGGAGCTACTGTCAGCCCACAGGGTGGATTTATAGATTTTACATGGGCCGATTCAAGCCCGCCCGATAAGTGTAGCTTCGAATCCACTGCCTCTTTCTAAGCTCTTAACAGTTTCATCAAAGCATGGGCCGATTCAGGCCTGACCTGATTTAAGGCCCGGTGATTGCCTGATCAACCCATGTGTCAAACAAAACGATGTCGTTCTAGTTTTTTTTTTTTTATATATATATTTTCTTGAATTGACCTGGACAGGAGTTTCTCCCGAGTGTAACCAAGTAAAGAGATAACCTATGAGATCAGGCCAGACTGGTTTAATAACTACGATGAAAAGGGATTTCTTTTAGGCATGTGTCCATAAAGCAGCAGCCGGTAAGACTCCGTCCTTCTGGAAACGCAAAGCAAAATCATCTCATGCATTATGTTTGAGTTTACAGAAATCTAAAAGCTCCCTCTGTAAATTTGGATGCCAGTAAGGTGATGGCCAGAATCAAGTAGAGTCAGAGAAAGGAATCTCCGGATGCTTGCAGCAGATGAAAATCTTTTCATGAGCAACATCCCTCCTCTACGAAAATCCTATTTTATCCAAAAACTAATCTACAAAGAAACCAGTGCCAAAGTCTCTATTCAGGCCTGTTCCCTTTGTTTCTAGGATAGACGGGAGTAATTTCATACAAGAAAAACATTGATGTCTCTACTGATAGGAGAGCATGCATTGATATGAACATCTCACCTATGATGAACTTGCATTTATAACAAGAGTCTGTTACAACTTATATTTCTGCAATCCATACGGCGTCCAAAGGAGGGTAGCAGACATTCTATGAATTATAGGATTGTAACTCAAACCTGTAACCTCCTTAACCTTAGAATGGCAGTTCACAAATCAAGAAGGCCAACAGATAATACTGCTTACCTGTTGGTTACCAAAACTTGAAGAAGATCCTCGTAAAGGCTAGTGTGGAAGTGAGAGTCCTTCCTAGAAGACAGGCTCGCATATCTTTTACCCTTTTCCTTGGGCTCAATGATGTGAAGTGGCAGAGAGCAACCTCCAAAATTGATTCGCCATCCAAAAAGTATACCTACAATAATATGTTTTAAAACCATAAACTTTATGAGCACCAAGAAGCCTTCCAATCAAAATGGTTTCCAAAATCCACTTCCAAGAGACTAATCATGATACCACCATGCACACACAAGCACACGAAATCCACCAGAACAAAATTTAAATTGGCAAGAAATTACCGGCAAACTGTTGAGGATGGCTAGTGTAAGAGAGACGTGGAACGTGCACGCTGAGCTCTTTTCCAAAGCATTAGGAAGATGTACACTGAAAGCATATGCCCAACAAGGTTGATATGCCGTTAACTTAACTGAGTGCGCCATCGAGATCAGATCACCAAAAAGAACAAAAGCCCCACCACATTTATGCTCTGAAAAGCCTGAAGCTTCAGAAGCTGGAAATGAATTTCTTCCTGGTTTCAAGCATTCTGGACCATAAGGGCTTGCATAGGTGATCTCCACCCATATAGACCCTGGTAGTGGAACAGGGCTTAAGCAGTAGCCCCCTAAAGACGATGCCAAAAACGAATGAAGTTGCGGCTAGAAGTAAATCACTACATTTTCTTTCAAAATAATTGTTAAACAAAGGCAATAGCTTATTGAAATATAATTTGAAATAAATTACAAACAACTAAGGAAAATAACAGAACTAGCCTACACCATAATTTTACGAGAGAAACAATAGTACAATAAGTGATAGTGATGAAATGAAATTTTAATAGAAAATCTTCTTGTAAAATTACATAAAAAAAAAAAATTTAAGTCTGATCCAACAATCAAATTTTTTTGTTATCATTGTTTTAAGTGGTTAATCTATCTTAATGTGACCAAATCTTTTTTAAAATCTAAACATGTTTCACGGTTCATAAAAACATATGTTAAGTTATCTATATAATTTATTTGGATTCGATCCCTATCTAATTGTGCCAAATCCTTACATGAGTGCTCCCAACCTTTAATTTCCATAAGTTTGAGTGCATCAATTTGTTCTTGAGAAAAAAAATTTAAAAAAAACAAGAAAATTAAGATAAAATGAACATCCATTTTATTGTTTTTACTTTAGGGATAATTTTTTACATACTCAATCCTTAATGCTCAAGGATTTTATGTTTAGATCATAAATTTAATTTTATTTGCAGTTTAGTCCTTGTGTGTTGAAGGATGATAGATGAAGTTGTTGTAAAAAAGGATAAAAGAGAAAAATATTTGATTGAGAATATTCTAACAATAAAAGAGGTTGATATTGGTTTCGATGATTTTGACTTAAACAATAGAATTCAAAGAAGGTAGTTTTAACCTTTCATCTTGTCAAGTTTGAGAAATTTTTTTATTAATCAATTTATTTTTTGTGTTTTTATTTATTAATTTATGGTATTTTAGGGTTAAAATGGGTTTATTTTGATTGTTATAATGTTTTTTAGGTGTTTTTAAATGAAAATAAATTAAAAATCAACTTATTGAATCCAAGAAAATAAAACCCATTTTGATAGCTGGATGACGCAACATCCATTTTATTTATGAAAATTGGGTTGACAATACATCATTCATTTATTTAAAAAAAATAATATTAGGCATACAGGCTTGACATTGCAAGATCAAGTGCATTTGGGCTCTTGTTTTTTGGGCTAGAAGCACGACTCAATCTTTACCTTTTTTTTATATTACCCTTTAATTATTATTATTATTTGAATAAAATTTATTATAAATAAAATAATTAAAATGATATTTATAGTTTACCATAATTTTCATAGAGGATTATATTTTTTATAATAACATTAAAATTATTTTGTGAATTACACACACACACACACACACACACATATATGTATCTAAATGTAAAATGTATATATAAAAAATGCGCTAAAGAATATTAATCAATAATAAAATATGTATTTTGTTATTTTTTATCATAAATATTTTACATGATTTTCTAGATTAATTATTATTTTTCATAACATATAAATTATTGAGTTATGTTTTTTTTAACATTTCTTTTCATATTATGATAAGTTTTTGTTTGAAAAACAATGATTATTATAAAAAAATATTTTCATCAAAATAAAAAAATAAACAAGAAAATGGAATTTTGATTCAATAGATAATTTTTTCTCCTTAATTTAAATAGAGATTCTTATGAATATTTACTCCAATGTCATTTATTTATTTTATTAAAAAAACATGATACTGATAAAAAAAAATATATATTCTTGTAAAAAAATATATTAATAATAAAATGAAAATTCACCTAGTGAAATATATTCATTTTTTAGAAATTTTAAATCATTACTTTTGTTGCAAATATCTATTTGCTATATAACACAATAAAAGAAAAGGTGATTTAAAAACTGCATCATCGCATGAGACAAAACGAGCACATGCCAGAATTAATGGTGTCCCTGTCATGAGTTGTAAGAACAATGCCAATTTTATATTGGTTGGACGGCTGGACATATGAGTAAAGATTTCCAACAACAAATAAAATTCTTTTTTTTTTTAATATTTTAAAAAAATGGTGTCAGTAATATTTAAATTAACGTTAGATATGTAAATTAAATTAAAAAAAAAACTAAAACTGTTCAAGAAAACATAGTGCACGGGACATTGTGTCTTGTGGATTCTCACAGTGGTTTTTTTTTTATTCTTTAAAATATATTCTATATTAGTCACCATTTTTTTTTAATCTTATTATTCCATGTTGGGATGACAAGAAATTAATTTCGAAAATTTATTTTGATTAACTTATTATGGATTCTTATGGTGTTAAAAAAAATCTAAACATTAAGTTTTAACGAGATACATTTAAATTTGTTGTTTAAAATAAATTGAAATTTTGAGGACTATATTTAACAATGAAACAAAAAATAGTTTTTATTTTTTATTTTTACTGTTCATGAGGCATGGGTGTTAAAATTTTGATCCCTAAAATTTTTCTGTTTCAGTCTTATATTTCATTGGTTTTGTACTTGAGATCTTAGTTTTGTGAGGAGAGAAAGTCGCTAAAAAACAAGATAAAAGATAAAATTGTTGATTATCCATATTTTAATGATAAGAAGAGCCGATTTTGATGTCAGTACGTCTTGATTGACAATAAGAGTTGTATTTAGATGTTTTCAACCTCTTGTCTTGAAAAAAAAAATAAAATTAAAGGCTAAAATTTTTTTATTTGAGATAATTTTTGTCTTTTTATACACTAAATATCTGTTTGGTATTGAGGTTGCGGCTGAAATTCACAGGCAGCCATAGATATTAATGTTTGATTAAGTTAAAAACTGAGTTTTGTTTTAGCAGGAACCATTTAAATTACAGCTGTGACCAAGGTTTAAGAGGAGCAAAATTTTTATGTTTTTGCTCCACTGTGTTCACGTGAATTAATTAGTTGTTCAACTATTCATGAATAGTGGAGAGGTGGAGCAGTGGAAAGTAATTCACTCTCCACTGTTCATGACCTAGACGGGTTCCAGGCCCCACCTAAATGCTGGATAGATTAACTAAGTTGACTCAATTTGATCCAAAATATTATTGTTTTATTTTATATAAAAAAAATGACAATGTTGTCTTTAAATTTTTTTTAAGTCAAACTAGGTTTTGACCATGACAATCAGATTATAGCGAATTAACTCTCATATGATTTAATTTAGAACTTAAATTAGGTAAAATGATGGATCAGGAGGTCTCCGATGCAATTTGGTTTTAATAAAACTACTGAAAACATTTTTGCGACAATGCACAAGTATTGTATTATTTTTATATTTTTAATACATGCATGTAAAAATTCTCAAATTATTATTAATGAAAATTTTATTTTATGATCATGATAAAATATTGTCCAAAAAACAAATATCACGGTAAAAAAATGGCAAAAGGGAGCGAATGAATAAGATAAATATGTTTTAATTAGAAAAATACCTTTTTTATTCTTATTTTAAATTTCCCCAATTTCTTTTTGATATTTGTTTTAATTGATTTTGTTTTTTATTAAATAAAAGACATAGAAAAAAAATATTTTTTTTTTAAAAAATGAGAAATTATACAGTAAATTGTAATGTTTCAATATAATTTAAATTATTATTTTTCTTATGAATTTTTTTTAATGCATACAATTAAATTATTTTTTTAAAAAACTCATCGCAACACGAAATCAAATGTTTTAATTTGTATTTATCTTTTAATTTTTTTTTAGTGTATAGGTAGCATTAATTTTTTTAACATTTATTTTCCTTAATTTATTTTATTAAAAACACGCTTTAAATTTCTAGCTCACAATTATTTTTTTATACTAGACTGGCATTTTTGTTTTTGTTAAAAAAAACTTTCATACAGCCATGGCCAAGTATGAGTCATTTGGCTAGTAAGATATTATTTTCTAGTAATTATAAATTTGTTAGTCATTTACTTTTTTTTAAAAAAAATCAAATCACACTCTAATTATGTTTTGCTATTTTTCAAGCCTACAATGAAACTCAATTTAATACAATGTTTTTAATAAGAAAATCACATCCAATTTTACAAAAAAATATATAAGAATTATTTTAATTGTTTAAAAAAATATTATTCTATAATCCCAAACACCCCAAATGAGAGAAGAATCCAATCTGCACTTTGAACACGACAGACAGGAAGGATACCCCTGCTCTGTCAACTCTCAGGAAAGAAAGAAAGAAAAGAAAAGATCTCAAAGCGCTCTCTCTACTACTATCATCATCAACATCATAATCACCACCACTTTCAGATTCACATACATAGAAAAACGGAAAGTGAAGATACAAGAGAGAGAGGGACACAATTTGAAACAACACAGAGCTAAAAGTAGAAATCAATGATTTTGTTGCAGTCCCAATCCAGATTTCTCCTTCAAACATTATTAAATCGTGTACAAAAGTGAGTCTTTCTATCATTTGTCTTTATGTATCCATCCAAGAAATGATTTTTAATTTTATCACTGACATATTTTGTTCTTTTTTTTTTCGTACTGGGTTGATTTCAGTCTTGAAAAAGCAGTTGAACTGGATTACCATTGGGTGGAGTTTAATGATGTTCGTTACCATATTCTGGTGATCACCAAGATTTTTTCTTGTTAGTTTCCTTTCTTAGGTTTTCATTTTTTTCCTGGCTTATTTTAGGTCGTATCTTTGTTGGGTTTTCATTCTTGTTTTAGGTGTCAACGAAGAATCCAAATGTTTTGCTGTTATCCGTTTCATTACCAACTCCACCTCCAGAAGCTGTTTTCATGGGTGGACTTCCGGTTGGAGCCATTGAAGCTATAAAGGCTGCTTATGGTGTGGTTGTACATATTCTTGATCCTCCCAGAGATGGCTTTAACCTCACTTTGAAACTCAATTTGGCGAAACTTCCACCTGATGAAGGTTCTACGAGTTCCTTTCCTAAGGTCATTATTTGCTAGCTATAATGCGTATGCCATGGCACGTAGCATGTTTGGTAGAATGTAGTTGATCATTTCCTCTCCACATTACTTTACGTTGTAGCAAAACATGACACTAGGAGTTACTTGATAAACATTCTCATCTTCATTAATTGACTTTCTTTCTTTCTTTTTTCTTCTTAAAACGTTCATCAATTGTAGGATTATACTTGCTGATTTAACTTTCCTTTTTCGTCCTCTGTTAGATTGTCATCTAGTTCATGATGGTTTGAAAACTTTCTGACAATGTTATTGTCAGTGCCTAGTATGGTTAGAAGGTAATTACTAGGGAAAGTTCCATTGACTAAACAGGTTAATGAATTGGGAGGAGTATAGTTACATTTGGAATTACCCCAGGATCTCCTTGTAAAACATGGATATATCTTTGGTTATTACGAGAGAGTATGTTTAGTCCAAGGGCATTATCTCATGAATCCGAGTATTTAGTTTACTTGCACATTTTGATTGAAATCTAAAACTTTTCTCAAGCTCCAGGGAGTAGAATAAGAGAAATATACAATTAAACATGTTTGCCAAAGGCTTGCTTTATGTCGTTTGTCTCTAGGTTTATATACAGGGTTGATTTGTATGCATAAAGGTTCTCTTTTCATATGTTAAGGAACAGTCTGCAATTCCACCTCAGAAAAGCTGTATGATCACCTGATGAAGGTTTAGCAGCCTCTCAGTAAGAGATACATCTACATTCATTATCTGGTCCAAATGTGTTACTAATGGACGACAGGAGTATTGCCCTTGGACATCTGTGACATTCACTTAGAAGGGCTAATTCATCTATTTTTCAATCCACTGGAAAGACCATGGTGTAGCCAAAGAAGCAGTCCATAGTTGAGAGGCTCTGGAAAATATATCATAGTTGAATTCTTCCCTTTTCTTCTTCTCTTACATACTCCCTTTCCACTGGTTGTGTCTGACGTTTGGTTGTGCTCTCTCTCGCTCTTATTCCTTCTACAGCCTTTTTATCATTTATTTCCTGTGTTACAAGGGTTTGGGGACTGGAATGAGGGCAGGATCTGGCAGTGATTGATATAGAACTGTGGAGAGGAGAGGGCTAAACATGAGGATGTCACCCCTTGCATATGTGGAATTGTATGACTTCTTAAAAAACACCAGAGGAAATCCATCTCTAAATTGATAACCAGTCTCAAATTCTCAATTCATCAATAAAAAGTTTTTTTAAACAGAATATAAACACACCAAAAATCTCCTTTTTAAACAGAATCAATACTTCTGATTGCTAAAAATTTCTGAAGGGCACAAAAACTCTCAAACAATGACAAATTTAGAGAAATCATCAAATCATAATGAACTTGATGAAACATTTTCTTCTTGTACGACATCAATTGATGCTTCGATATGACTCAAAAATTTGTCAGGAGAATAGCTATTGGTTTTATACACAGACAAACATTAGTGTAAGCATTGAATTTCTCAAGAGGGTTTACTAGGATCAAGACAACAAAATTGCCATTATGATTATGAAATATGTTGTGGAGAATTGAATGGCTGCTTCAAATGCTGTTACAAAACCCTATTTGTCATTCGGATGGTGGGACAATTTTCTTCTGTTCTCCTTTTCACCTTGAATTTTAGTTCTCCTTGCAATTGTGGGTGGTCCTTTATAGCAGCCATGCTATTAAAGTGGCAAGTCAACTGCTCGCAACATTTGAATGTTCCTTTCTGCTCATGAATGCATTGATTTCTCTCTTTATGGTGCAGGATTCATTTTTCTACTTTATTGATTCATGTGTGGATTAGGTTGTGATTAAGTTTCAGGTTTTTGTTCATTTTAATGGCTGTTATCGATGTTGTTCTTAGAAAGTGTACTGTTGATATTATGCAGAGCACAGGTATGCTCTCTTGGTAAAGATTGCATCTGTTAGGGAAGTGGTTCTAGGTGCTCCATTAAGAGTAGTTTTAAAACATCTTGCATCAAGGACTGTTGTTCCGGATGTAGATCGGGTGCTGGCTCTCGTGCATCGGCCAAAGGAGTCTTTCTTCCTTGTTTCTCAGGTATGAACATAAGTTCAAAGTGTATAGATTGTGTTACTTGAACTTCTTCATTTACCTTCGCGCAGTAACCTTTATACCTACAGAGAGGGAGAATATTATAGCTAGCATTTTGGGGTGCAAAGAGGGGGAGCCTTCCTCCCTCTTATTCGGTGTTCCTTGATTTTTATATTTATTTTATATGTTGCAAATGCAGGATTGGTTAAGTTTTTTTAGTTTATTTTCATATCCTTCAAAATAGCTGCAACTCCCCGTGTGACTTAATTAATGTATGCATGTACACCTTACCAAAAGAATTACATGCATTGAACAGTGGTTGCCTTCAAGAAATGTCATTTCTGAAAATTGTCCTACTCCTTTGTGTCTCCTTCCTCTTCCATTTTTTACTAGCTTGTATTAGCTTTTTTATTTTATCTTGAAAGATTGATTTTCTATTTCAAATTCATTTGGCACTATGTTATTAATAAAAATGTAATTTCTTGGTTGCATCATATTATCTGTTGTCATGTGACTCATATCTAGCAACATGAGAATAACCATGGATTGAAATTTAACTGAGTGAGAAATTATAATTGTTTATGGCAGCCAGACAAGGTTACCGTGGTGTTTCCTATGAGATTTAAGGACTCCATAGATACTGCTTTTGCCACATCCTTCCTTCAGGTACTCTATGTGTAGATATATTTTACTGATCCAGGTTGCATCTCAGAAATTGCTTATATGTGGGCAATGGACAAATAGTGTTACCAATACAATTGTTGTTGATACTAACGTTAGAAATATTTATAATTCTGTTGCCAAGGCTGCTTAGCACACTCTTCTTGTGTAACCATTCCTGTTTAACTTCTTTCTTTTAACATTATTGAAGCACTGATTTCAATTCAGGAATTTGTAGAAGCCAGGCGTGCAGCTGGACTTAATAATGCTCCTCCTTGCCTGTGGTCTCCTACTCCCCCTCGTGAATTGAATGAAGCTCCTGCAGAAGCATTGTCTGCAAATGCAGGATTTGTTTCTTTTGGTAATGTCATGGGAATTGCTATAGTTAGTTCCCTCTTTTTTTTTCATCGTCAGTGTAACAAATGGGGCCATGGTTAAAAAAATGCAGTCATTTTTCCTCGTCATGTGGAAGGCAAAAAGCTGGACAGAACAGTGTGGAATTTATCAACATTTCATGCATATGTTAGTTATCATGTTAAGGTGAGGTGCCTGGCAAATTGCTCTAACTATTCATTTTTTTTTTTGCTGGCTGTTTCACATACTTTGGAATCTCGAATAACAAGCTCGCACACACATGCTGACAGAAAGATAACTTATTTTGGCTCCTTGAATAACACACAAAGTCCTTGTTGCAATATGCGTGAACATGGAAAGTTTTAATGGCCTCCATTTCTACCCAAAAGTAGAAAGAAGGGGTGTAGCAATCCATTTCTACCCAAAAGTAGAAAGAAGGGGTTGCATGCTACACGAGGACTTCAACATGCAACACTGCCCGCAAATTTTAGTTTTGTTTCTCTAAGTTTCTGCCATGCTATGTGGAAATGCAATGATTATTTTTCAAAATGGTTTTGGGATTTGACCCATTTGTTAACCAGATTTTGCATGTTTGAAACTAGGATAATGTGATGATCAGTTGAAATTTTTACTCTGTTAATCAGGAAATGAAATAATATCATAGATTGTGCTTGGCAAGATCTGTTTACATTCTTTGCACAGACACTTGACTCTTTGTTTGAACTTGTTTTCTTTTTTCCTTGTTGCTACTGTGTGCTTCAGAGTAGTTGGATGCATAAATTCATCATTTGAGCCAATCTAATTTTAGTTTCTATTGTTGTTTCATAAGAACCTTTGATATCAATAATAAGCTACTGATTTATGGTTGTTGTGCTCCTGCTGCCTTTAATCTGTCACTTAAATATATAATTATTCCATGCAAATTCATCAACAGTGCTCGGAGGGTTTTATGCATACTCGCATGCGAAGACGTGTAGAGTCTCTTATTCAGGTAAAATCTTCATCTTTTGCAGTCAACTCTGCCTGCTCATTTTCTGTGTAGCCTGCCTTGGCAGAGAGAGATTTTCTGAGAAGTAGTCTGAAGAAATTTAGATCTGACAAGGCAAATGGTTTTTTCACAACCAAATAAATTTAGAGCAGTTTTTCTTAGCTTTGCTGTGCATTTGATCTTAAGCAACCATGTTGCTACTTGCTTGCAGGCTGTGCAGTGTCAGCCCTCGCATGTTAAGTTTAGGATTGTCCAAACCCTGGGAAGGGTGGATTGGGATTTAGGGATAGAGCTGGATAGGGGATGGCTACTTCTTAGGGCCTCCATTTTAACCCAAAAAAAGAAAGTTTAGGTTTGTTAAGCTGCAATAAAGCATCAAGGCAAGGCTAGAAGAGGTCTACAGTTGATGCTGGGAAACAGAGTCATTGCATTGTTCTTTTGTTTTTCCCAAGTGAAGCCTAGCAACTCACTGGCCTAGGTCCTGGACCTCGCAGGTGTTGTACTTGATGCAGTTTGTTGATCCCTCTAAGTCTATATGCTCTACGAATGATCATAACTCATAAAATCCAAAATTAATGCCCTAGTCGAAATATGGCTGTTCGGTTGGTGACAGTGATAGGAACACATAACCATACTGGCAACTCAGATAAAGCCACAACAACGGTGACAGTGATAGGAACACATAACCCTACTGGCAACTTAGATAAAGCCACAACAATGGTGTCAATTAAGTGGAAGGCTAAAACTTGCAATTATTGTTGGCAATTCCTGAAACTGTTGCCTAAATGACTAAAGAATCAGAGTCTAAACCTTTGCTTTACAGTGAGTCTTTACTGGAATTGCCCTCTTGGATATTCTCATGTAGTTATCCAAGGATTATGGGGATAGGTTCAGATAATTAGGGCCCACAAATTTACTTGCATGGTTTTTGGCTTTTTGCTAATCAGTGATATAGACAAAAAAAAAAAGAAGAAAGAAGCTTTTGTGCTCTTCCTCATAGTAAAGGGCTTATATAGAATAACTCATGTTGCATCACAGGCTTTGGATCGTGCAAAACCAGGTGGAGAGGAGAAAAAGAAATCACCGAATAGCAGATCTTTTAAACGGCTGGTATGTCATAATATTACACCTCCTTGATGCTTTAAAGAAGTTGATAATGTTAACATATTCTTTGTAATATCTATACTCAATTGTAGAGCCTCAGTGAAGCTCGAGCTAATTCAATTTCGTAAATGTGGAATTCTTGTGGCTCCCGTCGAAGATACGATGATGCTTATCAAAGAACTTGCCAGGATCAATTCAAGGGAGGCTGTTACAAGTGTTTTATCTTTCTCTAGGAAGGGGAAAAACTAGAAGAAAAATGAAGAGGAGATAAAAGCACCGCGTTTAGTTGCCAATGTGTGTACACTTCTGGTCTTTGTTGGCTCTCTGTTAACCAGAAAGATCCTATTTTATTATATCAATATTTTTTCAACCTGTTTTAGGGAGTTTATTTTTCTCTGAAAACATAATTTTGTTCAAGCCTTTTGCTTCAGTATTTCCTTCAATCTGTTGATAGGATTTATATGGAATAGTGATGGTGTTAGAATTTTGCTTCAATATACACGCGTCGAAGACAAGTGCTTGCCAGGTATGCACTTGGCTTCAACAGATCTAGGAGGCTCCAGGATTAAACAGTGTTTTCAAAAAAATTATTGTTTTTTAAATTAATTTTTTTTATATATTTTTGGATTTTTTTATGTATTGATATTATTTTTTTTATTTTAAAAAATAAAAAAATACATTTATATATATATATATATTTCCAAAAAAAAAACACTTGAAAAACCAACTATTATTATATTTTCAAATACCCTCATAATATTTTTTTTTCCTTTCTCAATCACGAAAGTATAAGTAAAAAAAATGAAGGAAGGAAAAGCAAAAATAATAAGCAAACTCTTGAATCAATTTCCGCATCCACTTCCATATGCTCATCGGTTTTTCTTTTCTTTTGGTGAAAAGTATGCAGTATACCACATGGTAGATGTAAGAACACCAGATAAATAAATGTCCATGGATGAAAATTAATAGAAGGGCCAACAGTGTAGCCGATTAGATAGCTAAGGAAGTCAAGACAAATTTGTTGCTATTGTTGTAATGAGCTTCAAATCATCCTCTACAGCTATGCAATCTGTTGTCACTTGACTGCTCCCATATTGGGGCCTTCAGGTTAATGAAGTTTCTCATTCTTTTGACTATATTAAGAGAACCATGCTGTTAGTAGTGCTGACATGGAGATGGATTTTTCGGTGTTTCTGAAGGTTTGAACAGTGGATGCTGTGCACACAATAGCAGGAAAACTATGAATCCTTTCTTCGTAATAATCTCATACTTTTAGATTGAATCCAGCAAGTTCAAGTTCTTCTCTTTACCGTTGGGTGTATTTTGAGAGGGGGGGGGGGGGGACAAAAATACACTTA
>Ga0325404_1001944_pt1 | contig 21968 bp, 18 predicted proteins | sample PopdelMetagenome_18_FD_205664 | JGI IMG/M metagenome (GOLD analysis project Ga0325404, IMG submission 205664) | Populus deltoides microbial communities from Bellville, Georgia, United States - Xylem-Control-R1 | ecosystem: Host-associated > Plants > Phyllosphere > Stem > Wood/Secondary xylem...
ATTATCCTCCTCGCATTGCCTTTTTCTTCCTCTTCCATTTTCCCTTTTCCTTTGGCTTCAACTAGAACAAGTGTAATTGTTATTTACTATTTGAGTTAATTTACTATTTAGTGTCTTATGTTAATTTGTTTTTAGAAAATATTTTACATGTAATTTTTTTTTATTTCAAGAAAAAAAACTTGTTTTTGAAATTTTTTTTTACTATAAAATATGTTATTTTTCATTGTTTGGTTATATTTAAAAATAATTATTTGCTATTTAGAAAGTATGAAGAATAAGTACTAAAAAAAAGACAAGTTAATCAGTGATGGGCTCATAATTTAATAAGAAAGATAGTTATGTTAAATATTTTCATTTCTAGAGAGCTTGTAAGTGTTTTTTGTTTTTCTTCCTTTTTTTCCATTTATCAGATTTTTTTGGATGAGCCAAACATTAAAAAAAAATAGAGAAAATATTATAAGAAAACATATTTGACATGGGCAAATAAATTATGAATAATAATTTTACTAAATTCAAAAAAGAAATTGCAAAGCAGTAGAATTTTAAACGCCTTGTGCTCGAGCACTACCAAGGAAAAACCTAAGCCATCAGATTTCCAAAGGAAAAAGATATGATGAGCCTTTTATACTGCATTTTGCTGGATATTCTAGGAACCGGCGTCTTCTCTCCTAAGGATTTTCACATGGGTGAAGGCAAAGGTGAGCCCCGGAAGAATATTGTTAATCTCTTGAATTTGAAAATCTGATTAATTATTTTTTCATAAAGTAATTGCTAGATTATGCTTGTTACTTGTAAAAAGTTTATATATATATATATATATATATATATATATATATATAAGGATTTTCCAATGATTAAATTAGTATCGGTTCAGAGAGAGATCAATTATACTTTTAAGAAAATAGCTTTTTAAAATAGATTTGTAAAATAAAGAGAATAAAATTGAACCTGCCTAAAGGTCATCTTTTTCTTTCTTTTATAGCACATGAGATCCTTCTCTTTGTTCCAGTGGAAAGGGTTGACGTATTAGCAAAATATCTACATCTTTTCAAGATAAAAAATCTCTTACGTATTAGGATAAGATATCCTTATCTTATCAGGTTAAAAATATCTCTCATTTGTCATGATAAAATATCTCTGATTCACAGTCCCATCAAGGAACTTGAGATTCTTTTGGAGTTAAAGAGAGCATACGCCTAACACTAGTAGGTATGGCAGATTCCAGACTCATAGACGTTGGAAGACGATAAGTCTAGTAGACTATCAAACCCGTAGATGGTGGGTCTAGCAGCTTGTCAGACTCATACACGTCTGAGCTCAATGCTTGGCTGGGCATAGAGATTTTGGATCTGACAACTCACCGGACTCATACATGTTTGGGCTAAACACTTGGCTCTACTTAGAGATGTTGGTTGTGGCAGCTCGTTAGACCTATATATGTTTAATCTCATCGCTTGGCTCATACTAGAAATGGTGGATTTAGCAGCTCGCAGGACCCCTACATATTTGGGCTTAGCGCTTGGCTGAGCCTAGAGATGGTAAGTCTGACAACTCGCTAGACCTATAAATATCTAGGCTCAGCACTTAGCTGAGCCTAGAGATGGCGAGTCTGATAATTTATCGAACCCATACATATTTGGGCTTAGCGCTTGACTGAGCCTAGAGATGGTGGGTCATAACCCTTTCTTTGGCCATACTTTTAAGAGATAGTCCTACACACAAACAAAAAACAATAAATGTCAATCCATTAATAACCCCCTAAAATCTTTGGGTATCATACACAAAGATTTTGAAAAGCCTATGTTAACAGCAGATGAGACCCTTTTTATCTTTTCCATAAGATAGTACGCGTCTTTCATGACACCATTGAGATCCTCAAGTTCATGTGTCTTCTTTTTACGGGGAGAAGGATTGCCTTGGGGAATGAAAAGATGACTATATTTCAATGTAGTATTTGAGTAGTCTTCTTGAGATATGTGGTGATATGAAAGGTTTTTCATCTGATGATAGAGATGAAAGGATGTTTTTTTATAACCCTAGTCATTTTTATAAGATGTATTCCTGATTTTAAATAAAAGAGTTTTTTTTATCATTCATTTCATACGTTCTAAATTTTTACCAAAATTCTTGTTTTATTTAATATTTAGGATTATAAATTTATATGTAAGACGTATTTCCAGCATTGAATAAAAAGACAATTTTTTCCCTTTTTCATGTTTTGACTTTAGAATGGCTAGGTTTTAACCTAATAAGAAAAGGATCTCCTTATTGAAAAAGACTTTTCTTAAACCTTAGACAGATGAGTGATTAGAAACACAACAAGACCTGAGTTTATTTTAAATAAATAGCAATGCAGCTTACCCTAGGTAAGGTATTTTAGGGGTGATACATTCTTCCTATTCCCAACCTATTACCTTACAAGACTCTCGCAGACCAATAGGTTTCCTAGTGACCGTACTACTAGGTGGCGACTCACATTCCTTTGGTTTCATTGAGAAAGTACAATAATTCCTTATTCTTTCTACCCATATCTTTTTATGCTAAAACATGCTCTAAAAGGACGATCGCCACGATGCCGTATATGTGCGATAAACCTCGTGGCTCCAAATCCAATAATAATTAGGAATGATAATGGCCTGATGACTTTTGATTAGTTTCCCACAGACGACACCACTGATGAGGTCTGTTTCTATCCCATTAGATTGAAGGCCACTCTAAAGCCTGGGATAAGATTGTCAATCTATTGGTTCTAACAATCTTATTCAGCCTTCCTTGGCGAAGTGGTTGCTAGATCATGCTTGTTACATGCAAAATATCCCTTTTTATATATTCAGGCTCTCCAATGATTAAATTAGTGTTTGTTCAGAGGGAGATCATTTATACTTTTGAGAAAAATGGTTTTTTAAGATAGATTTGCCATTGTAAAAATAAAGAGAAGAAAACTGAACCTAGCTAAAGGTTATCTTATTGTTTTTGTCACACCCGGATATCGCGACGACCAATTAAAAAAATTTTAATTTGGAAAAAGAACAAAGAACAGATATTTGACATCTTTTTTTGGGGGGAAAATGTCTAATATCAAGGAGTCGCCACCTAATCTTATGGTCACTAGAAACCTTAACTGGTCAACAGAGATTCTATGGTACGAGACTGGTTATGTAGAAAGGAAGATGCTATTAATCATCAAGCGTCCTACCTGTGGCAGGTTCCATTGCTGGTTTTTGTCTAAAATTACTAAGAGTTTGTTCCTTTTTTTTTTGTTTTTCCTATCATGTTCCTGACTCTGGTTTCATTGAACAATTCCTATGAATATTTTCAACTCTGGTATTGGTAATCTTCATGAAGATAAGATTTGCAATTTATGTTTTGGTTGGACTGGGATGCCGACATTCCATAATTTATTTCCCTTCTTTTCAGGCGAATTTGTAGAGTAAGAGGACGAAGAAGAAAAACAATGCTTGTTTGAAACAATGTCGTTTTGGCCTAGGATGACCCTTTTTAATTTGGTCCTTGAAGCTTTGGAATTCTCTAAATAGGCCCCCGGGAAAACTATGATTAGACCTTTGGATCTTGGCGCCATTTTCCAAACGGTCCTTAACTTCAATTTTAATCAATTTAGACCTTAATTGAACATGAAATTTAATATTTTTTCAATTAAACCCCTGATTATATTAATAAAATAATTCTAAGTTTAATTAAGTTCTCAAACTTATCAATTAAACCCTTAATATTATTAATTAAACACATCCAAAGTTTAATTAAATCCCCAAGCTTATCAATTCTTCAATTAAAATCATGATATCTTTAATTAAACCAAATCAAGGTTTAATTGAATCTCTAGACTTGTTAGTTCTTTCAAACTCTTCCAAAATTAACTTCCAAAGTCATATTTTCACCCAGATTAAACCCTCAAGACTTCCAATTTATGTTGTCTTGACCCAAACCTCAATTTTTCTTTATTCATTTCTTTTTTTTTTTGTGTGAATTTATGTTGTTAAAAATTGGTTTATGACAGTTGCCACCTCTTTACAATACTTACGATGTAAAGGCATTGGAAAATTCATTTTCTTTTGGCTTTGCATAGTAAGTTTGTAAAGAAAAATAATCATGAAAACCCTTCATTTTCTTTCCTTTTGAATTTTTTTTAAAAAATGGTTTAACTGTTTCAAATGACTTGCTCGATGGTAAAATACGAGGAATCACGCAAGTGGTCTAATTATTCTAAGCAACCTGCCCGACAGTGAAGAAGAAACGCGAAGGATTTTGTGAGTGGTCTAAAGGCGACCTGCCTGATGGTGAAAAAGAAACGCAAAGAATTTTATGAGTGATTTAATTATTCCAGGCAACCTGCCTGTTGAAAAGAAAAAAAGTGAAGAATTTCGTGAGTGGTCTAATTGTTTCAGGCGACCTGCCTGATGGGAAGAAGAAAATGCGAAGGATTTTGCGAGTAGTCTAATTGTTTCATGCGACCTGCATGGTAGTGAAGAAGAAACGTGAAGGATTTCACTAGTTGTCTAATTATTTCAAATGACCTACCTAATTGAGAAGAATGCAAAGAGAGATTTTTTTTTTGTGAAAAATACAAATATTTTTTAGAAATAGTCTCATTATAATGGGTGACCTACCTAGATGGAAAAATGCCAAGATTTTTCAGAAGGGGTCTCATTGTAATGGGTAGCCTATCTAGGTAGAAAAATACAAAGATTTTTTTGGGTGGCTTAATACTCATGGGTGGCTACCCAAGTCAAAACTCGAAGAGCCTTATTATGATGGTTAACTTTCCTAAAAATAAGAATATTTTTTGGATGGCCTAAGTATTGTGAGTAGCCTGCCCAGGTAAAAAAAATTCTTAAAAATAAGCAATTTTAACAAGCATTTTTAGATTTTAGCCATTTCAAGGTGGCCTTCCTTTTGAGGGATCCCATCAGGGATTTCTCTTATGAATCTTTTCAAAACTCATTGTTCAATGTCTCAAAGTTTAGATGATATATATGCTTTATTACCTGATTTTAAAAAAGAAGCTCTCATTTCTTCTCAATCTTCTTGTTGCTTGATTATTGAGGACTTGCTATCTTTGATTTGGATCATCTTTGTCGTTTAGCTTTTAGCCCACTCGAGTTGGCCCATGTAAGTCTTTTCCCAAAAATTTTACACAACTCAGCCTTTATTGTGCCTGTCATGACCCAGTTATTTGCTAAAGATTTTATGTCTCATAGAATAATTTGAAAGAATCATTCATTAATCCTCGTCTCACTGTTAAAAACAATTGGTGTCACTTGTTGAAAGGATCAGATTGTCTTTTGTAAACGAAAATGCCCCCTTGTTTTGTTGTTGGAAATTTTCCCTTTTTGACGGTTATCTAGAAGGGATTGATTTTCCTTCTAAGCACAACGTTGCCCCCTTGTACTGGCTATTGCTTCTCGGTGTACTCTGTCAGCGAGTCAAACAAATAATGGTTTTAAGTGACCATTCTCTCATTTCTCTCATTTTCAGTGTGGTGAAGGAATATGTGTCTAGAATGAATCTTGAAATTTTGATCTTGCATTTTAAAAACAAAAATTATTTTGGTGTGAGTTTAGAATAATTTGCTTTTTGAAATCTTACAACTTGGTTATATTTTTTCTTGGAAAATAGATGATTTGCTCTTGTGTTTGCGATATTGCCATTGGTGAAGGTACGTCATGAGGTGACTTTCTGCTCTTATATGTTTCAAAGTGAAGGGCTCGAGAAAAAGCTCAATGTTAGCTCAATGTTTTGTTTGAGAAAAAAATTATCTCTTTTTGAATACTCATTTTATTAGCATGAATAATAATGAGCAACTTGTTCTTGATGTCATGACTCTTATAAAAAAGTACTCTTTGCGTTTTGAGAGCATCGTTTATTGTTTCAAGTTGCTTGCTTGCTTGATTAGAAAGGACTTCTATAGGTAAGTAACGTAGGCTGTGGTTTTTTACTATGAAAGAAAAGCATTCATAAGATTCAAAGAGTATTTCAAGGTTACAAAGACTAAGGATCATTATCATCAATTCGACTCTTTGTGTCTTTCGTCATTTTCTTTTTCTAATCTTCTTTGGTTTTTCTGTTTTTTTCATTGTTTTGGCCAGGGCATACTCACTTTATTTTGTCCATCACTTTTTCTTGTGATTATGGCATGCCCCCTAACATTTGAGTTTCTTGGGTTCTTTCGCCTTTTTGGCTTTCTCACGGCTTTTTCATCTTTTTTATCATTGAAATTTCCACTTGCTCCTAGTGTGGGGGTGTGATCCTAGTCAGGATTTTTATGAAAGAAAATTTATTCATGCTAAAAAAGGGACCATAAGGGATATATTTATTTCAGAACGTGAAAGGAATAACAAAGATGGTCTTTCCTTATTTCAAGCGCATAAAGTTAATATCAATAAATTTTAACCCCGTCTAGAGCGATGGTTTGGTCTTTGCAAAGAGATGCATTTCATGAGTCTATGAGTAATAATTTCACTAGATACCATTATTCATACATTTAAAATACCTGGTTTAAGAGTCATGGGGTGAGGGTGACGATTCATTTTCTATTCATGCATTTTGGTTTAGAGTTTAGTCACCTCAATGGAGAAGCTGTTTCATTCATGCGTCATTTTACCAGTAGAATGTTAGGAATGTTGTTTTAAATCCACAATAAATCATTTTTGAAATCAAAATGCAAGTTTAATTTTTTAAAATTTCATTGAGGGAAAAGATTTTGATAAAATCAATGAATTGCGTCTATAAGATCACACAAGGCTTTAAAAGTGTATTTGTGAGTTCTTAGAGAGAACTCCTTTCAAGATATTTGGTTGTAAATCAAAGGAAAAGATACAATTGAAAGACAAACTCATTATTTCATTGACTTTTTATATATATATATATAAAAGAGGCTCAACAACAAAGAGTTTATGTTAACATCTTGAACTATGATTACTAGCAAGGTAACACATAAAAAGGCTAAACACTTAACAATCATTGATTGCAATTTCTAGAATCTTCCAACCATCCCTCTTCTATGAATTCCTCGACAGGGACACCTTTCCAATAGTCAGTTGAGGTCACGCATAGACCAGTCTTGGCCTAATAACACAGTAGCTTTGTCTTCAGGATGATTGATCTCTAGGTGTCTTTGTTTTGGTAGTTCTTTCTCCCGTCTTTGTAACCACCTTCGATATTATGAACCTTGGTTTTTTCCTTTTTTTCACTGAAAATTTTATCCTTAGTCGAGTCAACAATCCTTCCTAATTGGATGGTTTGTCAATTCTCTCAGCTATCGCAACCAGGATAAAAAAAATATTATGCATAGCTTTCAACCAGGTATTCAAAGTATGGGGCTTTGAAAGTTTTGGCAAACAAATTGATCATCTCATTTTCCAATAAAAAAGTATTAACTTGTGCGGTTGTCTCACACCATCTTTAGGTGTATTCTCTTATGGACTCCTAGTTATCATTTTCCATAACTTGCAAGCTTCACCTATCAGAGCCCACATCCATATTGAACTTATATTGCCTGATGAAGGTATCAACTAAGTCCTTCCATATTTTTACCTTAGTATTGTTCAACTGCATATACCAAGTGAGGGTAGTGTTACTCAAGTTGTCTTGAAAGAAGTGAATAAGCAGTTTCTCGTCATAAACCACCTCAACCATTTTGTTGTAGTATGCCTTGAGATCAGTTATAAGGCATCAAGTTCCTATATATTTGATGAATTCAGGCACTCTAAAATTTTTAGGAATGATCACGTTAGGCACCAAACACATCCTAACAGCCTTTATATAGTCATGTAAGCTAGTTCCCTTAAATACCGTCATCCTTTGCTCTAGGGTAGCCAATTTATCCAAGCCATCTTCTTTTACCATCTTGTTCTTTTGAGATTCTTTCATTATAAGGTCAATAACATGAGGGATCCTTATTGGATATACAGGTTAAGCTAGGAAATACACAGCGTATTGGGGCTCAGACGAGGTTCTACTTGCCTCTATGTTTGGCGAATTGAAAGGAGTGGTTGGAGTTGGTAGAAGCTGAGCCACAAATGATGGTTGGAAGGATGTCCCCTCTCCCGAATTGGATCTCAGAGCCTACTCGAGTAGGCTAGCAAGCTTGGCAACCTTATTTTTCAGACTGTCCAACTCTTTCTGGTGTTGGGCGTCTAATTGAGCTATTTCTTCATTTTCCATTCTTTTTTGTAGTCGCGTGTTATGAGTGTGTTTTGATGGGGGACCTATATTTCACCTGGCGTGTAGTATTATAAGTGTATGTTCAAACATGCATGGATATAATTGCAATATATTGGATTTGGATTCGCTTTTCGAGAGGTTACATAACAATCGATATTCTCTTGATGTGTGGTCAGATCCAAATCCAATATCATTATTGCAATGCTGAGAGTAGATCTGCTTAGCCTTTTGTCATCTAAGCTTTCAGCCATGTATACACATTTTTTTAATCAAAATGGGGATATCAGCCCTTTTTATTAATCAATTAGATTTTTCATTACAACAATGATTATCCTAATCTATTACAGGGAAAAAGGCACTACCTCTATTAGCTATAGTCTTTAGGAAAATATCGATGTTATCCATGCTACTTCGATACTTCATGATGTCCCCCCTAACTTGACGAGCCTCCGTTCGTAGCCCATGAGCCTCGACAGTAGCTCGATCAATTAGCTCTTGCAATTCCTTTATTCTTTCAGCATGGATCAAGTTGCTTCTAGATAGATAATTATTAGCAGTATCTAATGTTTGATTGTGATTCATCTTCTGGCTTTCTAGCAACTATTCAGTCTTTGGTTCTTTCTTAGCCAACTTAGTTCTCAATGTTTTCGCCTCAACCTTATTACTGTTGAGTTCAGCTCTCAGATCCTGGGTGACTTTAACTGTTTTCTTAGTTTTAACCAACTCCACTTATGCTTCTCTTAGTTGGCTCTTGAGTTCTTTTATATCTGTCAAACGTTTGCTCAATACGACTTGGGTTTTAAAAGTCAGTTCCTCCCAATACCGGGTCTTTTCTACTTGAAGCATTATGTCCTGATTGATGGCTTTTAGTGATTCCAAGTCGTCCATCGCCTTCATCCAATCTTGGCCCACTGAGTCTCTTTCTTCATCGGCTAATTTCCTCACAGTCTTTTCTTTGGCTAACTGATGCTCCAAGGACATTCTCAATTCTTCCTTTATTTTAAGCTCAACTTGTAACAGTTTTACTTGCTATCTCAGTTCTTTTTCACAACTCACTCTCTTTCTTTGGATGCCCACAGATTCGGAAACTTCTGCCATATTGGTAACTCCTCCATTACACCATTATTGATATTTTTGCTAATTGTGGGATTCCTTGCTCCATTTTCCTTTTTTATTAGCAAAAAAGATTTACAATCCTGCCTAATGCTTTCTAACGTCTCCACGATGGCTCTTTTATAGACCCCAGTAAATTAAGCTATACCAACTGTTTTAGGAATGCTTTGTATGCCCCCAAGCTACCTTGCAACTAGAATGGGTGCGTAACTAATGTATCTTGTTACTCCAATTAATGGTACCCAAAGCTTTTTCCCACAACTCATCAGGCTTGTTGTATTCCTCATCCAAATAGCTCTTTAAAAAGGATTAATAGAAGTTTTTGCAATTTTAATTTCCAATCATCATTAGGAAAATTCTCTCACTCCTTTAATACGAACAATATAAGTGGCTTTTGGTCGAACCATCAAATTTTTTTGAATATCAGCGTCTCAGTTTCTATATGTCTTACCAACCAGATAAACAGTAATGGGACACAACATCTCATGAAACCTTTATCAGTTCTCTTGCAATGATTAAGGGATAGGAAAGTTTCAGCCAAAATCACAACAGACGGGTTGATCTTGGTCTTTTCATACTCTACAAACAAATTAACGGCTTCTAGACTAATAATTCCCACAGTAGAAGGACACAAAACTAACCCAAATATTCCTAAGGCCCATATTCCGTGTTTCTCTATTTTAGCACCCGGATTAGCTTTCTTGGCAATTAGCATCTCCTTTAGTCGTTTTCATTTTAGACCCCAAAGTTATTTTTCTCTTTATACGAGTTTAACTAAGGGATTCCCAACAACTTAGCAAGCTCATCCATAGTGTCATCGATTCTCTGGCGAAAGTGCACTTTATAGGCATCCTCAGGGAATTAAGTCAACACATTGTATTCTTCAACGGTAGGTGTCATGTCAATATTTTAGAATGTGAAACAGCAGTAATCGGGATCCTAAAAAAGGATCAGAGCTTTTATGGTCGATGGTAGCACTGGAACTTTCAGAAGGTGTAAAGTCCTTCCATATTTCATGGCAAATTTCGCCTCGTCTACCTAATACTTGGTGAGTGAGAGCAACCAGTTGATGTCATTTATTATGCATCTAACTTTGAGTAGCGGTATCTCACTGACATCCAATCTATGGTAGTCTCTCTCGGTCATTTGCAAGGATTCAGACTCAAGTCCATACTCAACAGTTATTATCTCACGAATAATGGTCATTGTGTCACCCGAAAGCCCTGTAATAAGGATGTTTACATGTTAAGCTTATCTCAGTGAAATTACGCAGGGATCAACCTAAAGAGCAGGTTCTTGCCATTGTCAAGCAAACAATCATGCATATATATATGCATGATAAACATGAATAACTATGCATGCTAAAGCAATAAAAAGAGTAAAATAAAAATTGATAAACACAATACGACAAACATTTTTAGCAATAAAAAGACAAAAAGCAAAGCTTAGTCATAAAGTCCCTAGTTGAGTCGTCATTCTGTCACACCAGGATATCGCGGCAACCAATTAAATGTTTTTCAATTTGAAAAAAGAACAAAGAACATCTATCTGACATCTTATTCTATGGGGTAAAATGTCTAGTTCAAAGAGTCGTCAACTAGTATTATGGTCACTAGGAATCCTAACTTGTCAAAAGAGATTCTATTGTACGGGATTAGTTACGTGAAAGGGAAGATGTTATCACCCCTGAAGCGACCTGAGGCAGGCTACATTGCAGGTTTTGTCTAAAATTGCTAATAGTTTGTCCTCTCTTTTTTTTTTGTTCTTCCTATTATGTTCCTAACTTTGACATTAGTGAATAGTTCCTACGAATATTTTCAACTCTGTTGTTGGTAAATATTGCACAAACCCAAAAAAATACAATATTCCTTACTCTGGCGTCAATGAATAATTTTGCAAAAAATTGAATTTGAAAAATAATTTTTCTATGTGATTTTCTTCTTGTTTACCCTTTATTATTATTTTCTCTTTTTAGATGGAAATAAAAGAAACGTTGTACAATAGATTTTTTGTTTAACAGTAATGGTCCATAAATTGAGCACATAGCAGAAAAAATACAAAAACACATAGAAAAAAATAAAACAAAGCGCAAGGAACCCACAATTAAATCAATGAAAATCCCAAATATTTTTGAAATTTTCTAATATCGAAAAGGGGCTCGTTTGGTTAGAAATCAAAATAGAAGGGGGATAAAATATATGGAAAATGCATAAGGGTGTGTTTTACCAAACACACCCTTAACCAAAAGTAGCTTGGGCCGGGGCCTAAAGCCCGGACCTGACCCACTTTTTTTCTTTGGTTCTAGCCCATTCGTACGGACTGGGCTAGACCTAGTAGCCCGGCCCGGTTACTGGTTCAACCAGTAACTCGGCTGATGAGAGGAGCGCGCATGCACATGGAGGGGTTAATTAAGATTACAAATGGGGGAAAACCTTATTTGCAACGACTTTGAGTGAAAGGAGGCTTGTCTGGGCGCGCTGTTGGAAGCGAAGACGCGAGGCGATGGTCTCTTGGCTGATCAATGCTTCCCTCTCTTGGTTTTTATTTTTTTCGCTTCTTCTCTGATCTTTCTTTTCTTTGCTCTCTCTCTCTCTCTCTCTCTCTCTCTCTCTCTCTCTATCTACTCCTTATATTTTCATCTCCTACTCTCCCCTGTTCTCTTGGTCTCTCCTCGTCTGTCCTCTCTGTGTTTTCTTTTTCTCTCGTTCTTTCTCCTGTTTTATTTCCTCTCCCCCTATCTTTAGGTCTCTTTAAACTCTGTATTTATAAGGAACGTTCCTGGTTCTCCCTGCACCCACTGTTTTTCTCTTGATAAGCATGGTTGGGAGGTGTTGGTTTTTTGTTGGGACCTGGACATATGAGATTCGATCCTTATCTCCCCGGGTAGTAATCTTCATGAAGATAAGATTTGCAATTTGTGTTTTGGATGGACTGGGATGTCGGCATTTCATGATTTCTTTCCCTTCCTTTCAGGCATATCTGCAGTGTCAGAGGAAGAAGAGAAAAACAATGCCTGTTTGAAACGATGTTGTTTTGGCCTGGGATGACCCTTTTCAATTTGGTCCTTGAAGCTTCTAAATTCTTTAAACTGGCCCCCGGGAAAACTATGATTAGACCCTTGTATCTTGGCACCATTTTCCAAACGGTCCTTGACTTCAATTTTAATCAATTTAGACCTTAATTGACTCTAAAATTTAATATTTCTTCAACTAAACCCCTGATTTTATTAATTAAACTAATTCTAAGTTTAATGAAGTCCCCAAACTTATCAATTCATCAATTAAAACCTCAATATCATTAATTAAACAAATCCAAAGTTTAATTTAAGTCCTTAAATTTATCAATTCTTTAATTAAACCAAATCAAGGTTTAATTAAATCCCCAGACTTGTTAATTCTTCCAAAATTAACTTCCAAAGTCATATTTCCACCCAGATTAAACCCTCAAGACTTCTGATTTGTGTTGTCTTAACCCAAACCTTAATTTTTCTTCATTCATTTTATTTTTTGGGTGAATTTATGTTGTCAAAAATTGGGTTATAACAGTTTCAACGGAAAAGGTTGGCATGTTAGCAAAATATCATCGTCTTGTCAAAATAAAAAACATCTTATGTATTATGATAATATGTCTTTGTCTTGTTATGATAAAAATATCTTAGACTTGTCAAGATAAAATCTATGTAACCCATGGTCTCATCTTGGAGCTTGGGATTTCAATAGAGTTAAGGAGAGAATAACCCTAGTCCTGGTAGGTCTAGTAGATTGTTGGACTCATAGATGTTGGAAGACGAAGGGTCTGGCAACTCGTTAGATTCACGTGTGTTTGGGCTCAGTACTTGGCGGTGCTAAGAGATGGCGGGTTTGGTAGTTCTCTGGACCCATACGTGTATGGGCTTAGTACTTGGTTAAGTTCAAAGATGGTGGTCATAACCCTCTTCTTTACCATACTTTTAAAAGACAGTTTCACACAGAAAAACAAAATACAATAAATGTTGATCTATAACCTACAAAGATCTCCACTTCAGCAAATAAGAAAAATAAACGATGAACAATCATTTCATCATATTCACAAAGCAAATATCTATAATGTTTAATTAATTGAAGCTACTGAAATTAGGGTTTGGTTCGAATCGAAGAAGATATATAGAGCTAATCAATTAAACTAGTTGTTTTAATATGAAAAAATTTATGATACTCTAGTTATAATTATTAATAAATATATGATAGAGATAAATAGATGTAAGAAAAAAGTTTAAAAAATATTTTTTAAAAAAGAGATTTTTTTTAAGTCAACTTGATATGTTTTCCTCTTTTTATATATGAAAGCAGCATAACTGACAACAAATGCAATTTGAAATGTCAAGAAATTTGGAATATAAGAATACATAACGTAAATTTAAATATTATGATTATTCAGTTAATCACCTGTTAATTAACATGGAACTTGTATTGCACTATTTGTGAGTAATAAAAATATCAATAAGTTTGAATGGATAGTTGTGCAGCAAGCACTAATAACTCAAAAACTTAAAATTTTAAGCATAACCTTTTTTTATAGTTGATTTATAAATGGTGAACTTGATCTATTTAAGTTTTCTTTTACTTGAGCAGATTGAATATATAAGCTCAGACTAAATATTTTGTGAATATTATAAATATCCATAAGTTAAGCTTATATTGCTAATTTTTATGGGTCTATATTTAGAGACAAATCCACAACATGGACTACAAGGGTCATAGTATCCCTAATGTTAGGTTAAATTTTTATATCTTACACCATCATTAAACTCTAATTACCTCCCCCTTCTCCTCTAACAAAAAAAAAACACAAGCCCTTGTTTGTTACATTAAAAAAATATAAAAGGAAGCTTACTAACAATAACTTTAGATTCAAAACATTTCTAAATAAAATAAAAATAAATATTTAATCCACAAACTATCAAATATAAAGACAAAATAAGTATATGTATACAATTCAAAAATTTTGACCCATCACCAACCCATTATATCCATTTCTTAGGGTTTTTTTTATTCACTATAATTGTAATATTCATATTATTCAACTTTGAGAAGCATGATAGAGTCAAATAATGCAAATACTATAAAAGGGCTTGTTTTTTCTTAACACCCCTACTATTAGGTGATGCTTTCAAAGTGACAATGATCACAAAAAGATTAATGCCTTTTAAAAGTTGATGAAAGAGCTAGGAGATTAAGAGAGCGGATTTAGATTTCATAAATACTTGTAAAATAAGATTTTTTGTGGCTTAAAGGACCTTATAATGGTTAAATGATCACAAATATAGGAGGAGGGAAGCTTTCAAGGCTATATTGTTTATAATTATAACGCTATAAGAGATATTATCAGAGGTTGAAAAATAAAATGTGAGTTCCTATATTAAACCTCTTTATCTAATGGTTATGGATGTTTATATAGTTATGAGTCATATCAACTTGCATGAAGATAAGGTTGGTAGCAAGGTTATTAAAATCACGATTCAACTCGTAAAATTGTATGATTTTACAAGTCAATATAGGCTAAACATGTTAAATCGTTCATAAAACTCGGAAATGGATAAAATCAGGTAAAATCGTTAAAATCGGGTGAAATCGCGCAAAAACGCAATTTCACCACCGATTTAACGCTTTCAGCACAAAAGAGAAAATGTGAATCACTGTTCCCTCCAGCTCCAGGTGTCAGGCTATTATTGGCATATTACACAGTACACATACATAAAAAAAAAAAAAAAGCAAAACAGTTGACATGTAACACTTTCTTTCTTCATCGACTTTCACACAACACAGCATTTGAAAAAATCAAAATCCCTAAATCACTAAATCCTTATTCTCCTAATCTCAAACATCCAACCCAAACCTAAAATAAACCAACTCTCTCTCAGGTTAGACAGTTTCTAATACTTCTATTGAAAGATACAGACACCCTTTTGTACTTTTTTTTGGGACTGCAGTGTTGAACTGATAAATGAAGGGAGAGGATCAGGTGAGGTATTTGTTTGGGATTTCTTTATCTGACTGGCCTAAATGGCAACAGTTTCTTATTTGCTCTTCCGGGTTCTTCTTTGGTTATCTCATTAATGGCATCTGCGAGGTTTGTTTCTAAGTTTTATCATTGTTTATCATCTTGGGATTTTTTTATAAAGTGCGGACATGTTGTTTGTTTCTTGTTTGACTTTGACTGCCAATTCTTGTTCTTGTTTTTCTTTCTCTCTTTTTTCTAGTGTAATCGGTTAAATTTCCATGTCTTGAGCATTTAATATCTACATGCATCTAACATTTTTGTTATACTCTGTTTGGTTGCTGAGAATGAAACTAATGCAACGCAAAGTTTTATTTTATTTTTATTTTAGGCTTTATTGATGGCAAAGTCTCATAATTTTTGTTTTCTTTTAAATTTTTGTTTCTCAAGTCTACCGAGTCAATTTTCTGCTTCTAGTCATTATTTTGTTAAAAAATAATGTTTTCTTTGGGTGTTCTTTGTATAGTCTTTTATTTGTTTTGACCTTAAAATTATAAAAAATTGAATACCAGTATATCGGTAATGTTTTTTTTTGTTTTTATTTGATTCTCATTGCTTGGAGCCTTTGATCTAATTGGCTAATTGCAGGAATATATGTATAATCGACTCCAATTCAAGTACATAACTATTGTTAGTATTTCTATATTAATTATGTTATGCAGTAATTTTTATGCATATTTGTTTTTTCTTTTAGATTTTCAGTTATGGGTGGTATTTCACATTTGTACAAGGATTTGTGTACTTGGTGCTTATATACTTGCAGGGTTTCACCCCCAAGCAAATGGTGAACCCATAGAAAACTTATTGGAAACTCTCTGATGTTCTTATGGGTTCTCATGGGTTGACTAAGAGGTCCCTGGCTTTTCTTAACTATTCAGCTCAAATCATGTTCAAATCTACCAAGGTAAACTTAGTTATTATCTAACTTTTATCCTATTAAGTTGGATGTGAAAGGTCTTGTTTTTTTAAGATCTCTTGTACATGATATACTAGATTATTTGTTTTAAGTTTGTTAATTATTAGTTAATGAAAAGTTATTTAAATTATGTATGAATTTTTATTTGAACCATGTATTTTAAAATGCTTGAACTATGTATGAATTTTTATTTGAAGGCTTAAACTATGTATGAATTTTTATTTGAAGCATGTATTTTAAGGTGTTTGAACTATGTATGAATTTTTATTTGAAGCATGAATTTTTTTAATGTATTTTAAAATTCCTTATGATTTTATAATTTTACGATCCGTTTTTACGATCCGAGTTTGTTTTGCATTTTCCGTGCCGTGTTAAAATCGCAATTTTAACAACCTTGGCTAGTAGCTCATTGTTGAAGGAGAGGATAACATCACGAGGGCTATCCTTATGCGTCTTTGTAGTTGATGGCTAGTAAACCAAGTTTGACTAGGGGGTATAAGCTCTATCTAAAGGGATATGTGGTCGATCCATTAGAGAGAGGGGTGAGGTTATGTAATCGGATTAACTAGGAAGATGGATGTTAGGGAGGTCCATCAAGGAGAAGAGGTGGTGGTCATTCTGCTACAAAGGGGGGCATGAACTCAATTAACTAGGGATATAGGGCTTATGGTCAGTTACCTATGGATGGTGATGCACAGTTAATATGTTGAGAGGAAAAAAAATTTGTCCATACCAAAAAGAGAGGGTGTGCATTTGGCTCCACTAAGAAAGGGAACACATGGCTGATCTCATTAAGTTGGGATGTACAACTAGGCATCCTTAATTGTAGCATCCCTTGTCAATCCAAGAGTCATCAACATGAGGACTCAATCTCTCATCAGTTGCATGTTTTGTATGCTCTCATGTCTTAAAAGTCCTTTATACTAAATGGAGTGGTACCTTCATTCCTAGAAATGGTGTAACCACATGCTTGTGAAGGAGTGTTGCCTTTATATTTAGGAAAAGTGGGTGTTTTATACCTAAACAAGATGGATTTCTGCACCAATAGGTGAATTCCTTTATACCCAAGGTCAAGATGTCTTTAAGTTCGACTAAAGATGTTTTCTTTACCTAAAGTGAAGGATGTTTTAAGTTCAGACTAGGTTGTCCATGTTCTAGAATGAATATCAAAATAGAGACTATGTTGTACCCGGGTATTTGACATCCCAATTCTAAACTTCCAATGCAATATTGCACATCCCAATTCTAAACTTCCATTGCTGCTACTACAATGATGGTGGATGTGTTTTTTTCCACGGTATTTGACATCAAACATTTAGTTATCGACAAGCACCATCTTGTGCATATTTCTAATAGTAGTGTGACCAATAGCAAAATGAATATTATACCACTGCAGGCAAGCCTCCAAAATTTTACGATATGCAATATGTCAAGCCCTTTGTATACGTTAAACATGCTTAGAGTAAGTGTTGAGTGACCCATACGGAAGTGGAACCAATTGAAGAAAGGACGATACTTGTTAAGCCCCTTTGCTTTTGTAGTTGGTTTCCTCTTTGGTTATGTTGTTTGCCCTTTGGCTGAAGGGCTTTTGCGTTATCTTTGTCAGGTCTGACTAATGGTGAGTAAAAAAATTGAAAAACCGATTAAACTGAGAAAACCAAAAAACAAATTACCGAAAAAACCAAACCCTAAAAAAAAACTGATTAGAATTTTTCAAAAACCAAACTAAACCCAAACAAAAAAAAAACCGAGCCAAACCGGAAAAAAACGAGCCGGTCGGTTTGAACTGGTTTTTTCCCCAAAATAACCGAACTGAAACCGGTCGGTTTAAACCGGTTTCGGTTTGTTTTTTCAAAAACAAAACTGGTTTTAGTTACTTTATTTGATAAAAATCAAATCGAACCGAAAATGATCACCTCTAGGTCTGACCAGGCCACTAAACACTTGTGTTGTTAAATATAGCAATGCCGATGATTTTATGTGAGCTATGTTCAATTTCATGAGACCTTATGCCTAGAAATATTCTAGTCCCAAATCCAACAAGACAACCAAGAATATAGGCCAACAGTTGACTGCTTATATGCAGGTAGAACCATAAAGGGTCTGCATATTCGAACCTTTTCAAGTATCTTGCAATGATGGCCCTAATAGGCATTAGAATACCCCAGCTTATTGTGTTCAATATTCTATGGACATTTTTCATTGTGCTTGAAGAACTTCTTTTCGTCATAATCCTTCCAAAAAAGAAGTCCAAACTCCTTATGCATGGATTTAACATTGGGACTTGATGGAGTGTTTTCAAACATCGCACCTACTTGCTAGAGATGATTGCTTCCATAACTTATTATTGGAGAAGTATAAACTGCAAGACTTCCATCCATTCTTGGAAAAGAAATGATTGCTTGCAAACCAATCATCCCTATTGAAGTTGGATTGATAGCCGAAGCAATCCATTTGTGATCGGTCACACCAACATGCCTGAAGGCAACATTAACTCTGTTGGATATTTAATGGTAGTTCTAGTTAAGAAAGTAACTCAAAACAGGCAAATCTTTACAAGAAGAGAACTTTTTGTTGTTTGAAAATTTATAGGTTGAGCGTGGTGGTGGTTGTTGTGCTATGCAGAACAATGTACAAAAAGCAAGATCTGGACCTCTTGTAAATTTTAATGCTTGGACAGTTCATCAGACGAGTCTAAATCTCTGGAAGGCCCAAAGCTCAATCCATCAGTACTTGGTCCAATATTGTTAAGCTCACTATGCTCAGTGGTGCCCTTGTTTATCAACGCTCTGCTCAAATAAAATCATGCAATTAAGCCCTTATTTCTTTTAATCTTAACAAAACTTGCCCAATTAGACCCTCAACCTCTTAGTCTTAAGTTAGAAATCCATGCAAGACCAATTAATCATGAAGTACAATCAACCACCACTATGAAAATCATAGATCGGCAAGAACTCAGTCCAAACAAACATCATTAAATAAAAAATAATAATAATTTAGGGACTTAATTATCAAAATCAACAAAATGAAATTGGAAAGAAACAAGGACTAAAACAAATAGAAAAAAAAAAGCTAAAAAGTTGCTGCAATGTGGGCTCGTGTATTGAATAGCGTGACACTTTGAAAGACGTGTGTTGGCTACTAGTGAACAGAGGGAGGTGTTGAGGCTTCAATAGAGTCTCTCTCTGTCTCTGAATTACCCCATTTTTTTTTACTAAGCTTTCTGTGTTTCTATTCCTCCATGTGTTAATTGTATAGGGAAGGTTATATATATAAAAGTGTCCTAAGTTGATCAATTGAGTTTTTTAGTTTTTTTTTTTAAAAAAAAAGAACTAGGCCTGGGCTACCAAACCCAATACGTCTAAGCCTAGAGCACGACCTAAAGTACACGTGCTTGGTCTGTCCAACACAGGCCCATGGCTTTCTTTTCTTTTTCTTTTTACAATTTTTTTCCTAATTTTTTTTCTTTCTTTCTTTCCATTCATACCAAATCTATCCATTTATGTTAAAATTGGGTTATTGGGGGTTCAAAAAAGCAACAAAATAGATTTGAAATATTAGTAAATTAAATGTATTGTCAACAAAATTCTTCATTCCTATCACCATATAAAAAAAAATGGGTGGAGATTCCTTGATTGTTAACCAATCATCCTTCATCATATCTTTTTTATTATTATTATTAATGTGGGTGTCCAGGTCAGCTTGTGTGCACCTTGACGAATCCTATGACCCCTGAAGTTAACGACCATGTAAGCCTCCAGTGGCCCTAAGGCTTGTGAGACTCGAACTGATAACTTTTAAGGAGCAAACCTAGAACCTGACCAGTTAAGCTACACCCCTCAGGATTCCTTCATCATATCTTAAAACTTGTTATTAAGCCCGGGGATGATTCATTATTAAATAGTTTTTAGGCTTACAAGAAAAATATGGTGCTATGATTATTGTATTTAAAATATCTTAGTATTTACATTAAAAAAACACTTTATTAGTTATCCATATCAATTAAAAAAATGTAAATCATACTCGACTTGATGCTAGGAAGCAATTTTCGAAACATGTTTTTGGTCAAATATTTTTTTATTTAAATTTTCGAACCTCATGAAACCAATTTTCAACAATCTTATCAATCAAAAACATGGAAAAATCATCCTATGATACTTCGATTATGAAATTTAATATCCTATGATGTGATATAATTAATACAATGAGGTTTGAAATCGGTATCCTATGATGTGATATAATTAAAATGGTGTCCCATGTGTTCCATGTATTATTCAATTATTTTATTGAATAATTGAATTGTACTGAAATTTTTTCTACATCATTCTAGAAACCTAACTATACGCGGTAGGCAGCTAGTCAATTGTTTTTGTTTACATGTTCAAATTATGCTGGAAATCGGTATCCTATTTTAGTTTTTTTTTTTTTAATTTTTCAAATTGTTTTTTACTGCTGACTTTTCCTTTACATTCATGAGTTCTTGATGGAAACAGAACAATGTGGGGATGCAAATGTGCCACGTTGTCCAGCCTATAATCTCCCGAAACATCAATTCTCGAGCTGTCTCCGTTTATTAGCTCCAGAATTGATGTTTTTTCCCCCCCACGTTCTGCAAAATAATTGAGCAATTATTATTAAACTTTCAGTCCTGACAGCACTTAAAAATGTCAGCCTCGTTACTTCGTCATGTCTTGAGACACGTGGAATCGGAATCACATAGGAGCCGCCAAAAAAACGAATACTTTCCATTTCAATTTTTCTTTTTTCTTTTTTTTTTAATATTTCCCTCCACTTGTCACAAGAAAAATATTTTTTTATTAGCGTGGATGTCCAGGTTAGTTTACGTATCATCTATATTAACAATTATAAAACTCAAACTTGAAATTATAAAAAAATAAAAAAATCTTTTAATCTCAAACTCCCATTACTAAACCATCTACTAAATAGTTATAAGGGATATATTTTGCTTGGTCATAAGAATGCCTTGGGAAGGAAACTAAATTACTTATTTGCTGGAAAAACATGGAAATCATTGTGTAGCTTCGTTGTTATTTATATGAATAACCAAGTTTTTTTTTATTTCAATTCAGTTATTTATTGTTTTTCTATTTATTTTTTTTAATTTTCATTCTATTATTTTTTCAATTTTATCCTTTAATTTTTTTAACAGTCATTCAAATTATTTTTTAATTAATTAAATCACATTAAGACAACTCTCACATGATTTAATTTAAACATGTGCTAAGAAAGGAATCGAGTCAAGAAGTTTTTTTCAATCAATTTCATTATTTGTTTCTCGATTTCATCCTCATATTTTTTTTATTAATCAACCTTGTTGATTTTGGACCAGTCAAGTTGATTAAGTTATACCAGAACAACTTACAATTGATTTAATTTTAAACACGAACTAGACAAAAGTTGGGTTGATAGATTTTTTAATGTTAATTTCATTAATTTTTTTCTCAATTTCATCATAATTGTTTTTTTACTAGTCGATTAAGATACATTTGAACCGACCAAGTTAACTAGACCATGATAAGATAATTTTTACATAATTTAATTTTAAATTCGAGTTAGATAAAGAATCGGATCAAGAAATTTCAAAGTTAACTTGTTAAACGATGTTTAATAAAATTAAATATTAAATAATTTTGTACTATGAAAATATTTTTTATTACATTAAAAAATAATTAAAGTAATGCCAGCTTGTAAACTAGTGTAC
>Ga0325404_1001949_pt1 | contig 21938 bp, 14 predicted proteins | sample PopdelMetagenome_18_FD_205664 | JGI IMG/M metagenome (GOLD analysis project Ga0325404, IMG submission 205664) | Populus deltoides microbial communities from Bellville, Georgia, United States - Xylem-Control-R1 | ecosystem: Host-associated > Plants > Phyllosphere > Stem > Wood/Secondary xylem...
AAAAGCATAAGCAAGAAATTAATATAAGCAAAACTTAAGCATTACAAAATATAAAGAAAGAGCAAGAGCATGATCTTGATCTGAACACCAAGATGCCTAAATACATGGCAAATGCCTCTTTTTATAGACCAAAATTCGGAACTATTGATTTGTTGACTAATTGATGAGTGAGTGGCCACATCTTGACTTGGTGACAATTCTTATCTTCTTGTCTGCCAAAAACGTCATTGATAACGTCATAATTTGAACAGACTTCAATCATGAAAGTTCTAGGGAATTGTCTCATCTTTCCAGGGTAAAAATTTGAGATCATTTGGACTTCTAGAACTCGAGATATGGGCTGAACACTGAACAGTGTCTGGGCTGCAGGACAGATTCGGACTTCTTCGTTGTTGCTACAATTTGGACTTGAAAACGGCCTTCTTAAATCTTGGACTCCTCATGAAAGTTGTAGGCCTATGTCTTAGCTTTCCATCCATATAAGGTAGACCTAAATCCAAGATCTACAGCTCCAGATATGACCCGATTACCAAACAGTGTTCCAGTTTGGACTGCACCAATATCTCTTTTCTAAGTTTGGCCATCTTTCTGTCCTTTCAATTTCAGTACTTCAACTCATCAATCAATTCTTTCATTTATGTGATAGGCCTGCATTTAAGATGAACATTTACCATAAATTAAAGGTATCTTATATTATTAGATATGTTAGTATAAAACATGCTTTAATTAAGGAGTTATTGATACTTCAAGTGCAAAATAATGATATAGAACATTGATAAAAATGCACTTTTAAGTACTAATCAGAATACGAGAACTTCCTTACTTAATTAGGAGAATAAATTGCTGACTTTTTATCCTTGTAGCATTAGGAAAAATAACAAACCTAACAAGGCTGGTATTGGGCCGGACACATCAACCCCTTGTTCCACATGAATTGGTCTCTTCTTGGATCTGAACTAGATGAATTAAAGGTTGTCCTTCATGCTCCTTAAATGTCTCAAGCCTCTCTAGGTCCATTTTGCTCCATATGTTTTGAACAAGCTCATTCAATGCTTCTTTAAGCTTCTTTGCCCTAGCTCTTGTAATTGGCCAAATTGGCACCTCTAATGGGTTGTTGGCATGATTACGCTTGGTGTTGGGCTAATCCGCATCATCCCCTCTCTTTTCAAAAGGATTCGACCTCGAATCATAACCTACATCAAACAGAGTAAGATCAGAAACATTAAAGGTAGCACTAACACCATACTCACCTGGAAAATCAACTTTATAAACATTTTCATTGATCCTCTCAAGGATCTGAAATAGCCCAACTAGTGCCTGTTTTTCAAGTAGAAGTTGAAGGCTTGACCCGTAGTGTCCTAGAAAAGCTTGAGAAACAAGTGAAAGCTTAGGAAAGAGGTAACGATACGAACCTCGTGATCACGTGGTCACGCAACCTATAATCAAGATTGAGATCTGATCCTAAAAAGCCAAAAAAAGGTTTGATAAAAGTGTGACACAATGAAAACCTGCCCTAAGGCACCAACACTATTGGAATGAAGTAGAATGACGCCACGAAGCCAGTTAATCTTCAATAAGTCAGATTCAGTTTGTTCAAGAACTGAAGAATGCAAGAATCACTCTTACACGTAAAAACTAAAAAATTCAGAAGAAATATTCATTAATGGCTGCTGAAATTTTGGTTACATGAGTTTAAATAATCCTTGAAAAATTAAACCTAATGGATCTACCATTATAGGCTGAACTGACCCACATACGAAACTGACCAAAAAAACCCTAAACTGAAAAACCCATAGCCTGATCCAAACAAATCTTGGATCCTAGCTCAAAACAAAGTTTTAATTAAGCCCAAACATGAAAGAAAAGAATAAAAATAACTAATCTATCAATTAAATAGCACCTGCCCTTGTAGCTAGGATGGATAAGGAATCCTTATAAGAAAAGGATTTTGGAACATTAATGAATTTGAAGATTCTTGTGGAACTACAAAATTTTCAAAACAAGAGGCCACATCTTTTTAGAAAAAGGATCTTTGCCAAATAGGAAGTCCACACGTAAAAAAGAAGTAAATAACAAAATTCATACAACCTTATCTGACCTATATTGCAAGTCCTTTCCAATCTTCAATTCACATGAAAATTTACCCCCACATACAAAAATAACTTTGGAATCCTATGGTAAAGTTTCAGCTCAATCCAATAGTTGCATTTGAAGTTATCCACAATATGTGTGGGTTATAGAGATTTGAAGAAGGCAAGCCCAAAGTATAACTTTTATTTTCCCCACATAGATGGATTAGTTGACAATGCTGTGAAAAGTGCCACAAACCGTTTCATGGATGGGTTTCCAAGGTAAAATCAGATTAGAATGGCTGAAGAAGATAAAGAAAAAACTATCTTTGTCACACCTTGGGGAACCTTCTACTACAAGGTAATGTCATATGGGTTGAAGAATGTTAGGGTCACTTATCAAAGGGCAATAGTCACCTTATTCCATGATATGATGAATTGAGAAGTAGAGGTCTATGTGGATGATATACATGTCAAATCAAGGAAACAAAAAGATCACGTGCAGGCATTGCAAAAGTTGTTTTAAAGTTATGGAAATTCCAATTAAGACTGAATTTCGTAAAGTGTTCATTCAGGGAGAAAATTGGAAAATTGTTGGGTTTTTGTAGTAATCAGTCGAAGAATAGAAATTGATACAGACAGAGTAAAGGCAATCCAAGATATGCTGACACCAAAGACAAAAAAAGAAGTAAGAAGTTTTAAAGTAATGTGCAAGCCTACATTCTGGTTACTTAGAAAGAAAAATCTTGTGGAATGAGATAGTGATTGCCAAGAAGCTTTTGACAAGATCAAGAGGTATTTGTAGAACCCACTATTGATATACCGTGCTAGGAACACCTTTAATCCTACATTTGACGGTGATAGAAATAACCATGGGATGTGTGTCAGGCCAATATGATGAATCCAAGAGGAAGGAACAAGCCATTTACTACTTAAGCAAGAAGTTCAATGATTCTGAATCTCGATATACTACAATAGAAAGGCTATAGTGTGTCTTGATTTGGAGCGTGAAAAGGCTTAGGCAGTATATATTGTATTACACAACCTAGTTAATCTCAAAACTGGATCTGCTCAAATACATCTATGAAAAGCCTAAGCTTGTTAAGCTGGATAGTAAGATGACAAGTGTTGTTGATAGATTACGACATTGTCTATATTACAAGGAAAGCTGTAAAAAAGAGTATGATTGCTGACCATCTGGCAGATAATGTTGGGGAAGATTATGAGTAACTAAATTTTGACCTTCCTAATGAGGATGCATTGGTGGTTGAGAATGATGGTGGTGAAAATGACTAGTGGACTATGTATTTTGATGGAGATGTAAACGTAGTAGGAAGTAGGGCTGAAGTAGTGATATTTTTCCAAAAAGAAAAGTAGTACCTTGTTTCGATAAGGTTGCAGTTTAAACGCATCAATAATAGGGCCAAATATAAAGCATGCATCATCGGCCTTGAAGCTGTTTTAGAGCTGAAAGCAAAGCTTGATTTTTATGGGCATTCTCTACTAATCATCTGCCAGGTGAAAGGGGAATGACAAATCAAGGATTAGAAGTTGTGAGGCCATATCAAGATTATTTCTCAAATTTAACCAACAAGTTTGAAGAGATAAAGTTCACTCATATGAGTCGAGGAAAAAATAAGTTTGCTGATGCCCTAGCCAACCTTCAATGACACAAATCAATATTGGAGGCATGAACCAACCAATAAGCATCGAAGTTAGAAATTTTCAAGCTCATATTGCACACTTTAAGAGTCACGAGATGTGATGCGGATCAGCCCAACACCAAGCATAATCATGCCAACGACCCATTGGAGGTGCCAATTGGGCCAATCATAAGAGCTAGGGCAAAGAAGCTTAAAGAAGCATTGAATGGGTTTGTTCAGAACATATGGAGCAAAATGGACCAAGAGGGGCTTGGGACATTTAAGGAGCATGAAGGGCAGCCTTTAATTCATCTAGTTCAGGTCCAAGAAGAGCCCAATTCGTGTGGAACAAGGGGTTGATGTGTCCGGCCCAATACCAGCCCTGTTAGGCTTGTTTTCCTAATGCTACAAGGATAAAAAGTCAGCAATTTATTCTCCTAATTAAGTAAGGAAGTTGGCCATATCTTATTCCTAAAGAGAGGAGGAATATTTAATGCTTTTCCTAACTTAGGAAGGAAAATAATTAAATCAGCAACAAAGGAGAAAATTTGTTTTCTTATTTGTCCAAGTTAAACAAGGAAATCCAAGTTAATCAAGAACATCAAGGGGGGTAGCAACACAAATTTTTCAAATCACATTTCTCCTAGTTTATTTGGGACTTCTTAAGGGTGACAAATCTGATTCTAGCATATTTAGCATGATAATTTTTGGAATTTTATTATTTTTATTATTTTCTTCTTAGTTTTTGGGTTAACCTTATATAAGTTTTTTATCCTTATATTAAAATGAGTAATAGTAAATTAGTATCCCTAATAATATATTATATATCAACCCATTTAGGTTTTTTTATCCTTGTATTGAAAATGAATAATATTTTCTTGCCAAAAATAAGTTTTTAATATTTTTTGAAATATAGGCCATAATCCTTTGGAATTTTACAAATTTGTTGTAAAATCCATGCAATACTTTTTTAAAAAATATCAAAGTATTTTAGATCTTTTTTAAAAAACAAAAGCGCTCAAATAATTTTAAGAATGTTTAGCCATATGCAATTAAAACACTTGGTTAATTTTTTTTATTTTTTAACTTTTATCCTTTTTTTACAACACAAAATAAAAAATTAACAAAAAGAAAATGCAACACACACACACACACATCCTCTTTTTTTTTACTATAGTTTTTTTAACTCACACACCTCCATAATTACATGTTTACAAACAATAAAAAAAAAACACATCAAACTTCTAAAATTTGAAAAATAGGCCTTTTAAAATTCATAAAATAATCTAGAGAAGTCATTGGAACTTGGAACCACACTGGAAGTTTTTGAAATTGTTGGAATAGTGGTGGCACGTGATCACTATTGAAAAGGGAAATCTAGTGGATTGAAAGCAGTGTTTCCTCCTTTTTCTTTCTATGTTAGCGATGAATCGCACTATCAATTGCAAATCAAAAAATAAAAATACTTACCAAAAAAAAAAAAAAATCAAAAAATAATCACATAACATAGTCGATTGAATTATTTTGTAGATTTGTTCTTCCCAGTTAATTAACTTTTTATATTATGTCTTCTTCACAAGCTATCGTTGTTTAGGTGCTGCTGAAGAGCAGTTGGTAAGACTGGAAAGGAATGAGGTGGCTCACAGAGCTGGTGGTATTACTTCCCTGCATGGTGGTTGTTGCTACTCATTTGCTGCCATTGGTTGTCAAATACAGATGGCAATGATAGTGAAATCAAGGAGCCATCGTTCACAAATATGGTAAAAGGGTGATAGTGATGGTGTTGGTTTTAGTTGGTTAGGAGAAAAACTATGAGGGGTCTGTTTTAATGGTGACTGGTGCTATGGGTGATTACAACAATAAGTGTTTGTCTTTTAAAAGCTGATATGGGAGGGGCATGGGTGGGGTTAGAGTAAGAAAAATGAGGGAGAATGCTGGTCTTGCTTTTTGTTTCTTAGAGAGATAATGATGGGGAAGAGGAAGTGTTGTCTATGTGGTTCGATCAATAAGAGAAGAAAAAGGATGATTGTTTATATTATTATCTTGGCTTTGTGTGTATGGGGTCTACTATGTGAGGGACATGAAAGGTCTGGTCATTTTGGTGTGTTGGTGATAGTGAGGGACCAAAGGGCTAGAAGGCAATAGGGTGTTTATAGAGGCTTCACAGTGGGAGATAAAGTTTGAAGCTGGGGGCTCATTTTTCTTGTATGATTGGCACCTGACTGGGTTTTAGGAATAATAAGTCTAAGGTTTTTTTTGTATGTAGGGGGGGCATGTGAGAAAGAGTTTTTTGCTTTTTGCTTTTTTTTTTATTTGTTTTGGTCTCTCCTTTTTTTTCCTCTTTTTTTTATAGCACACACTTAATTTATGTTGTAATTATTTTAGCTTCGAGGCAAAACAAACTAAAATCAACCATTGAATTTCAAGAATTAATCTATAGCACTCATTTGATTTTTGTTGCTTCGTAAGAATAACTTGGAGGCAAAGAAAGAAATATGGATTATTGCATTAAGAATATTGATTGTGGACCAGTTGATTAAAATTAGGTTGCTTGGTGAGAGGGTTTACAATTTTAAAATCAATTTTCTCCCTTCCACAATTACAATTAGATCAGTAAAATAATAAATGCATTTTTTCCTTTTTTATTTTTTGATTTTTTTTGTGTTTTGATAATAAAAAAACAACATCAACATCGACTAAATGAGCGTGTTAAAAACTAAACACGTCAAAAGTAGATTTTTAATTTTAAATTATTTAAAAGATGATGCGAATACGTTAAGAACATATTTTTTGGGGTTTTTTGTTGTGTTTTTGCTATTTTTTGGTTTTTTCAATTTTTTGAAAAATGGGGTATGAAATTAGGTAAAACAACATGGAGTAATACAACTCATTAACTCATAATATAAGGATAAAAAAACTACAATGAATTTTATCTGAAATATTATTTGGAAATGACACGATAGCTAAAAATCCTAAGTTTATCCCGAAAAAAACCTCAATGATAATTGAGGACATTTTATAATTCCAAACCAAGTCCTTAACTTAGGAAATTAGAGTTTTATCATTGTAGCAAATCCATCGTAGTAGATTAATAGGAAATAGAAACAATATCAGACCATAGCAAAGAAAGAGAAAAAGCAATCCAGCTCACCTCACGTAAGGCATACCAGGGGTGCTAATACATTCATTTTACTAGATGACGACTCCTTTATGAAACCAAAGACCATCCAAAACTTGCCTAGGAAGGGTCGTCATGACATCGCACTCCCGTGAGGGGGGTACAACACAACAATAACAGGCAAAACCTTTATGGATTTTAACATAGCTACCGACTAGAGGGTTTCATCAAAGTCAGCCCATTTTCTTTGTTTGTAACATTTGGAAACTAGTCTAGATTTGTATGTCTGTACATTTTCATCCATGTCAGTCTTTCTCTTAAAGACCTACATATATCCAATGAGTTTTATCCCTTTAGGTTGATTAACCAAAGTCCATATTTAGTTGGTGTACATTGAACCCATTTCATATTTCATTGCATTAAGTCATTTCTCAAAATAAATATTAGATATTGCTTATATATAATTAGTAGACTCAACAAGTATAAACAACTCAACATCATCAACTTTCACAAAAAAGTTGATATCTCAATTTTGCATGACGTATCATACCAAATCTACAGTGTTCTTGTGTTTCTTGAGTTTTAGGATAAACATCAAATGTTATAGCCTCAAGCTTTTGTTCCATTTGAATGTCTATATGTGGTTTTTTGAGTTCATTAATTTCTATTTTCCTCTCATATCTCCTTTCAAGAACAAATTCTTTCTCTAGAAATGTAGTATATTTTGAGACAAACATCTTTTGATCAATTGGATGGTAGAAGTAATAACCAACATATTTTTTTGGATATCTTATAAACTTACAATTATCTGAATTAGCTTCTAACTTTTACATAAGTGTTACATCCTAGTCTTATCAATAGATTTTGATACAACACTATTTAAAAGGTAAGCACTAGGTTGTAGGACATAGCCTCGAAAAGAAGATAGAAGGTCTGCATAGCTCATTGTAGATCCAATTGAGTATAATTTTTCCTTTTAGAAACTCTATTAAGTTGTGGTGTTTTAAAAGGTGTTTATTGTCAAAGAATTCTATTATTTTTTAGATAATGTTGAAATACTTGAATATTCACGAACTCAATCCGATCAAAGTATTTTGACACTCTTTCCAGTTTATTTTTCAACTTCATTTATAAATTCTTTAAACCTTTTAAAAGATTCAAACTTGTAATTCATTAAATATACATAATCATATATTGAATGGTCATCAGTAAATAAAATATGAATATCCATATATGACACAAATCATCATTAGTCCACATACATCTGTATGTAGTAGACCTAACAATTCTTTTGACCTTTCATTCTTTCTACTAAAGGGTGTTCTGGTCATTTTACTCAATAAACAAGCTTCACAAGTCCATACGATTCATAATCAAAAGGATTAAAATATCTTTATTTATGTAATTTAGTGATTCTTGTTTCCTTAATATAATATAGTCTACAATTCCATAAATATGAAGGATATTATTATCTAATCTATTCTTCTTGTAGTTTATATTGAAAATGGACATTTCAAAATCAAGCATATACAAACCATATATATAGTCACCAAATCCATATAAAAAAAACCAGTATTATAAAAAGAACAACATTTACTCTAAAAAATAAATTTAAATTCATTCAAAGCTAAGCGATAAATGGATATAATGTTTCTAGAAAGTATTGAAACAAATAACAATTATTAAGTTCCTATATCTAATGCAGCAATCCTTGCTCCATTTCCAACTCATAAGTCCATTTTGCCTTTGTTTAATCTTCTACTCTTCTTTAGCTCCTGTATATTATTGTAAATGTTAAAACCATATTTGGTATCCAATACCCAAGAACTACTATATGAAGTAGAAAGATAATTTTCAATCATAAATATACCTGAAGAAGAAACCTTAACAAGTTTCTTTCCCTTCACAGTTGCAAAATATTCATTGCAATTCCTCCTTCAATGGCCATCATTGCCACATTGATGACAAATACCCTTATCTTTCTTAATGCTTATATTAGGCTTCTTTGCTTTAGAGATAGAATTCTTATTCTTTTTGTTCTTTTTCTTAGACATTCTAGAAGACTAAACCAGGAGAATAAGGCATTTTTCCTTCTTAAGGGTCTCTTCATCATTTTTAAGCATGTTAAACAATTTTAGTAATGTACTATTTAATTTATTTATGTGATAGTTCATAATGAATTGCAAAAAAGCTTTGGGGTAGTGACTGCAAGACTAAGTCAACACGTAACTCATGGTCCATGACAAAGCTCAATTGGCCTAATTTCTCAATATAGCCAATTATTTTCAAAACATGGGTATTCACTAAGGAACCATCTGTCATCTTGCAGCAGAACAATTCTTTAGAGGTCTCATACCTCTCAATCCTATTGGTTGCATCAAACAACTCTTTGAGATGCATAATTATAGTATGGGCATCCATATTCTTATGATGCCTTTAAAGTTCAGGTGTAATGTTGGCTAACATCACACATATAGCCTACTCATCATCATTAATATGATGTTGATGTATTCCTAACTTCTTCACCAACATCCTCATCACGAGCAAGAGGTATTGGATTTTTCAAGAACATATAACCTTTTTTTCTTACTTGAGAACAATTCTTACATTACAATACCAATTCAAGAAGTTTGGTCTAATCAATTAGTTAACATCAAGTAGTTGTATAGGGATATGTTACTACTCATTTTGATTGATCAACTTATTCATACAAAGATAGTGAGTATTAGTTTCATGCATACATATTTAAGTCCAAATCCAAATAAAGTCCTTAATGTTAACATGGTCTCCCACTACTTTCTTGCAAATTAATAGCTCTTACCATTAATTCATGAAATCTCACTTAGATCTCTTAGTAGGTTAGAATCTTATTTAATTTATATGACCTTAAGTAACTTAAAAAAATCAAACTAAAGTAAATTAGGTAAATAACATAGTTTATCAATCATATTTTCATGTAACTCCTAGATCAGTTAGGTGATAACTTTTTATATAAATATATATATATATATATATATATATATATATATATATATATATATATATATATATATGTTTCACCTAACTATTGTCTCTAATCTTATATGATCATTAATAACTCATCTAAATCATATAAGTTAGTTAAAGTAAGACCCAATTTTATAGCATTAAACATATTCGATTTACAGTAATCTTGAGTAGCTCAACAAATTATCCATGAATAGAACTTTGGTTTTATGCATATAAAATTTGAAGGCAACAAATCATGTTCTTAATATATTAATGAGGGATTTATTATCAATTTTAATTAGGTCTCATTTAATGTCATAAATGATATAGCATATATAATAACAATTATATATTACCATACACATGTAGCATGCCATTCTAATTGAATAATTATGGATATATCTAAACTAATTTCTTTGAGCCATTAAAAGGGAATTAAATGGTCAAAACATATGTAGCTGCTGCAAGTCTTCATAAGTTCTTTGCGAGCAACATGATTGTATCCTTCACCACCATTTTTTTCTTCATCTTGGATTAGAAAATATTTTTTCTATCTAAATTCATACATTCTAAATTACATAACATTTATATAATTAATTAAAAAAACCTCAAGTTATATTAGAGGGGAATTAAATGAGAAAAAAGATTTTACAACCTTAGAAGAAAATAGAGAAAATGTATGACACACATGCTCTATTTAATATTACAACCTTTCAATGATAAAAACACAATCACATTTGTCTTTAATGTCCATAACTATCCATAATGCATAATAACACATTAATATGTATAAATAAATATATTGCATATTTCAATTCTAATTAATGGCATTATGTATAATTTTTTAAAATAAAATTTCTAACATTTAGAAATATTAAATCAAATTCAATTTGGTAATTTCTCAAACTAAATAAATTTTATTTAATATAAATTTTTTTCATTGAAAAACCATTTTTCAAAACTTAATAAGAAAATTAATCATATTAAAATTCTTATTAATATCCTAACTATTTTAGGATCAATTAAATAAAAATATTTTAGTTTAAAAACTATCTTTAATATAGAAAAAAATATTTTTCTAAACATTATTTAATTAAAATTTTAATTAAACCCTAATCCTATTAAGGTATAACCAAAACTCAAAACTTCTAAATTAAACATTTTAACTCATTCGTAATCTAATTAGAAAAGTTAAATTTACAATTAATTTAATTTAAGGTTTTAATTTTAAAATATAAAATCAATATTGGATACATGGAGGGGTAAAATCATAATTCCTCCCAAAAATACCCCAAAAATAATTAGGTAGAAGTTGCAGGGGTAGATTTGTAATTTTACCCCTTAAGATACCCTAATTTAAGCAGTAGGGGCATAATCATAATTATCACTTTGTTATTTTCTTCTTATTGCAGGAGTCTCAAGGATCATATTAGACAAATTTAGAGTTGTTTAGGATTTATACAAAGATTTTCTAAAGATCAGATGTTTTTTTTTTCTTTGAATATTTGCTTTAAGGCTGTCACAAAGTCGTCCAAGTGTCCGATCTCTAATAGTAATACACATGAACCACTAATGAGAAATCTCCTAAACCCTTTTAGGAGATAGAGATTATTGTACTTTAGAGTGCCAACTTTTTTCTTTTGTATTTTAGGTTTTTACGTATTGTATTTTATCATCATTTTTTTAAAAGGAAATAAACGGTATAATTCTATTTATAGGAAAACCTAAAAAATGATAATTTTAAAAATTTATTCAATCAAGTTCCTACTTGATTTTTCTAGGTCTAAAATCCCCTGTATTAAATAAATTATAGTCCTCAATTTCTAAGCTTATATATAATCAAGTCACACTTGATTAATCATCCTATTTTAATTTCAGACCAATAATTTTTATGTGTGTGACCCAATAGGATCCCTAATAAGTTGACCTAAATATAAATCACTTAAATACCTTCATATAGTTTATATTATACTTAATATTTGCTCGTTTGTTACCCTTGATTAGGATAATGTGTGGTAAGAATTAAAGCATAACACTTCTTATATAATATAACTTAGTGATTTCAAGTCTAAGGATCACTTACACAACTATCACAAGAGCCTTTTCATAAATATAAGTGATCTCTATATATGGAATTCTCTTGCAAGGCAATTCAGTGTACATGTTATATGATTACACTTGCATATTAGTTCCAAGTATCCCTCATACCTCAATTTATGAGAGCAATTGCTTCCATTCATAAAAGATGAAACATAATATGCACCGATTTCAACAACTTTAATTAATGTTCAATCTTAATATAACATTAACCAAGAACATTTAGAAATAATGTTTTGATGCAATAAGAATCTCATAATTATAATAATTTTATAATTTTCTTTGCAATTTTTTTGTCTACTCTAGATTCATTAATAAAATATAAATGAATATTAAAGATAAGTAAAATCTTTTTTAATAATAAATATGTTTTACATGAATAAAATCAGTGTTACATGTAACCAACTGATTGGTTATAGGGCATATATATTTAACAACAACTCATGCTCTTGGTTCACTTTATCAAACTCTTTAGGACTTATCAAAGATTAATTGTCTTTATAGTGTTCTTCCTTATGCTTCTAGTTCTTAATTCGTTATAATCAAATGATTGAGGTATTTCATCTAATAACTTCGGTTTCTTGGGTCGGGTAATCATTGGGTCAAGTTTTCTATCAATATGATTTTAATTTTATTGGATTATTTCTATCTTGTTTGAGGATTTTAAGGTTCTTACCCATTGAGTTTACATCACAGGCCCAAATACAACAAGCCTTCTTCATTTGAGCCAGACGCATGGGCTTAGTCTCATAGGCCCAACGCCTGAGTCTTTTTTATTTATAAAATTATTATTTTTTATTTTAATTGAAATACATTGTAATTAAAATATTTAACATGGTATTTAATTATTTAATTTTACCATAGTTCTTACATAATATCATAAGTTTTTATGAAAATGTTAAAAGTTATTTTTGTAATTATTATATATCTATTGCAGAGGTACAAATAAAAACCATGCACATGAATATTCAATAAAAATATCTTTTATCATTTTTAATAGTTTTGACATTATTTTATCACATTATTTTTTTTCCTTGAATCACATATTAAATATTAAATCTTGAGATATTATTTTAATATATTTTTTTATTTAATTTTGCCATATTTTTTAATAAAATACTTAACTAGAGGTGGTTTGTAGTAAAGACATGTTGTCCTTTGTAATTTTTGTATATTGAGCAAATGACAAGTAATCCGATCAATAAATACAAAAATTTTGCCAGGCTTGCACACCTATATCAAACTAGACCTATGCATGCCTAGGCTTATCTCTTTAGAGACCAAGAGTGTGGGCTTTATCTCCTAGGCTTATAAAATGTTTTTTTAATCTAAAATAAGTTTTTTTAAAAAACTAATTATTACAATGTTGTTTGAAAATTACTTGATTATATTATGCTTTTAAATGAAATTAGAGCTTTAATTTTATATTTGTAATATTTTTTTAATAATTATATATGAGCCTAATATAAAATAATTTGCACATACATTTTCAAGGAAAATAAAATATATATTTTTGATTTTATGTAGTTTTTATAAATTAATTATTCTTTTATTTTCTCATACATCCAGATAAAATTTATGAAGATATTTTTAATTTTGTTTGAAACTTGCTTTTAGATAATACTAATATTTTTTTCATAAAAAAACAGGCTATAAATAAAAAATTATTAAAAAAATTAAGTTGATAAAAAAAAATGGGAGCTTTGTTTCAAAAAATGCAATTTTCACTCTATAATTGAAATTATTCCATTATTTGTTAATATTTATTTCAATTAATTTGGGTTTTTAATAAAAATGACATTATAAATAACAAAAAATATATTTTTCATTAAAAATAACATAAATAATGGAAAATTTTAATTAAAAAAATATATTTTCTCTGATAGAATTTAAATATTTTAAACTCTTACTAATATTTATTTTAATTAAATAAAAATTAGGTTTGAAAATTGCTACACGGCATTAAGGCAAGCGTAAAAACTAGTGATTACCTAAAGATACTATCCCCACCCGCCGCAAGTAATAATTCTATTTGTACAACTAAATTTGACCTGTTCTAATTCTATTGGGTCTATATTTGATAAACAAAACTGATAGCTAGACTGTACACCACCTACATTGTCCTTAAATTCGAAAGACTTCTAAATTCTAATTATATGGTCCATATTAACCGGTTAAACTTTTGCACTCGTTACTAAATAAACACTTTACTAAGAAAAGAAACAAATGAACAAAGTTATTAGAAACCAGTAATAAACACTTCCAATTAATTATACATGTACGTTCTTATTCATATTGAAAAAAGAATTGAATATTAATTGCTTTGAAATATATGCTTCCTGGAAAAAAGTAATATTTCATAAGCCCCTCCCTTTTGTTTTGGCTAAAGCCTTATGGCTATTGTCAACCATGTTTGGTAAAGGAAAGCCAGCTGACTTTCGTTAAGGTACTAAAATAAGGGACCGTCTCTTCTTGGTCTAGTTTAGCTTTTAACCTATCTCTAAACCCTATAAAGTTAATTAATTGATGGTACGTGGTAAGCTTTATGACAGAGTGTCCCTATTGTTTATATTGATATTGGGTTATTAATTTCTGGTTGGCAGTACAAATAAATTTTATTTTGATCAACTTATAGACCGATTTTAAGTTCAAATTTGCATGTTTTTATTACATAGTAAAGTAATTTTATTTTTTTGCAGTTTTTGAGTTTAAAAAATAATCTTTTTAGATTGTACAAGCATCATTAGAGTTTTCAACAAGAAATTATATCTATTTTAATTTTTAAGCTTTATAAATATATGTTTGTGTTTTTTATGAGTAAAAAACATGCGATAATTATTATTTGTCTAATTTTCTTTCAAAGTTATTCATTTAGATCTTAATTATATCATCATTTTAGTGTTTTTTTAGACTTGAAGGCTTGTTCCAAGTATATAATGTTGAATAAGACCTTGTATTTAGATCTTTTGGCATAATTTGTCTTGAAAAGTCTTTGACTTGGCCTTTTGAAAATTTGATGAGTCATGTATCTCTTTTGTTAATGATGGGCTTATTCTCTTAACTTTGTATTTTTAAAGTGATCAGTAATTTGTATCTTTAAAATAATGAGTTTATTCATTTTTGTATCTAATACGGTTCAGGTTCAACCTTGGATTCCTTATAATACATTCGATTATGTGTTTGAATTTGGTTGTTGATATGGTTTAGTATATGGTTCATCCTTGGGTTTTTCACGATGGTTTTTACCCAGGGATGCATTCGGTCAGATTGAGGTTTTTATGGATAATGGGTTCAACCCAATTTTTTTGGTGCATAATTTGGCTAGATCAGGACAGGCTATGCATGTGATGTTTTTGAACAGTAGAGAAAGTTTATTTGGAGTGTATTTTGGGTCTGGTTTTGTCATTATTAACGAATATGGGTGTGGGCCACATGGGGTCCAAAGTTGACTTGAGTTAATTAAGATATTGAGATCAAATCATATTTGTTTGGGGTTGATTTCCTAATTCTACAAGGACTTAAATTAACAAAATATTCTCCTAAAATTCAAGGAAATTTTGTTTATTATTTTTCCTATTATTTAGGAGAATATTTATCAACAAATGAGAAAGTTTCCTAGTTAACAAAGGATGCTAGGGGGGTTGCTAGATCTTATTTCCTCTCCTAGTTTAAGAAGGAAACTAAATTGACAGGCATAAAAGAGGGAGATTTTCTTCATTAATTGTTCATATAAAATAAGGAAATTAAGCACAACAAGGCAAGAAGACTTCAAAATTAATTTCACATTTAGATCATATTTTCTAGTCTATTTGGAACTTCTTAGGAATGGAAAATTTGATTCTAGCATATTTAGGATATTAATTTTGGATTTTTATTATTTTCTTCTTAGTTTTTGGTTTATTATTGCTTCTTTGGGTCAACTTCGTAAGTGGACTCAAATCAGCCCACATATGGGGATCCATTAGGGTTGTTTGAAGCATTATATAAGTGTTTTGTATGTTGAAAAGCAAGTAGTCATGGATTCATGAAATATAATTGTGTTTTGCGTGATGCAACACGTTATGATGCGAATCAGCCCAACACCAAGCGTAATCATGCCAACGACCCATTAGAGGTGCCAATTGGGTCAATCACAAGAGCTAAGGCAAAGAATCTTAAAGAAGCATTGAATGGGCTTGTTTAGAACATATGGAGCAAAATGGACTTAGAGGGGCTTAGGACATTTAAGGAGCATGAAGGGCAGCCTTTAATTCATCTAGTTTAGGTCCAAGAAGAGCCCAATTCGTGTGGAACAAGGGGTTGATGTGTCCGGCTCAATACCAGCCTTGTTAGGCTTGTTTTCCTAATGCTACAAGGATAAAAAGTCAGCAATTTATTCTCCTAATTAAGTAAGGAAGTTGGCCATATCTTATTCCTAAAGAGAGGAGGACTATTTAATGCTTTTCCTAACTTAGGAAGGAAAGTAATTAAATCAGCAACAAAGGAGGAAATTTGTTTTCTTATTTGTCCAAGTTAAACAAGGAAATCCAAGCTAATCAAGGACATCAAGGGGGCAGCAACACAAATTTTTCAAATCAGATTTCTCCTAGTTTATTTGGGACTTCTTAAGGGTGACAAATCTAATTCTAGCATATTTAGCATGATAATTTTTGGAATTTTATTATTTTTATTATTTTCTTAGTTTTTGGGTTATTTTTACTTATTTAGGTCAATTGTAAGTGGGCTTCATATAAGTCCACCTAAGAGGGGTCCATTAGGGTTTTCTTAAGTCTAGAGTCAGTATAAATAAAGGTATAACCAAACATGTAAGGTTACGTAATTTTCAAATCAATAAACTTCTTGCTGCACTTATTGTGTGTTGATGGGATAATCTCCCTTCCTTGGTTCTCTAAAGAACTGAAACGTCTTATCGAAGAACAACTGTCTTCGTGGCGTCATCCTTATACTTCTCGTTCGCGAATCAATATTCGTTGGGTGGGGGTCTCCGTTTTCAATAGTGCTGATGCCTAGGTACAAGTTATCTTTATGTCACACTCCTATCAAACCTGATTTACTTAGCTTTCTAGGAATTGGTGTCTTTGCGTGTGGGTTGCGTGACCACGTCATCACGTTATCTTTGTTGGGACAAAGATCGTATTTGACTTATCAATGTATAATTGATCTTGTGGCGTCATTCCATTCAATTCCAATGGTGTTGGTGCTTTGGAACAGATTTCTATTTTGTCACACTTTTCAGCCCTGATTTTCAGTTTTATTGGGGAGATATCATCTTCGTTGGAGGTTGCTTGATCACATGATTAAAAGGTTCACATCAATATCTCTTCAGTTTCGTACCTTAGAATAGTGAGCGAGAACTATCATTTATGTGAGTGACTTGTTACATTTCCATATTCATACCATCTCGGTATTGCTTCATGGAACTCCTCTTTTCAACCCTATCTATAAAGCTTTAGAAAGAGGGATGATGTGGACTGGCCCAGAAACACCAGCAAGGACCCATTACATGTTCCAAACGGTCCAATGACTCGGTCTAAGACAAAGGCATTGAATGCATTGGTTTTGAATATTTCAACCAAGTCAGAATTGAAAGGTCCATTAGAGTATCAAGACGAGACCCTAGTACATCTTATCCATATGCAAGAGGGATCCAACACAACCTTATTTGGACCATGAGGTGAGGACAGCAAAGGAAACAAAAGAATCCTTCTACAACTTGGAAACAACATGGGTGGCTACCTTTTCATTTTGCTTCTAGGATTAGGGGCTGCATGGAAGGCTATAAATAAGCCTTGAATCAGTTCTATAATATTTTATTTCTTTTCTTCTCATGACAGAACATGGATTTAATATTATGGGCTTATTTTGTTAGCTCCCAAGGCTTGTTTGGGCTTAATCAATACTTTGTTTTCAGTTAGGATCCAAAGCTTGTTTGGATTAAGTTATGGGCTTTTCAGTTTAGAGTTTTGGGTCAGTTTTAAGTAGACCTCATTTAAGTCCATATAAAGGGTCCATTAGGGTTAACTTTTCAAGAACTATCTAAACTCATGTAAGCCAAAATTTCAGCAGCTTTGATGATAATTACTTATGAATTTTTCAATTTTAATGTGTGAGAGTGATTCTTGCATTCTTCAGTTCTTGAACGAACTAAATCTGACTTATCGAAGATTAATTGGCTTCGTGGCGTCATTCTACTCAATCCAATAGTGTTAGTGCCTTAGAGCAGGTTTCCATTGTGTCACACTCCTTATCAGACCTATTTCAGCTTTCCGGTATCAGATCTCAATCTTGATTGTGGGTTGTGTGACCACGTGATCACAAGGTTGGCATTAGTTGGTATCAGAGCTAGACTTCGAAACAAGGTCATATCCTTATGTTATTTTCATTTTTTTTAGTATTCCTTTAAGTTTTTCAGTGTTTGCGTCCACCTTCTTGTTCTTCATGTCTGCATCATCCACGCAAAAAAAAAAGATTGTATTTCATCTTGTTACTGTCTCTAATCATATCAGCATATTAAAAAGAAAAAGATATAGGACTAGTTGAAATTTGAAGGATCATTCAATTTTTGCTGTAGAAACACAACTCTTGGTAAACCATAAGCAAACCACCTCGGAATCAATTGAAACTTCATATTCAGTTTATTGGGGGTGAGATCGTATCATATCTCATATTTGGGCTTATTCTGATATTGTTTGCTTGAAGTTTTAATTCGAGGCTCAATTATGTCGCAGAAACACTACTCTTTGATTTTGATATTGGCTTCTGGAGGTTTTAATTAGGGGATTAATTCTGTCACAAACTGATCATACAAGGGGTTTGGGTACCTAGACATAAAAGAACGACCTATAAATTGATTTTTGTTGTTTTTTTAGTATTATAATACTAAATATTGAATTTGAGGTCATTTCGAGATCGTTAGGTTTGAGTTTCAATTTTGTTACGTAAAAATTGCGTACCAGGTTAGATTTGCGTCAAGTTTCAAAACGTGATTCTTATTGTTTAGTTTTCTCCAAATCTTTTTGTTTCTATTATATTTGGGTTATCTAGGAGTCAAGTAACTGTTTTCACTAATATTCGCTTTTGTTTTATTTCATGTCTTCGTTTCGTCCACAATTCGTACGAATTTGCATTGCTACTCGCAAAATCATAATCTTAGTTTTGTTTTGCTTTGTTTTCAGTATATTTATTAATTCTTGAGTCTGAAAATTATAATTAGAGTGCGCTGCGAAGACTACTGACTTTGATTTGTTGATTTCAGTTCCTAAAGAACCAAAAGAAAGCAAGTTGTGAGGTAAAAGGCGTAGTGAGCTTATTAGAGTGAAAAGCCTTGATTTTTTTTGTGTGATACACGAGAGGTGTGAGGATATATTTTGTGCTACTAACCAAATTTTGCAGATTCAAAGAATGTCTGAAAACAATGATTCAGCTACACAAAACGCTGACGTAGCTTTTCAATTGCGAGCCCTAGGCCAGCAACTTGAGCTATTGTCTAGAACGTATAAGGATCTGAAAGATGAGGTGAATTCAATAAAGCAACAGAATGGTGGGGCTGATCATCGAGGAAATATGGTCTGTATGGCCGTACGGAATATCAGATCTGATTTTGAAGAGTTTGTTGACGAGAATGCCGATAGGGGTGAAGATGACTATGATTTTGCATCTACTGGCCAAGAAATCAGGTCTGGACCGAACAGGGCTTGGAGGAATGTGAATTTCCGTGGCATGGGCACTTATGAAGATATGGATGGGAACTTGGACACCATTAAACTGAAAATTCCTATCTTTCAAGGTAAAAACGATCCCGAGGCTTATTTGGAGTGGGAGAAAAAGGTAGATTAGATTTTTGATTGCCATAGCTATTCTGAACAAAAGAAGGTGAAATTGGTGATAATTGAGTTTACGGAGTATACATTGATTTGGTGGGATCAAATTGTAATCAGTAGGAGGAGGAATGGGGAGTGACCCGTTTAGACTTGGGGGGAGATGAAAGTCTTAATGAGGAGACAATTTATGCCAAACCACTATTACAGAGACTTATATCTGAAGCTCCAAGGTTATAAGACAGTAGATGAATATCACAAAGAGATTGAGATAGCAATGATTCGGGCCAATGTTGTTGAGGATAAAGAAGCCACCATGGCTAGATTTCTTAATGGGTTGAATTGGGACATTGCCAATGTGGTTGAGCTACAGCACTATATGGAGTTAGAGGACATGGTTCACATGGCTACGAAGGTGGAGAGACAACTTCGGAAGGGACATGCTCGGCCAGCGTTTAATTCGGGCTCTTCACCATCTTGGAAGCCGAATCTAAAGAGAGAGGGTACTCTCTGGCCAAGATCCTTTGTTTCTTCTAGAACTGAACCACCAAAGGCTAAAGTTGATGTTCCTGCTGATGCCAAAGGTAAATCTGAAACTCAACCTAAACATACCCGTGATGTTAAATGTTTCAGGTGTCAAGGACATGGACATCATGCTTCAGAGTGTCCAAACAAGAGAATCATGATGATTAGAGATCATGGTGATATGGAATCTGAAAGTGACAGATCTGATTATGAAGACATGCCACCATTGGAGGATAGTGATGGGGATGAGTTAGCATTACTGGTTGGGGAGTCCTTGGTTATAAGACAAACACTTCAGGTTCAGGCAAAGGAAGATGAAATTAATCAACAAAAGGGAGAACATCTTCCATACGCGTTGTTATGTACAAAGCAAGGTGTGTGGTTTAATTATAGATAGTGGATGCTGTGTTAATGTTTGTAGTACCACCCTTGTTAGTAAACTGAATTTGTGCACTGTTAAGCATGCTAAATCATATATAGATTGCAATGGCTGAATGATAGTGGTGAAGTGAAAGTGACTAAACAGGTTGTGGTTCCATTTTTGATTGGAAAATATGTTGATGAAGTTCTGTACGACGTGGTACCAATGCAAGAAAGTCACATCTTGTTGGGGAGACCATGGCAATATGATAGGAAGGCAATTCATGATGGGGTTAAAAATAGATATACCATTGTAAAAGATGGTAAAACCATCACTCTTGTACCTCTTACATCCAAATAGGTGTATGATGATCAAAAAAAGCTAAAAAGTGAGCATGAGGCGATGGGGAGAGAAAATCAAGGTGAGGAACAAGGGGAGAGAAGACCATCAGATTCGGCTAGAAATCAAACCATTACAACCCATTCGGCCACCCATCCAAACACAAACAAATATTCAGCCAACACTCCAAACAAATCAAACCATTCGACCATAACTCAAAAACACCCAAATTTGGCCGAGAGTGTAAGACAAGAGGAGTGAAGAAAGTCAGTAAAGGTGATGAGAATTGTGTGGAAAAACTAAAGAAACAACCCAATTTTTATGCTAGAGAGGGTGAGGTCAGATCTGCATTTTTCACTAGCAAGCCAATGATTTTACTTGTGTACAAAGAGGCTTACTTTAATACTAATGATCTTGATCATATTGTGCCTAGTGTTGCTATTACTTTGTTGTAGGAGTTTGATGATATGTTCCCCGACGATACTCCTAGCAGATTACCACCATTGAAGGGGATAGAGTATCAGATTGATTTCGTACCCGGAGCTTCAATTCCTAACCGACTAGCCTATAGAAGCAATCCCGAGGAGACGAAGGAGCTTCAAAGGCAAGTTGACGAGCTGATGGAAAAGGGCTACATTCGTGAGAGTATGAGTCCGTGTGTTGTAGTCGCATACTTATGCCTAAGAAGGATGGAACATGGAGGATGTGTGTTGATTGCCGAGCCATCAACAACATAACGGTAAAGTATAGACACCCCATTCCTAGGCTTGATGACATGTTAGATAAGTTACATGGATCCTGTATTTTCTCTAAAATGGACTTGAAAAGTGGGTACCATCAAATAAGAATGAACGGTAGAGGAATAATTGAAGATGTGTTAGTACAAGTCGATAAATTCATTTACCCTGTGGATTTTATTGTCTTGGATACACAACCTGTTGAAGCATGTAATTCATTTCCTGTTATTTTAGGACGTCCGTT
>Ga0325404_1001952_pt1 | contig 21922 bp, 7 predicted proteins | sample PopdelMetagenome_18_FD_205664 | JGI IMG/M metagenome (GOLD analysis project Ga0325404, IMG submission 205664) | Populus deltoides microbial communities from Bellville, Georgia, United States - Xylem-Control-R1 | ecosystem: Host-associated > Plants > Phyllosphere > Stem > Wood/Secondary xylem...
TTAATTTTAATTTTAATTTTAATTTTAATTTTAATTTTTTCTAGTGCATTAGATATTGTTTAGGGGGTTTATTTCATTATTGAATTTAAGTTAGTTAAAAACTAGTTTAGGCTCATTAACTTGCAACCCAAAAGAGGTCCATTAGGACTTGTTATGAGGAAAACAACCAAGTTGTCACCAGGTTTATGTTTACTTTGTTAAGGGGTTTATTTTATTATTGAATTTAAATTAGTTAATTACTAGTTTAGGCTCATTAACTTGCAGCCCAAAAGAGGTCCATTAAGATTTATCATGATGAGAACAAACAAGCTGTTACCATGTTCATGTTTACTTTGTTAAGGGGTTTATTTCATTAATGAATTTAAGTTAGTTAATTACTAATTTAGGCTAATTAACTTGTAGCCCAAAAAAGGTTCATTAGGACTTATTATGATGAGAGCAATCAAGTTTCATGTTTACTTCCTATTATTCAGTGATTTTTTTGTATTGAAAAGTTTTATTCTGAGATTTTTTATTTTTTTCATGTTATTAATTTATTGATTCATACTATATCTCTCTCATTTTATTTAAATCACTCATTAATTATAATATTCTTGACTCACTTTATCATATTTTAATGGAATTTATTTTCTTGATTGGAATTATCAATATATAATTAGTTAAAAAAATTATTTATGATTTTACATTTTAACTTTACGATTCAAGTTTATATTATTTTTTTCATATCGTGACAAAAAAATATTTGTGAAAAAAATATTTCAACTTTACGATTCAACCCAAGCACTAAAAAGTCAAGACCTATCAACCCGGTAAATTCACAACAAACGCTCATTGCACGCACCAAAAAGTTTTTTTAATAGTATTTAGTATTAATTCAAATACAAAAATATCCATAATTTAATTTGATATTAATCAACACACTAGGATTGAAAGATAAAAATAGCCCCTAAAGATAGTTTAGTAGATTTTATAATTAAGTAATTTAACTTTGCTAGAAAAAAATTGAAAAAACCAAAAAACATCTAAATATAAGTTTTAACAATTTTTTTTTTTTTTAGAAAGTAACTAAGTAATTTTACTGTATAAAAAAAATATTATCGTATATACTATAAAAATGATAATTGAAACACTATGAAAAGAATATATTACCTTTAATGCCTAATTCAAAAATCTTATGACTGAAGGGAAAATTTATCATTTACTTTTACAAAATATTTTGAGTCTAGGTGCCTAATAACTTAATGAGGAGATTTAGGTTTTTGTTAATGGTACAAAATGAAACAAAATCTGCCACCTTACTTTCTAGCTAACCCAAAATAAAAGAGAGAATGAATTAGAAGGAACAAAAACAACCGACCATAAATAATAACTTCCTCAGCCTCTCAATAAAATGACTTCAACAAAAAAAATACAGCATGTATTATAACATTGTACACCACTGTATATGAATCCGTGTTTTCAATCACGTTTCATCTCACTATTGCTATGCACTTGCTTGTCCGCAAAGTGAAAAAAAAAGGATTCTGTTAATGAAATTTGAGTCAAAATGATTTGCAATAAACTGTTGACTTGTGATGAGGCAGACGCTTTGCGTGATAATGGATGGTCACGGGGCCTTCTCTGATCAATCGAGCAATACTACTTGACGGTGCACGGGCATCAAGTTATTATCGGTTAATGAGCAGTAGAACATGATAGTTACTCAAACCAGTGAGGTAAGTAATCTACCTACGTGCAGTAAGCTTGTTTACACTGGATCTTCTTGCAATGAAAGCCAGAAAGCGGCTCCTGAATCATACTCCAGCAGAATCTGCCAGAGTCAATGATCGTACCAGCTTTTATCAATACCTCCACAACGGAATTGTTTACACTGTGATGTGAATGTAAGGGATTGAGTAATCAAGATCTCACACAAATTAACTTCTCTAAATATCTCAGTGGCAACAGGCAACTGATCAAAAACAAAATATTAAAAAAAAATTAAGGAAAAACAAAAAACTTTACACAACTTATGCCCAAGAAAAAGCATCGAAATGTATTTAACCACCTAGCTCAAGTAACCCCTTTGAAATTTTCCATTAGATGGTGTGAAACTTTCTAATGGATGTTACCATAGAATACATGCGCGTGCTCAAATACAGCAGGAGGCAATACTTTATATTTCTGCTTATCTTTCAAAATCATCACTAATGTTTTTTTTATTAAGAACTATGAGCCAAATAAATATTTTGACGCTCAGCTTTCCATTTTTTATTGGTTAAAAGGAAGGGATTGGAGTGAATATGTCGGAAAAGAGTAGCATGAAAATTTTTGTGAACTTTCTAGACCAAGCCTCCTAGCTACCCTGGGGGAAAAATTGAAGGAATTAAAATTGTGGACTTGAGGAATAATGTTTATTAATGAGTTGTGATTATGAAAATTACCAGAACATTGATTCCCGTCTAAGTGTGTAGAACTGACCAATAAAAATCGGAAAGCTGATGTCCTTTCTAGCATCAAAACATTTATTTGACTCACAGTCCTTAATAAGAAAAACACTAATGATGATTTTGGTAGATAAGCAGAAAAATAAAGTATAAAGTATTGCTTCCGAGCTCGTGCACGTGTTTTTTGGTAACGAATGGATTAGTCCACACCCTTTAGAAAGTTTCAGACCATCCAACAGAAAATTCCAAAGGGGTTTCTTTCACTGATATTCAGCAAAAATGGAAACAACATTTTTATTATTTTTGCTTTTCCCTATGGAAGATGTTACACATCTTATCCTCCTTATCCTCCTTTTTGTGTTCTCTCTCTCTCTTCCTTCATAAAATTCCTTCATTTGTCTGAAATAAGGTGACCTCCTTTCTACATGCATTCTCATTTTAAACAGGTACATCTCTTTGGAGTGTGTAAAAAGAAACCTAGATTCCTGTTCAATGTAGCATCATGAGAATATATATTCATGCAAGCACCATCTTATCTATAGATTGAGCAGTAGTAATAATTTGAATCAATTTTCAGCTGAAGTTCCTCATGCTAGAAAGTATGCCTAGAATTCAAAAAATAAGAACTATTGGCTGAAGATTGTCGAGTCCTTTCCTGTGTGAAAATATGTAATTTGGAAAGAAAGAGATGGACATACCTTCCAAACATTATGCTCTAAACCTTTGTCATGTGTGCATCAGCCAATGAAGAATTGAGGTCTTCTCGAGATTGTGATCTCCTGCTTTGAAGTCGCATCTGACCTCTATGTGGGGTCCAGAAGGAACCCATGCTACTGCTGTCAATCATTTGTCCTAAGCTACTCGAGGAATAACTGTGTGAAACACTGTTAGTTGATGGGTGTAGGGAAGATTCCATGAGCTGGATGCCACTATCACCTAGACTATCTCCCAAGCCAAATGATCTTTGCTGACTACCTGCAACTGTTGGACTCAGTGGCATCTTTACACGTCCATCCCCTGAAGTACCAAGTTGAAACAGCCTTCAAAAATTGAGCAAGGGGAAAAGAATCTACAGAAAGGTATCAGTGCAAAACAGATTGAAGAAAACCTGCCTTAATATGTAGTACTTCAAGAACTTTTTTTTTTTAGTTCTCCAAACATTTTTTTCTAATAATATATTCTCCTTTTCTCCAAAAGATTGAGTGACCAACTATAATGTTAGAGTAACTTAAAACCTTTCAAACTTAGCTCGAACTACTGCAGCATTATTTAATATTCACTGCCAAGTGTTTCATGGAAATCAAGCCCTCAAACAGAATAGAGAGCAACTAAATTCATCAAAAGAATTTAAGTTGGGTATAGTAGCCTATTTCAGTGTTTTCAAATCCAACTTCTCCAATTTGTGTAACAACACAAATAAATAACTGGCTCCTTTGCAGTCCTGCTAAGACACTCGCACCTTGAATATATCAAACGGACAAAGACAGTACTCCAAAATTTCCCAGCAGAATCCAACTGTGTACCAGAATCCCACCACAACCAACAAAAATGCTAACGTCTTGAAATCAAATTTCAAACCATAAATTCCACTAGAAAACATGGGGAAGAACTTACTTCAAATTTTTTTTTTTTTTTCCTCTATTTGTTTATTTTCAAAACAAAGCAAGTATCTGCCGTCTCAATTTTATGTCTTCAAAGATACAATTTTATTGATTATGTATTATTCTATTGATTTGGTTTTTGAAACAAAATCAAGTAGTTGTCGTATACATGCACATCAAAATCATGAATTTTGTGCACTGAACTAACCCAACATATAATCTTTTGACGTCAATTCTTGAGAGAAGCACATATTTTTACCTCTCAATATATCCCTTACATTTTTGGTTGTGGTGTGTAGACAAATTAAAAATTTAATTTTACAGTTCAGATTGCAAGGATTGAGATAAAACATTGGACTGCATGTTATGGTGTTTTAGTCTTGTGGCATCTTTTACTATCCCTCCACGGCAGAATGACAAAAGCATGAAGGATTACAACACAACTTCTCCTTTCAAAGAGACATGTAATAGAGAAAAATAATTATGCTCCCATATAACAGATACAGTATAAAAGCTTACCAGAACTGATAGGACTCCAACGCCGGAATCGAAAAGGAGATTGGATGCTAAGAACAGATGTGGCAGATGTACTGTTATTCCTGAAAAACAAGAAATATGGTCTCCAGAAAAATCTTGGCATCCAATTGCCATAACATGATAATGCCCAAACAAGTAAAATCAATGATATAAGCAAAATGGTAATAAGAACCACTGGATGTATCTTCATCTGGAGTACTTCATAGTCATGTAGCTTCAATCTAGTTGAAAATGCTTTCCCAGCTTCCAACAGGGCAACCCCAAGCGTCCAAGTAATACTTCCAGAACCAATGATAATTTGGTTCTCTGTGATGTGTAAGCCCTCTCTCAACAGTAACACTATATATGGTGCCCTGAAACAGTATTGTTCAATAAAGGGCTGTGGAGGAACACTGTTCTTTGCAATTTCCCAATTCTTTTCACAGAATTCTCGACCCTTTTCCAAAACATCATCAAGTGCAGCTTCTGAAGTCAGATTAAAGAACCGATAAACCACAAAAAAGCCCGACATACCATAGAAGTGACCATAAGGTCGTGGGAGATTTGGAGGAAGAGCGCAAGGTTGCAAATCACAATCAATTCCAGGATCTTGATTAGACCATTCAGACAAATTAACAGCAATTTTGGCAAGTGCACTGCATTCTTCCCAATTTGGGGCACCAATAAGCTGCACAGGAAGTCCTGACTTGACTCGGTTACCCAAATTTCTTCCTCTGATAACAGGACTTGCTCCATCTTGTTGTTTAGAAAAACACTGAGAACAGATGTATTGCTCTTTATAGCCAGACTGCAGGCAAGGGTGTCTAATTTCTATGTTACCACTAACTAGATCAGCACTAGAAGGCTTCTTTAAGATATGGGCAACAGACTTGTCAAATGCATCGTTTAAACCATAGCCAGCAAGGGAATAGGCACTGAGATGATGATTAACTGCTCCAATTCTAAGACTTAAGCTAGTCTCATTATGGACATGTTCCTCACTCTCAAAAGTAACTTGTAACGATGAGCCACCCATGTCAAGTGCTCCAAATGTTGCTTTCTTGGGGCTTGCCCCTAGCACACCTGTGCGATGGTTAAGGGCTATCCATCCATAGTAAGCTTCCTCCATGCCGCTGATGATCTTAATCCATTCTCTTTGGCACAAGAAAGGTGATTCCTTCAGAATAGACCATGACTTGTCTAGAAGCCATTTTGAATCTGCACTGGGAAGTCTACGAACTCCGGCTGTAGCATAAAGAAAAAGGGAGGTGGTCTTATGCGCCTGCTGGGGAATTTGCTTCTCAGCCCATCGAACAAGCGGGTTTATGGCAGCCTTTAAGCCAGACGTATTATGTACCAATGTGTGAAGCCCAGGCTCGGTCTCCATTCTATCATATGCACGTCCACTGGGCTTTCTTGAAACACCTTCTGTGTATGATTTCAGGACAATTGGGAGACCATCTGAGTTGTGATCAATCGTTGCCTGATATACATAGACTCTAGTCCCAGTACTTCCACAGTCAAGAACAACATAGAACCTGGATGCTCCTTGAGACCAATAAGAATAAACATATGCTGTAACCAGATAAGTTAAAAAAGCAAAGAGTAGTAGGCACAAGAAAATCAAGAGCAGTTGCAGCCCCTTCCTCCGCAAAACTGGTGTTCCACAAGGCAACGCTTTCTCCTTAGAGAAACTTGACCCGGCATTTTCTCTCTGCAGGGAATGAGGTTTCCTGCCAACGCCAAGGTTGATATCACCTTGTTCAAGATCAAGATGATGATATGATGAGAAATCTTGGAGAGATGAAGAAAGCCGCATGTTGTTGTTCTTGGGTGCAGAGTTGGAAAAGGTGAAGCCATGATCAATGGTTTCATGTGGAGGTGACAATCCAGTTGGCATATAAGGAAAAGCAGAAGACTTTGCAGGTGAAAGACGACTTGTTGCAGCAGAAACTAGATCCGATATTCTTCCTAACACCATACTTGCAGAGAAAGTGCGAGTACATGAGAAATTTGCTTCATCTAAGGAAAGCAATTGAGTTGGTTGGGAATTAGGTTCCTGCAGCCGACTGTGGCGCTTGAAGCAATACCTCTACATACACAGAAGAAATCAAGTGGATGGGCTCAACTTGAGTATAGTTGTACAGGCAAAAGGAAAAGGAAACGCATTTCTAGTATTTAATGAATCTGCATTGCTAAATGAAAATTGGAATTACTGTCTGCTAAATGAAGATTTGTTGATAATGAAAAGCTTAGACACAAAAAGAAAAGATTGTAACTTTTGATTCCCATATAAAAAGTTTCCAATGCAGTGTTGTGGGTTTGTCAAAAAGATGATGGAAATCTAAATCTAACAGGATTTATTATAAGAAAAGGCAACATACAACACAGATTCCTTACAGTTAGGAATCAGTCTCAAGTGATCGATCACTCGTCATTAGGATTGGGATTCGATCATTAACAATTAGCAGTAAAATCAATCAAATCACAGTGCTCAAAACCTGGAAAATTAAAAGAAAGATTAATATTTTCTGCAAATGAAGGTTACCTGGATGTACCGAAGGAAGGATCGGGAAATAGAATTCTTCAATTGCTTTGCAGGAAATTACCACTTCGTATAACTAAGTAGAAAGATACAATATGATCAAAAGAAGGAAAGGAACTTTCTTCTTCTGTTTCAACTTTCAATTTCAGATCCAGTCCAATCCGGTGGAGGAAAAGACGAGATCGCCTGCCTGCCAAAGGAAGATAGAAAGAACGACTTCAACTCTTTTTCATAAGAATAAAAAATAAAAATTGGGTATTTTGCACTTTCAAGTTCAACTTATTACTTCCGGGTTCGCCCGAGAAGATTTGTTTTTCAGTTTAAAACTTGAAATTAGTTCAATTTTATATTAAATTCATTTAAATACATTATTATTTTTTAATACATTAACTGATCTAAAAATATTGTTCTTCTCAAATAAAAAATAATAAACTCGGATTTGCAGAACTGAAAACCTAATAACTAAAGTATAAGGTTCTGTGTAATACTGTGGTGGTATGATATACTTGATTGTAACTTTAAAAATTATTTAATTTTTATTTCTTAAGCATCTTTTTCATTTTAAATTATCCTAAAAACAAAGATTTAAAAAAATATATAATTTATTTTTTCAAACCGCAAAAATTATTATAATACCAGACTAAAAACCAGGTGGAAAATTGATAAAATAGGCAAATTGGTTTTGATCTGGTTTTTTTAAAAAAAAATTTTATTTAACATATTACAAGATATATTTATAGTATTAGATACTTGACTCGCGCTTCACCGCGGGTTACATATTTTTTTCTTAACAAAAAAATTTAGACATAGACTTTTTTGACATGTTTTTATATTTAAAAAAATTATAAGTGAAATAAAAAAAATATGTATATATATAATTAAATAAATTGAGAACTATATGTGTTAATAAGTGAAAAACAAAACCATAAATGATAACAAAAAAATAAAACTGGAAAAATCCAGAGACAGTTGTAGATCAAGATATTTAATTTTATAAGACAGGACATTTATGCCATTGTGTTTGCTAAATTTGTTAATTAAAATAAACTTTTTATTCAATCAAACAATAATAGAAATAGATACACATTAAATTGATTCAATAAAATAAAGGAAAACAAATAATATACAAGGCTTCACATATTAGAAATATTATTTGAAAATAATTTTTTTATTTTCAAAAATAAAGTTCATCTATATAAAAGATTTAAAAAATTATAGATGAATCAGAAAAATCTCCTTAAAAATTAAATATATAACTAAAAATAATCGTCATTTTAAAGAAGCTCTTTAAATAACATAAAAAAAGGTATTAATCTAAATATAAATTAAAAAAATATTTTAAAAAAACATATAAAATAAGCATTTATTTTAAAAAAATAGAAACAAAAAAAGAAAAAAAAAACAAATGTGAGGCGTTGTTGGGCCTAGCAAGCCAGGCCAGCCTGTTCGGCCTATTTTGTTAGGGCCCATGCGCTTGACCTTTTTTTTTGTTTTAAATTTTTTGTGAAAAAAAAAGATGATACATGTAACTACCTCAAAATTTGTGTTCAAAACAAAGAGTAAGGACATGATAATTCAATTAAGATTAGGGTAATTTTTTTTCCTAATCAATAAAAAATCCAGCAGAGTTTTCTCTGTATTTTTAGGTATCAAGTTGTCGACTCTTCTTCCACAATCCTTAATTATCAAATTTCTTACTTATCCTATCATTCAGGACTTCCCCCTCTCATTACATCACAATTTCTCAATAATCAAATTCACACATGTTTAAACAATTCAATATCAAACATTTATATAGATACAATCCAATGAACTAATTACACAATTCAAAGATTTACAAATAAGGATCATTAGCGAAATTATCATTGAAATAAGTACATAATTAAAAAATAAATTCATAATTAAAATTATACTAGACAAAAAGGCTTTCAATAAACTATTAATGCATTAAATTCTAGAATTTATATTACATAACAAAATGATAAATTCATTCATTATAAAATGATACCCAACAAAATATAAGAAAACTAATTTACTATAGGGAGATATACCTGAAAATTGATTTAATATAAAAATTTGATTAGACAAATGAAATAAAATATCAATAAAATTCTTTCTACTTTCTTTCTTTCTTCCTTTTTTTTTGAAAATTTAGTCATAAGATCATTAAATTAATTTGTTCATCTAATATTATATATATCAATTAAATTTCAGAATAATTTATGGTTTTTTTTTAACATCAACCAAAAATATAATTATTCCTATCACTCATTAACCCGAGCATTTCTTTTACTAATAGATGATTAATTTCCCACTAGTTCATTCAATAAGCACTAATTCCATCAATCCAGAAAAATTAGTTAAACAATTCACGCATTCATCAGGATACAAATCTCATTAACTAGAGAATTAATTTTTCATCACGCTCATTTGCCAGGGCACTAATTCTATTAAATCAAAAATTAGTTCAACGATTTACCCATTCACTAGGGTACTAATCCTATTAACTAGGAAATTAATTTCTTATCACGTCCATTCACGAGGGCATTAATCCCATTAATTTAAGAATTAGTTCAACAATTTGTCAATTTACCAGGGTTCTAATCTCATTAACCAGGAAATTAATTCCTTATATGCCCATTTACCAAGGCACGAATTCCATTAAATCAATAATTAGTTCATCACATCACATGTCTTATTTTCTCAAGTAAACAATATAACAACTACTAATTTATCAACCACAATTAATCAGATAAAAATACATATTGACCAATAATAAATTTGGACACTGTGTAATTATCTGACCACTAAGCTCGAGCTGAAGTTCTCTGTTGCGGTGTCGGCTTGACAACCTCTCCTGAATTAACAAGTATATCACATCATTATTCTACTTTTCATATTGACACAATCCATAAATAAAATCCTTCCAATTATCCTTTCATTTACCAAAATCAAATTTAGAGAGAAACATGAAAATTCCCCTTTTTCTTTGGTAAATTTCCTTTCTATTCTTTAAATTTCCACATAGTAACACAATTCATTTCATCATTCAAATCAATACATATATATTCTTTAATTTTTTACTTAAATTTAAATTTAAATTAAAGGAAAACATAAAAAAAAAATTCATAATCTATTCACTCTTTAACATTAAATTCATCTCTTTCCTATACAATCTCATCATCTTAATAAAATTCTTAAATTTTATTTTTCTTATTATTATTTTTCCAAAAATCCCTTCTTCAAGAACACCCAAAATTTTACTTCAATTACCATAATATCTTATTTTCTCTACTCACTTTAATAATCTTAACACAAATTCAAAATCAATTGTAATTTTTTCAAAAATTTATTATGAATCTTAATTCTTCATTTCACAAAATTCAATCAATTTAAAGCATAAATTCTTCAAGAATCTTATTTAAAAGTGTGAGGACACCTTACCAAGAGCAGTGAAAACTTTAACACTTTTAAATTGTGAAACTTTCCCTTGCTTGAATTTTTTCCCTCTCCTTGTTGAGTACTTCCTTCTCTTTGAAAAATCAAGTTTGTTCCCCCCCCCCCTTTTTTTTTTCTTCCTGCAGACACTCAATTCTTTCTTCCACACACATACACTTGCACATATATATTTATTTAACCTTTTTTAAATTCCTTCTGTATACCTTAATAGTAATTTTTTTGGGTAAAATTTTCTTGAATCCTGATACCTATTTACACTAAATCTTACCCAAGTTTTTTTGAATTTTACTAAGTTATACACTTTCACTTTCAATTCCGTGTAATTTACTTTCATTAAAAATTTATTTGCATTTCTGTGTTTATGTGTGTGTGTGTATATATATATATATTTTCTATTACTATTATTTTTTTTTTACTCTAACCCCCGTCCAAAACATTTTATTTTGGATTTCTTGAATTTTATCATTGTTATTATAAGTTAGTTTATCACTTTCTCCTTTTTTTTTTCCATAATATTGACTTTTAATATTATCAATGATATTGCTCGGGGGTTTATAACATGTCACCTATGAGCCAGATATTTTTTTACCTTACAAAAAAGTTGTACATGCATCTTTTTTTGATGTATTTTTATATATATAAAAATTTAAAGTGTAAATAGAAAGGCTCATGTATACATGTAATCAAATAAATCAACAACTATATAAATTAATAATAAGAAAAAAATATATTAATGATAACTAAAAATTAAATTAGAAAATTTGAATGTGTTAATAAATAGAACATTTACCCGGTTGTGTTTTTTGAATTTTTTTATTAAAATTAATCTTTTTATTCAATCAAATGATATTAAAAATAAACACATGTATTAAATTGATTAAATAAAATAAAAGTGGAAAAAAATTATGCAAGGTTACATATATTATATTATTTAAAAATAAATATTTTTTATTTTTTAAAATAAAGTTCTTGTATACAAAAAGATAAAAAAATATTAATTAATCAGAATAATTTTTTCAAAAATTAAATACAAACAACACCATCAAAAAACAATCTATATTAAAAAAAGTTAAATAAACAAAAAAAACCAGTAAGAAAAAAGCAATATTAGAAGAAAAAAATTGCTTGGTTGTTGTGGCTTAACTCGTTAAACTTGTGATCCAAATTATAAGCTCAAGTGGGTTCAATGTGTTTTTCTAAATTTATACCCAACCTTTAACAACAAAATAAATTAAATTTGTGGTCCGGACCATGAACTCTACCGGGCTCAATATTTGTTTCCCTTAAATTTTAGAAAACAAAATTAAACTCGTGACTCGAATCATTAACTCAATCGGGTTCAGTAATTTTTTCTCTTAAATTTATTTTCAACCTTAAAAAAAAAGCGCACAACACCATCAAAAAACAATTTCTACCCAAAACAAATTAAATAAGCAAAAACAAATCATAAATGAGTGATATTAATTGAACATAAATTTAAAATTATCTATAAAAAATATATAAAAAAAAGATACCAATAAAAAAAATATCAAAAAAATAATTGCCTAGTAATTGTGATTTAACTTATTAAACTTGTGACTCGGTCCATGAACTCAACCAGGTTCAATAATGTTTTCCCCTTTAATTTATATTCAACATTTTAAAAAATAATTCTAAATTAAATATTTACAACACCGTAAAAAAAAATCTCTATAAAAATTGTTAAATAAGAAAAAGTCACAGATGAGAGATATTAATTAAAATATAAATTAAAATATCATTTTAAAAAAAGATATCAGTAAAAAAGAGCAATATAAAAAAATAATCGCTCGGTTGTTGTGACTTAACTCATTAAACCCATGATTTGGACCCTGAACTCAACTGGGTTCAATATTTTTTCCCTTTAATTTATTTTCAACCTTAAAAAAAAATTAAACTCATGATCCAAACCATGAACTCAATCGAGTTTAATATTTTTTTTCCCTTAAATTTATATTCAATCTTTAACAAAAAAAAAAAAATCAATTCGTGACTCGGACCATGAACCCAACCGAGCTCAATATTGTTTTCCTTTAAATTTTAGAAAACAACATTAAACCTATGACTCAAAATATGAACTCAACCGGGTTCAATAATTTTTTCCCTTAAATTTATATTTAACCTTAAAAAATAATTAAATGTGCACGAAACCATCAAAAAACAATATCTATCCAAAATAGGTTAAATAAGCAAAACAAATCACAAAATGAGTAATATTAATTGAAACATAAATTTAATATTATCTAAGAAACGATACTAGTAAAAAAAATATCAGAAAAAATAATTACTCGGTTATTGTGGCTTAACTCGTTAAACCCGTGACTTGGTCCATGAACTCAACTAGGTTTAATATTTTTCCTTTTAAATTTATATTCAACCTCTAAAAAAAATTAAATCCGTGACCCAAACCAAAAACTGAATAAGGTTTAATAATATTTTTTCTTTAAATTTATATTCAACATTTTAAAAAATAATTCTAAATTAAATATGCATAACACCATAAAAAAACAATCTCTATTAAAAAATGTTGAATAAAAAAGAAAATCACATATGAGAGATATTAATTGAAACATAAATTTAAATATTATTTTTAAAAAAGATATATATAAAAAATATATATCAGTGAAAAAAAGTAATATAAAAAAAATAATCGTTCGGTTGTTGTGGCTTAACTCGTTAAACTTATGATCCGAACCACGAATTCAATCGGGTTCAATATGTTTTCCCTTTAATTTATTTTCAACCTTAAAAAAGTTAAACTCGAGACCCAGACTATGAACTCAACCGAGTTCAATATTTGTTTTCCCTCAAATTTATATTTAGTTTTTTTTTAAAATAAACTCATGACTCAGACCATAAACTCAATCAGGTTCAATAATGTTTTCCTTTAATTTTATATTCGACCTTTTATTAAAATTCAAAAATAAAAAACGCACAACATCATAAAAATCAATCTTTATAAAAAAAAGGTTAAATAAGCAAAAACTAAATCATAGATGAGGGATATTAATTGAAATATAAAGTTAAAAATTATTTTAAAAAAGATATATATAAAAAAGATACCAATTAAAAAAGCAATGTAAGAAAAAAAATAATTGTTTGGTTGTTGTGGCTTAATTCGTTAAATCTGTGACTCGGATCATGACTCCAACCGGGTTCAATAGTTTTTTCCCTTTAAATGTATAGCAAAGCTTAAACAAAAAATACAAAGTGAATAGTGTCATTCACAGTAAAATATATGGGGTGAATCTGGACTATAAACTCAAAGTTTAATATTTTTTTAAATTTATAATCAATTTTAAAAAAACCCTCGTGATCCAGAACATGAAAATATTTTTTTTCTTAAATTTATAGCAAATCTTGAAAAAAAAAGGAAAACAATGAATAATAATAAGAAGAGTCTTCCCAATATATATATATATATATATATATATATATATATAAGGGAAAAATAAGAAAGGACAGTGTTTTTCCGACGAGTTTAGATTAGAGGTAATAACATGGATTTGAACTCTACGGAGCGTTCGGATTAATTTACATTTTTAAAAATTTTAATATTTTTTTTAAAATTTAATTTTTTTATATATTTTAGATTGTTATAACACACAATATAAAAAATAATTTTTTAAAATAATAAAATATTATTTTAATATAAAAATATTTTAAAAAACAATTTTAAACATCTCTACTTTCCACGTTATTTACATTCTCTTTTATATTTTGGACCAAAAAGTTTTAGCCACAACCCGCAAATAAAGGATGATGATGATGATGAGCATGAGCATGAGCATGAGCTCCTCCTCCTCCTCCGTTCAAGTTCAAATGCATGTAGAACCCTTTCATTTTGAAAAATGCCAATCCATGTCTCAGCTGAGGCAATATCATTCACAGATCATCCGGCTCGGCCTCTCCTCTCATAACCATCTCATTCCCCCACTCATAAACTTCTGTGCCCGCGCCAGCACCTCCGATGCTTTAACCTACGCTCTCAAACTGTTCGACTCAATTCCCCAACCAGATGCTTTTCTTTACAACACCATCATTAAAGGATTCCTTCTTTCCCAACTACTACCTACTAACTCCATCCTTCTTCTCTACTCTCACATGTTGCAAAACTCCGTTATACCCAACAACTTCACTTTCCCCTCTCTTCTCAGAGCCTGCAGAAAGATCCAACACGGGATGCAAATCCATGCCCATCTTTTCAAGTTCGGGTTTGGAGCTCATAGTGTCTGTCTCAACAGTCTGATTCATATGTATGTCACCTTTCAAGCATTGGAGGAAGCCAGGAGGGTTTTCCATACCATCCCACACCCTGATTCTGTCTCCTGGACTAGTTTGATTTCCGGGTATTCAAAGTGGGGATTAATTGATGAGGCTTTTACCATCTTCCAACTCATGCCTCAGAAAAATTCTGCTTCTTGGAATGCCATGATGGCTGCTTATGTTCAGACCAACCGCTTTCATGAAGCGTTTGCTTTGTTTGATAGGATGAAAGCAGAGAATAATAATGTGTTGGATAAGTTTGTGGCAACCACTATGCTGTCTGCTTGTACCGGATTAGGTGCTTTAGATCAAGGGAAGTGGATACACGAGTACATTAAGAGGAATGGGATTGAATTGGATTCCAAACTCACTACTGCAATTGTTGACATGTATTGCAAATGTGGTTGCTTGGAGAAAGCTTTGCAAGTTTTTCACAGCTTGCCTTTGCCCTGTAGATGGATTTCTTCCTGGAACTGCATGATTGGGGGGTTAGCAATGCATGGTAATGGAGAGGCTGCAATTCAACTTTTCAAAGAGATGGAGAGACAGAGGGTAGCTCCTGATGACATCACTTTTCTGAATCTCCTCACTGCCTGTGCGCATTCAGGGTTAGTTGAGGAGGGGCGTAACTACTTCAGTTACATGATCCGAGTTTATGGAATTGAGCCCAGAATGGAGCACTTTGGATGCATGGTTGATTTACTTGGAAGAGCTGGAATGGTGCCGGAGGCTAGAAAGCTTATCGATGAGATGCCTGTGAGTCCTGATGTCACTGTTCTAGGCACTCTTCTAGGAGCCTGTAAGAAGCACAGAAACATTGAGTTGGGAGAGGAAATAGGGAGAAGAGTTATCGAACTAGAACCTAACAATAGTGGACGCTATGTATTGTTAGCAAACTTATATGCCAACGCTGGTAAATGGGAAGATGTTGCTAAAGTGAGGAAACTGATGGATGATAGGGGAGTAAAGAAGGCTCCGGGCTTTTCCATGATTGAGCTACAAGGTACTGTTCATGAATTTATCGCTGGTGAAAGAAATCATCCTCAAGTTTATGAGATGCTGGAACATCTAAAATCTGTTGGCTATGTGGCTGATACCAATGGAGTACTGCATGGCCATGACTTTGATGAGGAGGAAGATGGAGAGAACCCATTATACTATCACAGCGAGAAACTTGCCATTGCCTTTGGGCTATCAAGGACTAAACCCGGGGAAACTCTTCGTATATTAAAAAATCTGCGGATCTGTGAAGATTGTCACCATGCATGCAAACTTATTTCAACGGTTTTTGATCGAGAAATAATTGTAAGAGATAGAACTCGGTTTCACCGTTTTAAAATGGGCCAGTGCTCCTGCCAGGATTACTGGTAAGTGGGTGGTCATGGTGATTTATGGACCTTGTATCAAAATATCGCAGCAGATATATAAGATGAAAGTGCAAAATGATAAAATCATAGAAACTGAGTTTTTCTTTTCTCTTTGTTCCTCCCTTTTTTTATCCGAGCAGAAACCAACTATATCATAGATCGAAAAAGATGCACACAAAACAGATTCAGAAATCAAAACATCGAAAGCACGATAGAACATTATGCTCTGTATTGATTCCCTCAAGACAGGTATATTTAAACTGAAAAGAGGGGACATAATACATGGAAGTTGTTTTACCCAAAAATACAGTACTTTCAACAAGTTGGTCATGAGAAGTTTACATAACATCTTGTTCTGTGTGTTTTTAATCAATGGATTTTGTCGGGGAAGAGGCACTAGGAAAGATGTATCCTCTATGGTACGCACCCTTGTTAATTGCTGCTTCTTTGTGAATGAATGGCTCCGATGCCCGGGCACTAATGTGATGGATGAGCCCCGGAACTGTTTGTCTTTCTCTATATGATGCCCAGGTGACCAAATAAAGGCCAGAAATGATCAGGAATCCTCCTATAAGGCTGTTTCGACACACAAATAAAAAAAGAGAGTACAAAGTCAGCTTCCTTCTTGCACCAGCAATTTACCATCCGAAGTTCCGAACCATATTCTATAGCAAAATATAATCAGAAGCATATTATAATCCTGATAAGCAAATCGAAGCATCATTGTGGATGATTGTATAACATACATGAAATATATGTAAGCAAATTAATCAATAAGCTGCGTAAAAAAATTGAAAAGAAGTAACTGGAGCATGACCTTCCCAAATAAATAGGGCTTCCAAGAAATATTTTTGACAGAAAGGCAGATGCTGCAGGTTGAAGTGGATTGTAAAGTGCAACCAAAGCAGGCCCCAAGATCTTGTTGGACCATGTCAGCAGGCCATAATTAATGGCAGATGCAACAACCCCCTGAGAAAATTAAGATTGAAGTTAGATACAGCTTGCACTTAAAGGTTAGACACTAGACAGAACTACTTTAGATTTAAAAAGAGAAATTCAAAGAGGAAGGTAGGGAAATTAGATGACTTGTCAAGAAGCAGGCCAAAAGAACCACAATCTATTATAGATGACAGCTAATGCAAAACTTTAAGCCAAGAGGAGAAATCCACAATAATTAACTTGCTATTAGGCATCCCTGAAAATGTTTTCCATGTTTTGGTTCCAAAGATAATCAAAAGGTTTTGTTCAGCTTATGGGAATGGAATATATGGCCCTTTAAAGCCATGGCAATGGCTGAGACAGAAAAGATAACAAGAAAAGAACATTGAGGAGGCAAGAGTAGTAAACTTAAAATCAGTCCACCTTCATACGTTGGACTTGAACCATAGGTATACCAGAAAAGAGTATCACATTCTTCTCTCTGTAGAAGAAGTAACACCATTCTGATTTTTAGTGCTAGTTTAAAATGTCAAGCTTGACCATGTTAAAGTACTCTTCAGGCTTCAAATTTAGGAAGTGATATAAGAACTGGAAATGTATTGATGTGAAAAAAAAATCCAATTTCAATACAGCCCCAAAAGGAAACTTACTGCATAGATGACTGCAAAACATTCAGATTGCGTCAAACTCCAGTCTGTTGATTCATTGTTCATAAAGAATGCTGTTACTACCATCAACAGAGCTCCAAAAGCATATGAATATGCTGTGACTGAAAGACTGGTTGGATACTTCGCAAGAACTGGAGCCTGGAAGTTTTCCAAACTATGAATTGAACATCATCAAATATAAACCATTAAAATGTAAAGCAAGTAAAACTAAGAAACAAAATGGTTTTTAGCATTAAAAGATGCAAGAAAGATATCGGGAAAAACAAATGAATTGAATTTAGAAGTTGTTTTAACAATTTTTCAACATTCAAATTGTAAGAATGGCTTGAAATTCAGATATGAAATTTGGTTGAATTTTCATTAATTGAGAGGTACATAGAAACACAACAGTGCAGAGTTGTCATTAAAAAGATTATCTTGTGACCCAGATTCTTCAAAAATGATTCAACTTTTACAAGGTGAAGGGGGTTGAACCTTTGAATTTTTTTATTTTTCAAAACATAGGGTCCGATCATACACACAGGTATAACCAAATGATGGTGTACCTGAATGGCTAGGAAAACAGCCATGCACATGCAATTCCCTATTAAGCATAAAACTCCAAGGTGCCAATTATCCAGGCCAAAGTCCAACAAGCTAGACAAGAACCATCCAGCAGGCTCTGGTTGACCCCTAGCACTTATTTCACTTGACACAAAGTCTGCTTCCTTAAACCCAAATACGGAAGGACCACGGAAGAGAACCATCAATATGGCACCAGAAACACAGACAAGGATACCTCCGACCTTTGCTTGACCTTCAGTTGTAAACAAATTCAGTCTTTCAGTACTGCAAGAGAATATATTGAGGATGGTTCATCAAATTTTGAAACAAAAGCCACCTCATGAATCGAATTAAATTAAAATAAATTAAATTGTATAACAAGTAGAGAAAATGGATTAAAAATAAACTAACCCCATAATCACAGCCAGGATAAAGGTAAAAACTGGAATTGCAGGCTGGATGGCAGCAGCATAAGTTGGATTTGTGTAGCTAAGACCAAGAAGAAATAAAAGCTGGTTGCCAAATATCCTAGCAACAAAATTGATAAGCAGGATATTGTCATTCGTATAATATATTTATAATAGTAAAAAGGAAGGATTAATTAAGAGAAGAAAAGCTTACCCTGTTAAGCCAAGAAAGAAGAACGACAGGAGGAGTGGTTTAGTCAAAGGCTGTCGAATTCTCCTAAGGAAAAAGAAGAAGAAGTTATAGCATCTAGTAGATTCATTCGAGTGGAATATTAGCTAATCTTTCTATCCATCTTTATTATAATAATAACAATAAAAAAAAAAAAACATAAATATCAAGATGCAATCCAAAATGGAAAAAACCCAAGAAATCTAATAGAAAGAATTGAAAATAAAATGAAAAAGAAGATACCTTTCGCGAAGACAGGCAACAGGGGCTAGGATAGCGAGGGCAAGAAGATCCCGATAGACACAGAAAACGAGCTGATTGACCCCAACATTGAGAGCCACTTTTGTAATGACATGATATCCTCCATTGAATACCTGCACCATCGCCATCGCCGTATGAGCCTTCCATGCCTCTCCTCCTCCAATTCCTCCTGATGTTGTCATCTCTTCTCTCTCTCTTTCTCTCTCTAGAGAGATGTATTATATTATTAAATGTAGTGAAGAAAGAGAACCCAAAAGAGAACAAAACATAAGTAGGAGCAGGATTATGCTCTTACATATTTGAGGAAACCTCAATTTAGTCCCAAATATATATACCAACTCTCAATTACATCCAAAATCTATTAATTTATTAATTAGATCCCAAGTATTTTCTACATCTATCGATTGCTGTCAATTTTTTTTTTTAATATTTTGATCTAATTTGCATATCTTATGAACTAAAATGACATTAATTTGAAAACAATTTAACAAATTAATGAATATCAATGTTTTCGATCTAATGTGCATTTTTTGCAATAAAAATGCATCAATTTGAACAAAAAATTGAGAAAAATGCTAATGAATTTTAAAGAAAAAAACCTAATTGAGAACTTTATAAAAGAATTAATTGATAAGATGCATAGGTTTGGAACTATCATAAGATAGATATAGGAGAAATTCTCAGAAGAGGAATAATTGTATGGTCCTAAGCTAAGGGTTAAAATCAATTCCTAGCCCCTTCCCTCTTAACATTCAATCAAATCAACTCCTTTACTTGAAATTAAATTTCAACTAGAGATCCACCGGTCATAACAGATGGCATGGCATCTTCCATTTGGCCATGGAGTTCGTTGGAAATTAATGGAAAGTGGAGGGCTTGATTTAATAAAATTGAAAGCAAAGATCTGGTTTGACTAAATGTGAAGAATTGAGAGACCGTATATGGTTTTTATCTGTAAGCGAGTGATAGTGATAAGTTGGTGCTGGACGGTTGGTTGGGAATTGGGATTGCTTCCAATAACAGCCTGCCTCCCTCGATTTGGACATTCTCTGTTTGTTAATCTGGTTAATATATATATAGTTTTTATTAAATTTACTTTTTAAAATCTATAAAATTACCATAATGTTAAACACACTCACTTTTGAATTTCTAATACACCGAACGTAAGGATTTGAATCTTAAAAGTCAAGAAATTGGACATTTTTTTTTATGGGTAATGGTTTTTTAAAAAACTCTCACCAAAAGCTTAAACTTAAAATTAGATTGTGATTTCTCCATACTCAATCTTGTATTGAGCCGGAGTATGCTTGCATTAACTTTAAGTTGGGCCTAAATATGTCTACGCCCAATCTAGAGTTGGGTTAGGACGAGTCCACCCCCAACTTCAATTGTGCTGAGGTATATCCACAACCAATTCCTCTTGTATTCAGCGTAACGTGGAACCTAACTCTTATTAGGTTCGACGTACCGCGGAACCCAAATATACCTGGGTTTAGCGTATAACTGAACTTAATTTCTTTTGGGTTCACCCAACTTCTATTGGATTCGGCGTACTACTGAACCAAATACACCTAGGTTCAGTGTACAAGCTGAACCCAACTTTTATTGGGTTCGATGCACTGCTGAACCACATACACCTGAGTTTAGCGTACAAGCTGAACCCAATTCCTTGTGGGTTCGGCGTACAGCTGAACCCAACTCCTATTGGTTCAGCGTACCGTTGAACCCAAATACACTTGGGTTCAACGTATAGTTGAAAAATAACCCCACTATAAGCCTCTCCTACTCTGGGCTTGGGTTAGTAATTATGATACCCATCACATCCCATTAATTATAAACAAGCAGCCCATGCTTATATTAATATATGATGGCATCAACAGTAAAATAATATTATTCTACCATTACAAGATTATATCTCTACCCCTCATATATCGTACGAAGCAAATCAAGACAAGTAATATGAAAGGAAGCTTGAGTACATAGAAAAAAGGTTCGAAGCCTTATGCTCTTAGACATAAACATATTTTTTCTTTTCTTCCCTTACGTATACATCTTTTTCTCCTTCTTCTTTTCTATCTTCATTAATGTCTTTTTATCATACAAAATATTTCGTACTGACTTGATCTCGGAGGGTCCCCAACAACACTCTCATAGGGGTCTTTAAAGGACTTTGTGCAGGTATTCATTTAAGAGAAGATTTACAACCCGTGAAGATATCTATTAAAGAGGAAGCCGATACAATCTGAAAGTGAAGGTTGTAGAACGCACCGTGAATGATCTGCAAGGGTCATTAGGAATAATACATTTCAAAATATTCCCTGTGATTTTTTGTAGCCTCATTAGTTGGTGCTGTCTGGGCAACCTTTAGCTGAGATGACAACAATCACTTCCCCTTGGTCCTTCTACTAGTGGGGTATCAATGTTTTAGGACCCTTCCCCAAAGCAACAAGGAAAAGATATTTGTTCTAGTGGTTGTTGACTACTTCACTAAGTGGGTAGAAGCTGAAGGACTAGCAAATATCACAGCCAACAAGATGATCTATTAGGGTTTAGGGTTTTTGGTTTGGGGTTTGAGTTTGGATTTGGGGTTTCGCATTTGGGGTTTAGTGTTTAGGGTTTTAGTGTTTAGGGATTGAGTTTTAGGGGTTTAGGGTTCACGGTTCGGGGTTTAGGGTTT
>Ga0325404_1001958_pt1 | contig 21886 bp, 14 predicted proteins | sample PopdelMetagenome_18_FD_205664 | JGI IMG/M metagenome (GOLD analysis project Ga0325404, IMG submission 205664) | Populus deltoides microbial communities from Bellville, Georgia, United States - Xylem-Control-R1 | ecosystem: Host-associated > Plants > Phyllosphere > Stem > Wood/Secondary xylem...
TAACTATTTTTCTTTCCCTGCATTTTGTTTTATTAATAATAGCTTTTATAAAAATATTGAAAGCTAAGAAAATTTATTTTACCAACTAAATTATAAAATTTTGCATTAAAACAATTAGTGTATGTGTATAAGTTTATTTATTTAATTTATAGAGAAATTTCATCATCATAAGTTAAGGATAAATTGTTTTTATGATAAAATTGAGAACAGGATAAATTTTTTTTATGATAAAATTGAGGACAATGTTTCTCTTATATGGAAAACAATTCTACTAGAAACTATCAAAATGCAATTGCCCAGGAAAAAAACTCTTTATTTTTATTTTTATGAATTGCTTAGAAAAGTCTCTCTCCCTAAAAATCACTTCTTTGATTATATATATATATATATATAGACTTTTTTAATAAAGACTTCATGAAAAGAATCTTTTCCGGTTAAAAAAATATGATTTGATAATTTTTATAATCAGACATTTTATTTTTATTGAATATCAACAAGGAATTTCAAAAAAAAATAAAAATTATGCATTTTATTTTAATATATAATTATTTATAAACTAATTGCTAACATTACCATTAAAAATCTCTCATCTTATTTGAAAATTATGGTATTTATAAAACCCCAAATAATATCATTGATAATAATAAGAGTCAAGATTATAAAAAAAAAATGGTAAGTGATAAATTAAATTATAAGAATGATGATAGATTGTACGAAGTATTTATAAAACCCCATATAATATCATTGCTTCAAATTAATATTTTTTTTGATGTGTTAAGATCATTTTGATGTGCTGATGTTAAAAATAATTTTTAAAAAATAAAATAAAAAGCATTATTTTGATGCATTTCTGAGTGAAAAACACTTTGAAAAGTAACCTCAATCACACTCCCAAATAGGCCCTTAGTGATATTTGAAATAGCTCGAGTAAAATTTGGTACAAACAGGTATCAGGATTTGAAAAAATTTACCCAAAAATCATATAAGTTACTATTAAAGGACATTGAAGGAATTTGTAAAAAGGTTAAGTGTGTGTCTATGCACGCGCGCCTGCTTGTGTTCAAGTGTGTGTGCGTGGAAGGAAAGACAAAAAAAAACCTTATTTTTCAAAGGAGAAGGAGAAGCATTCAACTAAAGAGAGGAAAGAAATCAGAGTTAAGAAAAATTTATCAATTTAAAAGAGTTAAAGTTTTAGCTATTGCCTGGTAAGGTGCTTTAACACTTTTAAATAAAGATTCTTGAAGAATGTGTACTTTAAATTTATTGAACTTTGTAAAATTAAAATTATAGTTCTTGATAAATTTTTGGGAAAAGTTGCAATTGATTGTGAAATTATGTTAAGATTATTGAAGGGAGCATAAAAAGTAAGAAATTATGGTAATTGAAGCAAAATTCTAAGTGTTCTTGAAGAAGGGATTTTTGACAAAATAATAATAATAATAATTTAAGAATTTTGATAAGATGATGAGATTGTATAAAAAAAAAGATGAAATTAATGTTAAAGAGTGAATAGAACATGAAATTTTTATGTTTTTCTTTAGTGTAAATTTTGGCGAAAAAACAAATAAAATTAAAGAAATATATATATGTATTGATTTGAATGATGAAATGAATTGTGTTATAATGTGAGAATTTGAAGAATAGGAAAAAGATTTACAACAGAAAGAAGGAAATTTTCATGTTTCTCTTTAAATCTAATTTTTTGGCAAATAAAAGGATAATTAGAAGGATTTCATTTATTCATTGTATCCATATAAAAAGTAGAATATTATGATGTTTGAGTGTGTGTGTGTGTGTAAAGAAATGATGTGATATACTTATTAATCTAGGAGAGTCTGCTAACACCGCAACATGAAACTTTAACTCGAACTCAGTTGTTAGATAATTATATAGTGCTCAAATTTATTATTGGTCAATATGTATTTTTATCTGATTAATTATGATTAATAGATTAGTAATTGTTATATTGTTTACTTGAGGAAATAAGATATATGATGTGAAGAACTAATTTATGGATTAATGAAATTAGTGTCCTAGTGAATAGGCGTAATAAAGAATTAATTTCCTGGTTGATGAGATTAATACCCTGGTGAATAGGTAAATCATTGAACTAATTCCTAGATTAGTGGAATTAGTGCTCTAGTGAATAGGTGTAATAAGAAATTAATTCCCTCTTTTATGGGATTAATACCTTAGTGAATGGACAAATCATTGAACTAATTTCTGGATTAGTGGAATTAGTGCCCTGGTGAATAAGTGTAATAAGAAATTAATTCTCTCTTTTATGAGATTAATACCCTAGTGAATGGACAAATCATTGAACTAATTCCTGGTTTAATGAAATTAGTGCCCTAGCAAATGGACATGATGAGGAATTAATTTCATGGTTAATGAGATTAGTACTCTGATGAATGACTGAATCATTGAACTATTTTTTTGGATTGATAGAATTAGTGCTTGTTGAATGGGCGGGCAATACATTAATCACCTATTAGTGGAATTAATGCTCGGGTTAATGAACGATATGAATAATTATATTTTTGGTTGATGTTCAAAAAATAATTAAGGATTATTCTGAAATTTAATTGAAATATATATTACTAGATGAGCAAATTAATTTAATGATTTTATGAGTAAATTTTCAAAAATAAAGAAAAAAAGAAATTAAGAAAGAATTTATTGATATTTTATTTCATTTATCTAATCGAATTATTGTATTAAATCAATTTTCAGGTACATCTCTATACTGGACTAAACAATAGATTAGTTTCCTTATATTTTGTTGGGTATCATTTTGTAATGAATAAATTTATTATTTTGTTATGTAATATAAATTTCAAAATTTAATGAGTCAATAGTTTATCGAAAGCTTTTTTTGTTTTAGTATAATTTTAATTATGAATTTCTTCTTTAATTATGTACTTATTTCAATTATAATTTCGTTCATGGCTTTTATTTATAAATCTTTGAATTGTGTAATGTACTTCGGTTATAATTTGTAGAATAATTCATTGAATTGCATCTATGTAAATGTGTGATATTAAATTATTTAAATATGTGTGAATTTGATTATTGAGAAATTATGATGTAATGAAAGGATGAAGTCCTCGATAATATAACAAGTAGGAAATTTGATAATTGAAAATTGTGGAAGAAAAGTCGATAACTTGGTACTTATAAATATAGAGAAAACTCTGTCGGATTTTTGATTGATTGCAAAAATAAAATAAAAAATTACCCTAATCTTAACTGAATTATTATGTCATTGCTCTTTGTTTTGAATATAAATTTTGGGGTTGTTACAATATCATTATATAATTTTTAAAATATCATTGTATTTTTTTTTATTTTAAAGGATTTTATTTTAGAATATTAAAAATTATTAAGGGGGAGGGCCAACCTAAACATGTATGGGTTTGGATGTCGAGGTTTATGCAGCTTTACATAAAAATAGAAAAGCTCAAGTGCCTAGATATTGGATGTATATAAAAACAATACAAGAAAAACAATAACAACAAACAACACAAAATTTTTACCGAATAGGATTGCTACATAAAAATCTTAATTTAGAATTTTATTATTAGATATTTTCTTTTCAAGTAATCTTTCTTTGTAAGTGGTTTATAACTCCTTAAATAAATAAATAAAAACACACCTAAACAAATTAAAAAACCTAAAAATAAAGAAAAAGTAATAAAATTCATAAACAAACTAGGAGAAATAAAATTATTAATTAAAATACTTAATTTTCTAAACTAAATAAGGAAAAATAATTTTTTTAAAAAACCTCCTACATTAATTTGTCCAGGTTGTAAAACTCACACTCAATTTTAAATTACTCTTGCCTTGATTTTATGGATGTCCAATCAAGGTTCTCTAATCCCTTTTCTTTCTTCTCTTTGAATGCACAATAATTTCATACATCAACTTCATTCTCTTCATGTTGAATTTTTCATAAAAAGAATTAATTGAGAAATGATTTCTCTTCCATTGGTTTCTACGATAATAAATTGCAAACCTCAAACTTCCTTCATCAATATGTGTTGTATCCATATAACCCTTAAATAAATTTATCTTAATGATAATAGTAAACTTGTAATAAGAAAACCAACAAGTCTACATCAATTTTTTTTTGTTGGCCACCTTCCATATTTTTTTTTGCACTCAAACTCTAACTTATCAATGAAAACACCATTGATTATATCTTTATTGCCATTACTGTCATTGCTTATTCTATCATTATTAATATAATTATCGTCAAAATAAACATCATAAATTGATGAAAAATACTAATTCACATATATCTCATTATAAATTGGATCACTAAAATCTCCACAATACTCGTTCCGATCAAGGAGTTGTCTCCTCTGCTCATACCTCTAAAATGGATCATCAAAACTAGATATGGATTCGTGATCACTCTATTATTTTTGTTTAAGACTTTTTACTAGTATATAAAAAGCCTAAAATATTTGTAACAAGGATTTTTTTTATTGAAATATATTTATGTTTTGAAAATATTTAGTAATAAAATTTCAAATTAAGGTTCATGGTGTGGCCTTATTTGAAAGAATTTTGTGCTGCTTATTTTAATTGTCTTTTTTGTGTTTTCATTTGTGCCCATGGTAGTCTAGATCCGTATATTTGTTTCTTGTTTTTTTTTTTCTTATATCTAGCGGACAACAAGTCATCTTCATGAGTTTTTATTTTCTCAAAAACAAAAGGATAACATGTCATCTACTATAACAAATTCTAATCACTAGAGGTGGTTGAAAAATCAAAGTCCGAATAATTTGGACTCCAAAACCAAATTTCAATATATTTTTCATAAATAAACCTAAGAAAATTCTAAAACCTAAATAACACCTATAAATAATCTAAAAACTAAAAATTAAACCAAATAAAAAATAACTTTACAAGCTTAATCTATTTTTCTATCATGGTTAAAGGAAAAAATCACCTCCATTGAACTTTCTTCTCCAAGTTGAACCCATTGGTGCCAATTTTAACTTTTTTATGCCCAAAATATAATTGAATGAAATCTTTTTCTCTTTTCTAATTTTTTTATGACTTTCTTTGTCCTATCTCTAAAAATCTAAAATAAAACCTAAGAGAGAGGGTGCATTAGAGTTTAATTGAATATTTAATACTTTAAGACATTTAATTTTTTAACACTTTAAATTTTGACAATAAATATCAAATATGAAAGGAACAAATAAAATGAGATAGAGATCAAGAGAGATACACCAAATTTATAGTGGTTTGAACAATTAGCTACTTCACTTCTTAAACCACTATTTCAGTTTTCACTATCAACTCAAGGTCTTTTTAACAATTGAGACCTTACTGATACACTAATATTTTTACAGGATCAAGAATAGAAAACCTTTCACTCATAATATTTTTCAAGAATTAAGACCTTAACCTTTCAATTGCTTACAACCAAATATTTTCTCAAATGATTCAAGTGCTGCTTAGATTTTCACAATATGTCTTCTTTCACAAGGATTTTTCACAACTTACACTAAAGAGAAGATTATAATAAATTAAACTCAAGTCTTTATGAAATATAATCTAGCTCAAGAATGTGAAAAAAAAGAGGATTGATACAAATAGAGTTTAAAGCTTTAAGAAGATTATGAAAAAAATGAAAGCTTTTAGATTAGAGAGATTGTAAGCATCAAGTGTTGTAAGGTTATTCACATGAAGTGTGCCACACCATGACAATGATTAAGACTTTTTAAAAAAATAAAGGAAAAGGAGTTAAACTGGAGTCACCACCTAATAATTAGAGAAAACTAGGAATCCTAGATATTAACACTGATTTCAAAGATTCAGGTAAGAGATTAGTTATATTTAAGAGAAATAAAATGTCACCCTTATCACATATTTTCTTATGAAAGATCATCTCTTCCATGTGTATTCTTCTAAATTTAACTTTTTTTTATTGCCATTAAATATCATAATTATTTTCTAAGTTTATTTTTAATTTATTTTTTGTTATTTGCAAGAAACATGATGTTGGTCCCTAAAAATAGGAGACTCATCAAATTAGCCAATATGTGACATTTTGCTTTGCTATTAGAAGAGTAACCAAAAAAAAAAAATTCATCATATTTGACATCAAACTTTCCCAAATTATCTTTGGTATTTAAAATAAAGAATTTTGATCCAATACATGACAATATTACATGTTAGGTTTTCTTTCAAACCAAAGCTCATATAGAGTTTTGTGAAAAAATTGATCGAAGAAAAACTTGATTTGAAATATAGCTAGAGGTGATTGTGGTTTCCGTCTAAAAATATTAAGGCAAACTATACTCATTAAACATAGGTTTTCCCATTTCCTGAAGAGAGTGATTTTTTCTTTTAACAACACTATTTTGTTATGTTATAGGAGTAGAAAGTTAATGTTTGAAACAATTTCCTTCACAAAAATTTTTGAAAGAAAAATTATCGAATTCTCCACAATGATCACTTCTAATTTTAGAAATCAATTAATATTTTTCATTTTAAATTTTTTTACAAAATTTTAAAAGGCCTTCAATTACTTCATCTTTATGTGTAAGAAATAAAACCCATGTAAACCAATTATAATCATCTGCAATGACAAATGTATATCTCTTACCACTAAGACTTGAAACATGTATAGGACCAAAAAGATTCATATAAAGTAGTTATAGTGCTTGATTTATGGAGACTTGATTCTTGGCTTTGAAGGAGATTTTGACTTGTTTCCTATATTGACAAGCATTACAAATCACTTTTTTTTTGTACTCAAGTTGTGAAAGTTTTTAATTAAAAACTCTTTCTTAATTAATTGATAAGTTTTCAATTAATTTCATGTTGGCATGTTTAAGTCTTCTATGCCAAACACAAGGTATGCCCAATTCTTCTATGCCAATAATAAGGTGAGTCTACCAAAGCACTAAAAACACTTAATATCATTATTAATCTTACTTAAATCAACTATATAAATATTTTCAATTCTTTTCATTTGAAAATTATTTTGTTATCAATAATGTTAATTACTAAGCAATGCAAAGAATAAAAAAACCTCTATTACCATAGAAATACTTTGATATTTGCTTAAAATAACATTTATGACCCTTATCACATAATTAGTAGGGGGATTTTTTAATATTACCGATACCTTTTACCTTTTCTTTGGTTATTGTCTTTTAATGTCACATATCTAACATTTGTTTTTTTTTTAAAAGGTGAGTTTGAATTGTCTCCTGTCATTTCTCTTGAACATTTACTATCCAAATACCATTTGTCCTTATTTTTCTACAAGAAAAAATCTTAACTATTTAGTTTTGGTATCATAATCTCATGGGTCCATTGTGGTTAGTAAATGTATCTTTTAGCACCCAAATATTTTTAATTTTGGTTGAGATATTTTTATGCATGCAATGCTTTTCATGAAAACTATTTTTTCCACAAGAATTGCATAGGCTTGAAGATGTTTATGCTTTAACAATGAATTTGAGTAAAGTTTTAAATTTTTTTGGATCATATCTTAAACTACTTTTCTTTCAAAACATCTTTGACTTGGTAGAAGTCTATCTAGGTTCTCATTTCCTTTAGTAAATTTAGTCAAAGTAAAATTTAAATCAATAACTTGAGTTTTAAAAATCTCATTTTCTTAGACTATTTTTTCATTGAAAAAATCCAATGGCCTTTTAAAACCAATGTTCATTGTTAACAAGACTTTATTATTTTTTCTTTCTAAGACATCAAAATCTTTTAAGATTGCATCTAATTATTTTATAGAAAAATGTTTTCTTATGTATTTGTTTTTGTAATCATGAAACAATTCATCAAATGCATCTTGCAATTCATCAAAAGTAATTTGAGGTTCAAGTTCATTTACCTTATCAATATCGATGTTGCTATTTGCCATTAAGCAAATTTTTTATTTGGTGATGTCAATATTAGCTATCATACATAGATTGACTAATTTCTCCAATTTTGAATCATCATCATCACTTGAAGAAGTGGTATTATCATCATTGTCATCATAAGTAGACTTTTTATTGCCCTTTTCTTTTTATCACACTTTGATATCTTTTTGACATTTGGGCAATAATACTTCATATGACTTGACTTCTTGCATTCATAGCAAAAGATAGCATCCTGGCTTCTAGATTCTCTATTGTCACCCTTTTTTTTTCTAAAATTTCTATGATTTGTACCATACTTCTTAATCCTCAAATATTTGGTGAAGTTTCTAGTCACTACGGCTAGATCTTCATCTTCCTCACCATTATATCCATTTCTATCCTCATCCTTATTTATGGCTTTTAAGGTTAAGGATTTCTTCTTGATATTACTACTGTTAACCTTAAGCTCTTTGATTTTTCCTTCATAAGCAATTAAAGATCCAATAAACTCATCAAAATTAAGAGTCTTAAGATTCTTAGCCTTTTTAATAGTCATTACCTTGGTTTCCCAAGCTCTAGGTAAAGATCTTAAAATTTTACCAATCATTTCGTTATTGGTGATGTTTTTCCCTATGCTAACTAGTTTACTAACAAATGTTATGAATCTATTGTGTATTTTCTGAATGCTCTCATATGGCTCTATTTTAAAGAGTTCATATTCTTTAGTAAGGTTTATTAATCTGTCTTTAACTTGACTTTTACCCCACAGGTAACTTCTAAAAATCTTTAAATTTTAAAAGATGTTTTACAATTCTTTACTCTAGTGAACTCCACATGATTAAGAGCACAAAATAATGCATTCATCACTTTTGAATTATAATTATGACTTTTCTTTTGTTTGTAATCCCATTCACTTATAGGTTTAGGAATCACTTCTTATTTCAAGTTTATCATTGTGGGTCGAGTATATTTATCCTCAACGATATCTCACAATTCAATATCAATAGACTCAAGGAAAGTTTGCATACTAACTTTCTAATAGGATAGTTTTTATCTTCAAAAAAAGACGCCCTAATTAGACATTGTCCCTTTTGTCTCATAGGCGGTTAAACCTCAAACAAGAAGTCTAAGCTTTGATATCAATTAAAAAACTTAAAAAGCCTAAGAGGGGTGGTGAATTATGACTTTATCTAATTTTATAGCACTTTAAAAAATTAATATCCAATTAAATCAAGATTGCCAAAATTAATCATAATTTCTTTAACAATGCTAAAATAAATAATTAATAACAAGACGCACAAATTAGCTCTTAATAAGCCAAGTAGCCGAAACACCCAAACAATATCAATAATCACAAATTTAAAGAGATAAGGAAAGAGAGACACACACCAATTTTATATTAGTTTGGACAATCACCTATTATATCTTTTGAATTACCATTCAAGTATTTACTATCACACATGATTTTCTTAGCGAGTGAGACTAAACCTTTATATAATCTTTTTCATATGTCAAAGATTGAAAGCCTTTTCCAATCCTTTTATGGGTTTAGGATTTAACCTATTTTTTTACGAGCTCAAGTCAAAACAATCCTTTTGTGGGCTCAATGTTAAACCTTACACAATTGTTTTTGAGCTCAAGATCAAACCAAATTCTTTTATGAGCTCATGATCAAATCTGATCTTTTTATAGGCTTAGAATCAAACCTATCTCCTAATATTTTTACAGGCTAAAAATTAAAAAACATCACTCATAATGTTTTTTTAAGGATCAATATTTAGAACCTTTCACATAATCTTTGTTAAGGATTAGGATTGAAAACCTCTCTTTGGTTTACACTCAAAGAATAATCCTAAGTGGTTCAAGTGCCACTTGCACTTTCATAATTTGATAAGAGAAAAATCATTCCTTACAAGAAGAAAATATTACAATAAAAATAAGCTCAAGTCTTTATAGAATGTAATTTAACTTAAAGTACGTTAAAAATTAATTTAATGTAACCTAATTTACTAGCTCATATAGTAATTGTTTTTCATTACCTTGATTAAATTTCAAAGGATTTGGGATCAAAGAAAAAATCAAATAAAGAAGAATTATTTTGTCATGTAATGTAATTATTAAATAAAGTGGTACAAAAAAGAAAACATACACATATAAGTCTTTAATCATATAATACTTAATCTAGTTAGATTATAGTATATAAAGAAATAAGTTTTTAATCATATAATACTTAAATTGAAATAAATAAGTTTTCAAATTTTATAAATAATTTTGGGACTACCTTAAAATACATTTTTAATTTTCCATCAAATAATTTTTATATCAATTTACCCTCAAAATTTAAAAACTACCAAAGTTTATTAGGAAGAAGATAACGTTGATTCAGAGAGAATAATCACTATATACTGAAGTCAATCATGCAATTGGAAGCGGTGGTGATTTAAATGCACAGGCATGGACGATTTTAATTTTAAATCACCGTTTGTTTTTGCATTTTAAAAGTGTTTTTGAAAAAAAATGAATTTGTTTTTGCTTCAATTAATATTTTTGGTATTTTTAAATTATTTTGATGTGCTGATATCAAAAATAAATTTTTAAAAATAAAAAATATTATTTTAATATATTTTCGAGTGAAAAACACTTTAAAAAATGATAACAATCATATTTTCAAACAACAATGAATATATATTTGAGATGGTTTTGAAATTTTTAAAATATAGAAAGATACAAAAGGTGTTATCAATTTTAGTTTGCTGCTTGTACCATCTAGATTTTGATGGGTAGAGTTCTTACTCAGAAAAGTTAATCGAGGACATGTTTTTGTATTTTAGAAAGATTTGACACCATGTGTTTTAAGCAAAACCTATTTATGTTGAGCTAAGATCACTTTAACCTTTTTCATTGCTAATTTAACTATTCATCTACCTGGGAGATTTTCTTTCACTTTTTTCATATTTCCTCCTTTTCTAATGTTTGATTAATATCCCATGCTATCATAATTATTAAAAATTTCATATAATCAATCACCTTATCATATTTATGATATTTTAGACTTGTTTTTATGGGTAATTCTTGGAGATGACAAGATCTTAAATTCTCATTTTGATCCATAAAAAGATATTACATAATGTTGAATGATACTCTCATTCTTGTGCGTCCACACATGGCTTTAGTAATTAGTAAGTGTTGTCAAAATCCACGGTAGACTTTTACTTTTCCTCCTTTTTATCTTTAGCTATTCTGCTGCTGCTGCTGCTGCTGAGCCACCCTCCCTCTGCCCCCACAATTCATGTCATCTTATGATCATATCTTTTTCTTCCCGTTCATATTTGTGTAGCGAGCAAGATTTCTTGAGAGTGACAGTGAAGCTGCCCCCCCAAAATAAGTTACTAGTGATGATGGAATATGCCCCAAGATAAGTTGTTTGCGTCTCCATCACTAGCTCAGATCATAAGTTGTTTTTCTCTAGCCTTGGAAATAGTGAAACCAAGAAAAGTACAAAGTAAAACTAGATTAATATACGATGTTCATACTTTTAGATGAAGTTATACTAGTATAATTACCTGGGCTCTCTTGGTTTCCTATTATTTGAAAGATATTGATTGCTTTCCATCATTAAGGGCCTTCATGGATTATATAGGATACTTGGTTGATGGCATGCCATTAGAAGCATCATATTCATGTTCTAATGGTCGTACTGCGAAGAACATCGAATCCTTTTCTTGCTTGTGTTGTTCTCTTTCATGAAAAATGCTGATTCGTTTGTTTACAAAATTAAGTTTCTTTATATCTTTGCATTACCTACTATTAGTAATGTTTTGGCAGTTGCTTGTCTTTGATATGGCTCACCCAAACTCACTGGTTTTAGTATGTTGTATATAGTATTGGTGTTGTATGTATAGAGTATTTATACTATGAACCATATTATAAACATAAAATATTTATACTATGAACCGCATTGTAGATATTGAGGAGCGTTGCCTTTTCTATTTTTTATTTTAAAAATTATTGACACATGTTGGGTTGAAGCATGACCACCTGACTCAAGGCTATTAGGTCTGACATGATCGTCAGACCTAAGGCTATTAAAAAAATTTATTTAGAATACTTCAAAGGTAGTTTAAAAGGTTTTTTTTTTATATATAAAATAGAAAATGTTTATAAAAACATTATTTGGGATACTTCAATGATATTTTTAATTTTTTTTATAGGAAAAAAATTAAAAAAATAATTAGAATTTTTATTGGGGATACTTCTAGGATAATTTAAATATTTTTTTGAAAAAAATAAAAAATATTTATAAAAAAAATTAATTAGGATCTCTATTTATGATACTTCAGGGATAGTTTAAATGTGTTTTTTTTAGAAAAAATAAAAAAAAATATATAAACAAATTAATTAGCATTTCTGTTTAGGATACTTTAAGAGTAGTTTAAATAATTTTTTATAAAAAATAAAAAAATTTAATTATGATTCATGTTTAGAATACTTTAAAGGTAGTTTAAATGTTTTTATTATAAAAAATAAAAATAATTAATTAGCATTTCGGTTTAAGATACTTCAAGAGTACTTTAAATATTTTTTTTATAACAAGTAAAACAAATTAATTAGGTATGGATGTCTGACCAAATGCTCCTAGGTCTACTTGACCGCAAGAACAAATAACCTATAAAAAATAAAATAAAAATTATAAAATAATTAGGATTTTTGTTTATGTTACACCAAGGATAGTTTAAATATTTTTTTTTTATTTCTATTTAGGTTGCATCAAGGATAATTAAATTTTTTTTATAAAAAATAAAAACAATTTAAAAAAATTAATTAGAATTTCTGTTTAGGTTACATTAAAGATAATTTAAATATTTTTTTTATAAAAATAAAAACAATTTCTAAAAAACATTAATTAAGATTTCTGTTCAGTATACTTCAAGAGTAGTTTAAATGTTTTTTTTTATAAAAATAAACAAATTTCTAAAAAAAAATTAATTAAGATTTCTGTTTAGTATACTTCAAGGGTAGTTTAAATGTTTTTTTTTATAAAAATAAAAAATTTTTCTAAAAAAACATTAATTAAGATTTCTGTTTAGTATATTTTAAGGGTAGTTTAAATGTTTTTTTTATAAAAATAAAAAAATTTTCTAAAAAAACATTAATTAAGATTTCTGCTTAGTAAACTTCAAGGGTAGATTAAAAAGTTTTTTTATAAAAAAACAATTTAAAAAAATTAATTAGCATTTTTTGTTTATGATACATCAATGGTAGTTTAAAAAATGACCCAAGGCTATTGAAAGAAATTATTTAGGATACTTCAAGAGTAGTTTAAATGTTTTTTTATAAAAAAATAAAATAAAAATTATAAAAATAATTAATTAGTATTTCTGTTTAGGATACTTCAAGAGTAGTTTAAATATTTTGTTGTTATTAAAAATAGAAAACATTTATAAAACTTATTGAGGATACTTTAATGATAGTTTTAATATTTTTAATAAAAAATATAAAAATTAATTAATTAGAATTTTTGTTTAGGATACTTCTAGAATATTTTAAATGTTGTTTTTTTTGAAAAAAATAAAAAATATTAATTAAGATTTCTTCCTTTAGGGATATTTTAAATGTTTTTTTTAGAGAAAATAAAAAATATTTATAAAAATATTAATTAACTTTTTTGTTTAGGATACTTTAAGAGTATTTATATATTTTTTTATAAAAAATAATTTTTTTTAAAAAACAATTAATTAGGATTTCTATTTAGGATAAAAAATAGTTTAAATATTTTTATTATAAAAAATAATAAAAAAATTAATTAGCAATTTGATTTAGAATACTTAAAGGGTACTTTAAATATGTTTTTTTTATAACAAGTAAAAACAATAATTAGGCATGGATGTCAAACCTAATGCTCTTGGGTCTGTTTGGCAGCTAGACAAAAGAGCCTATACAAAAATAATAAAACAAAATTTTTAAAAAATTAGTTAGGATTTCTATTTAAGTTACTTCAATATAGTTTAAATAAAAAATATTTATAAAAATATTAATATGAATTTCTGTTTAAATAACATCAAGGATAGTTTAAAATTTTTTTTATATAAAAAATAAAAACAATTTATAAAAAAATTAATTAGAATTTCTGTTTAGATTAGATCAAGATAGTTTAAATGTTTTGTTTTATAAAAAATAAAAACAATTTCTAAAACAAAATTAATTAGAATTTCTATTTAGGATATTTCAAGGGTAGTTTAAATGTTTGTTTTTATGAAAAATAGTAACTAATTATAGAAAACTTATTTAGGATACTTTAAGGATAATTTAAATGTACTTTTTTATAAAAATTAAATAAAAATTAATTAGCATTTATAAAAAATAAAAAACATTTATAGAAACACTATTTAGGATACTTCAATAAAAATTTTAATGTTTTTTTATAGATAAAATAGAAAACCATTTTAAATCATTAATTATGATTTCTGTTTATAATATTTCAAGGGTAGTTTAATTTTTTATTATAAAAAGTAAAAACAATTAATAAAAAAATTCTGTAGAATATTTCAAGGATAATTAAATTTGTTTTAATAAAAAATAGAAAAACACTATAAAAACTATTATTTAGGATACTTTAAGGGTATTTTAATTTTTTTTTTGTTTTATGAAAAAATAAAAAAGACAATTATCAAAAACATTAATTAGTATTTATATTTAGAATACTTCAATGATAGTGTAAATAGTTTTTTTAAAAAATAGAATACATTTATAAAAAAACAATTTTAGGGTACTTCAATGATAATTTTAATTTTTGTTTAAAGAAAAAAATAAAATAATAAAAAAAATTAATTAGAATTTCTGTTTATAATACTTCAAGGATAATTTAAATATTTTTCTATATAAAAAATAAAAATTAATTAGCATTTAGGTTTAGGATACTTTATGAGTAATTTAAATTATTTTTTTATAATAAATAAAAAATATTTATAAAAATAATTAATTAGTCATGGCCACCAAACCAAAGGCTCTTGGGTCTAGCATACTGTCAGGCCCAAGGCTATTAGGTTTGGGTTGACTGCTAGACCTAACCAGACTCAAAAGACTTAGGTTTAGCATAGCCGTTGGATACAAGGCACTTGAGTCTGGTATTTCTATCAGATCCAAGGCTATTAGGTTTGGCTTTGCCTCCAGACTCAAGGCTATTGAAAAAACTTATTTATGATCCAAGCCAAATCCAAGGCTATTGTAAAAAAAAATTATATACGATACTTCAAAGATAGTTTAAATGTTTTTTTTTTAGAAAAAATAAAAAAACATTTATATAAAAAATTAATTAGCATTTCTATTTAGGATATTTTAAGGATAGTTTAAATTTTTTTTTTAGAAAAAATAAAAACATATTTTAAAAAAATTAATTAGGATTTTGACACGATCAAAGAGTTGATGTCTTCTCCCAAGTGTAGGAATGTCGAAGTAATAAATAACCCGGCAAAACCGGGGTCGAACCACATGGAGGTTAACTATATATACTACAAATAAAGAAATAGATAATAACAGAAAATGAGTTGAAGAGAGCTTTGAGATGTGATATTGATATAAGGATTGAATAAGGATAAAAAAATTGTCAAGGTTAGAGGATCCACTAATGGTATTTCAAACAAGTATAGTATAAACTCTTTTTATTACTCAATTGGAAACAACACACAAAGGAAGTTCCAATCGGATTATAAATTGTTAACATGATTACATTAGTTATCTTATTCGAATAATGCTAAGACTTGTAAATGTTGTCAGGTATTCATGATTATAACTTATGTTAACAACAAATCAAGTTCCTTTCTTAGCAAATGTGTCGGTTATACCATACGGTTGAGCTATGAAAGTGCCAAGTATTTGTAGTACCATGTGTTATACAACATAAATGTAGATTAACCATTTAACAAGCAAATTATTAAAAGTGAACAAGATAACAAATACAAAACATGTTAGTATCAAACATTAAAGTTGATGTTGAGTTTATACTATACTTATTCTTACACTATTAATGTAACCTTTTCACCTTGATATAATAAACTTAGCTAAACATAATGAAAGAGAGAAACATAAATAAACAAGATAAGAACATAAATAAGATACAAGTTAACTAAGTAAAGGAAAGGAAAGGAAAAGCATAAACAAGAGATTAATATAACCAAAACTTAAGCATTACAAAAATATAAAGAGAGAGAGCAAGAACATGATCTTGATTTGAAAACCAAGATGCCTAAATGCATGACAAATGCCTTCTTTTATAGGCTAAAATTCAGAAATATTGATTTGATGACTAATTGTTGAGTGGGTGGCCACATCTTGACTTGGTGACAATCTTTATCTTCTTGTCTGAACAAAACATCATTGCTAACATCAGATTTGGAAAAGATTGTCTTCATGAAGGTTCTAGAAAATTATCTCAGCTTTCCAACAAGAAAAGAATCGGTGCATTTGGACTTCTAGAACTCGAGATATGGGTTGAACACTGAATAGTGTCTGGGCTGCAAGACAGATTCAGACTTCTCTTTTAATGCTAAGATTTGGACTTCCAAACAGCAGAATTGAGTCTTTGACTCTCCTGAATGTTTTATGTCTATGTCTTAGCTTTCTAGCCATATAAACCAAACTGAAATCCAAGATCTACAGCTCCAGATATGACCTAATGACTGCACAGTGTTCCAGTTTGGACTAAACCAACATATTTTTTCTAAGCTTAGCCCTCTCTTTGTCTTCTCAATTTCAGTAGTTAAACTCATCAATCAATCCCTTTATTTATATGATAGGCCTGCATTTAAGATGAACATTTACCATAAATTAAAGGTATCTTATAGTATTAGACATGATATTATAAAAAATGCTCTAGTTAAGGAGTTACTAATACTTTAAGTGCAAAATGATGATATAAAACCTTGATAAAAATGCACTTTTAAGTACTAATCAGATTTCTATTTAGGATACTTCAAGGATAATTTAAATGTTTTTTTAAGAAAAAAATAAAAAAACATTATTTAGCATTTTGGTTTAGGATACTTCAATGATAGTTTAAATGTTTTTTTTTATAACAAATAGAAAACTTTATAAAAAGTTTTTTATTAGGCATGGCCGTGAGACCCTAGCTCTTGGGTCTACTTAGCCATTAGACCCAAGGCTATTGGATTTGGCATGACTGTCAGACCCAACTAAACCCAAGGCTTTTGGGTCTGGCATGACCGCTAGACCTAACTGTCTTGAGTTTGCATGCCAACCAGATTCAAGGCACTTAAAATATTCTCTATACTCTTAAGATTTTTTTTACATTTGAATTTTTTTTATTATTAATCCATTGCGGAGCGTGTGCACATATGCTAGTACCATTTATATTTTGTTGGGTCGAGTTTTGACTCAAATGACTCAAACGACTCAAACGTGTGGTAGGTTCTAAGATCAAAAGAGTAAAATCCACTTTATTGATAACATAACCGTTTGAGAAAAAACAAAATTGACTTAGCATTTTCAATCCATAGACAAATGATTTTTATATTTGAATGGTTGTTCAACACAAATCCTCTCCAAATTATATTCCTTTGAAAAAGCTCTTCTAATATCTATTTGTTATAACTTGAAATAAGAAAAGAAGTGGTATAAACAAGTAGCATAAGAAGTATAACTTTTTTATGTTCTTGAAATAGAAAAAAAAGAAGTATAAGCAAGTAGCATAAAAAGTATACCTTTATGAAGTATAACTTTTTTATGTTCTTGAAATAGAAAAAAAAAAGTATAAGCAAGTAGCATAAGAGGTATAACTTTTTTATGTTCCATGTACACTATAAGGCAAAACACAAATTCAAAGATAAGTTTATTGTTTTTGTCATGAAGTTGACTTATATTAAGCAAGTTATCCTTTAAATTATCAATAAGCAAAATATATTCAATAGTAGGAAAAATATGATCACCAAAAATAAGATGTACATGTTCCATAAAACATTGTTTTTTTTCTTGAAATACATGTTGTAATATTTTTTCCATAAGAGGGATTGTATATCCCTTCAATTTTGGATTCACCATCAATTTTTCTTAGGAAATGTCCTTTCAAATTAGATTTCAAAGCTTTCTTGGCTTTGGCTTTTAATTTCTTTTAAGTAATAGGCAATCATTCTAAATGCGTGTAGGCTTCTTGCATTCATAACAAATAATTTGTTTCATTTTTTCTAGTCTAACACTTATCATCTTTGTAGTTGTGTCTATTACGGAGTTTCTTCTTCTTTAACATGCTTTTGAATTTTATCATAATAAACTAATGTATTCATCATCTTCTTCACTATCATCATCATGTGAAGTTTTGAGTGCAATGCCTTTCATTTTAATGTCAATATTATCTTTATACACTTTTCACATTTACTAACTTTAACTCATTTTTAGTGTTACAAATTTCTCCATGGGTTTTTCCTTAATCACACCTTTTACGATCTTTATAGGAATTTAAAAGCTATTTTTAACAATATTTCACATCTTAATATTTTGTAAAAACAAGTATGCTTTCATCCTATAACTCAAATAATCATAGTTAGAGACATCAAACTAAGGTGCCTTATTCTCATTGATCATGATCTTTTCTCTAAGATGGTTAAGTTCTATTCAAGATTCCAAACTCCAAATGAAGGGCTAATTGCTAGGTCCAGAGGAAGCATAAATAGATATGAATAGGATAAAAACAACTATATGTATATATAAAAACTTATGACTAAATTTAAAGACAACACAAGAAATAATATAAAGGAAATATATATAAAGACAATGAACTTTAAATAATTAAGCACAAAACAATAAAATAAATAGTGTAGAGATAAAGATTAACCTCATTCAACCATGCTCATATTCAAACCCCAAGTACACCTAGGGACTTCCCAATCCTTTATTTGTTTATACTTGCAATGGTGAGGAACCAAGTAATGTATTATAACCACTTTTTCTTCGCACTAATAGCAACCACTTGTTATAGCACCAAGCTCACTTTAACTGAATTCTATCAAGAATAAAAGTAACCTAAATAATTATACTCACTCTAAAAGAAAATCAATCACTGTTTAGCATAATAACATAATGTAGTAAAGGGACATTAGACAAAGAGCTTTAAGAGGGAAAATAAAGAAAATGAGTCGTTACTTGATTTAAGTTAAATAAGAAACCTAAATAACTGGTTTTGTTTAGAGATCAAAGGTGAGGGGTTGGTTATACAAAGATAAGGTAACAATCATCCAACAATATCATATTTAAAGTTAGTTGCATTGCATGCAAGTTAAAATATGTACATTTGTTTTGTTATTTTTATATCAAACCATCAAGGTTGTTTGGTTTTTAAGGAAAAAAGTACGGGGATAAACAGAAAAAAAGGACCCCTTTGAATTCTTTTTGAGTACCTATTACACATAAATCAAATATACATGCATGTAAAAAATGATAGCATATAACTCAAGAAATAACAAATGAGTTATCTCATATAAAAGAATGAGATAAAAGAATAATGTTCATATAAATATCTAGATGTTTTTGTTTATTAAAAGTTTTAAAACAACAAAATAAAATTTTTAATGCACGTTAGGCAACCTAGTAAACCAGGGATGCAATCAAAAGGGTAAGGCTTGAGCACCCTTAAACTAGTAAATCCAATCAAGCATGCCATATCAAAGAGAGAAGGAAGAAAGTTAATAATAATAATAATAATAATCAAAGTGTGTGTATATGTGTGTGTGTGTGTGTGTAACATCTTCTATTTATTTACCTATGATATGATTATCGAATAACCTTTAAAGCTTTGATAAATAAATAGACAATGCATGAAAAAGCCATCTCTGAGAAAATGGTGGCCTCATTACTTGATAACATAAACAAATAAATTAAATACATAGGAAAACAAGCACTCAAATAAACAAGGTCCCACTTTTTAATAGTTAAATTTAGCTCTACATCACTTTTTAATAGTTAAAGTCAGCTTTACATATGAGTTATCGCCTAATTAACACATAATAAAATGTTGAACCAAATGGAACTAGGCCAACCATTCTTTTATTTCTTTTCTTTATTGTTTTATTTTATTGGTTTTCTTTACCGTCTTTTTTTACTTTACTGCTTTATTTGATTTTTTCCTTATTGTTTATTTCTTTGGTGTTATCCATGACAATTAAGCATGTTAAGATTTATAAGCAAGCAAAATTTCACATGCCATTTGATTTATAAGGCTGGTATTTGTTTTCATTTAGGATTGAGTTCCTAATAGTAATTTCTCTTTATTGAAAGGAAACAATGAAAAACAAATAACATATTGATCAAGAAGTTAATGATATATCAACAATTTGATATTTGGTCAATTACCACAATTATCAATCCAATCAACAACTCTATAGCCACACACATACTGAGAGAAACATTCAACAAAGAAATGAAAAATTATTTGAAAACTCCACTAAAAAATGAACCAAACCAAGTCATCAACAATCATAAATCAATGAAGAACTCTACTTGAAAAAAAAAACAAGAATAATTCAATAATAAATTGAAAAATCATTTCAAAAAACCACTTAAAAATAAATAGGACCATGTCTACAACAACCATAATTTTAGTTTAGAACCATGTTTGAAAATGAGTAGAAAAGCTTAAAAATAAAATGAACAATTATTTGAAAGATCTACTTGAAAACGAAAAGAATCAGGTCATCAACAAACATAAAATCAGTTCAGAATTCTACTTGAAAATAAGCAAGAACAATTCAATAATAAATAAAAATAATCACTTGAAAACTGTGCATAAAGACAAATAAAACCAGGTCATTAATGATGATAAAATTAGTTGAAAACTTTATTTGAAAACAAGTATGAACTATTTAATAATAAATTGAAATATCATTTGATAACTCTACTAAAAAGTAAACATAACCAAGTCGTCAATGGATGTAAAACAATTCAGAAGTTTGCTTGAAAATAAGTAAGGAAAAACAATATTAAATTGAAAAATCACTTTAAAAATCTGCTAAAAAAAATCAAAACCAAGTCATTAATGATCATAAAATCAATTGAGAACTCTATTTGAAAACAAATAAGGATCAATATACAATGGATTAAAAATACACTTGAAAAATCTACTAAAAAAATGAACATGACCATCTTAGCAAGGACTATGAAAACAAAATCTTTTAAGAAATATATTTAAAAAAAACAAAATTGAACTAGCATAGGTTATAAAAATATTAGGAAAGAATTATTCAAAAGGAAAAAAAGATGAACTAACATAGGTTTTTTTGAAAAAAAATATATTTTTTAATTTCACTTAAATGAACTAACAATAATTTTCAAGTCAATTTACGCAATTTATTGTAGTTAAATAAAAAATAAGCCAACAACAATAGTAAATTAGATTTTAAAATCAATCATCATGAAATGTTTTTTTTCCTTAAAATAATGTTGAAACAAATTTCATCATGTAAGCTAATAATTAAAATGTAAAAGATAAGAATCATGTCAATAACAATCAATATGTCAATCACCACAACAACAACAACAAAAAAAAAAGAAAAAGAAAGGATAAAATTGATCATTAACAATAAGAATGACCAAGTTTAGGAAGAGTCCAAATTGAGTGAGAAAGTTAAAAAACGGTTGATAAAGAGAGCTCAAAGTCATCATCAATTAGGAGAGCTAGAAGACATGACCAATCAAGAAAAGATAACTGACAACAAATATAAAATTTCATGTGATTGATCAAAAAATCAAGTCTTATTTAGAACATGAGTTCTCAACAAAGTGAATTGGCAAAAATGTATATTAGTTAGAGTTCATACTACTATCAAGAAAGAGACATACATAAAAAGTTATACTAGATTTTGTATAGGGCTATAAGTTGTATTTCACATGGGATTTATACCCTGTAACAATTTAAAAAGGCCACCCATTTATTAGAAATGATGACCAACTTCTTATACACAATTTATGTATACAATTTACCTTTTATTTGTAATTTA